>Ga0207421_10004658_pt1 | contig 15675 bp, 13 predicted proteins | sample SodLakKL_010_SED_4_FD_187542 | JGI IMG/M metagenome (GOLD analysis project Ga0207421, IMG submission 187542) | Alkaline sediment microbial communities from Lake Tanatar, Kulunda Steppe, Russia - 8KL_010_SED (SPAdes) (version 2) | ecosystem: Environmental > Aquatic > Non-marine Saline and...
GATCGGCGATTTCAAATCAAAAAATCAAAGAACGCTTGTAATCAACTGATATATCGTTTTTTATAACAATTTTCAAAAAAACAACGCAACACTAATGATGGAGTCTGTAAGAATTGTCGTACTGGGATTATATGTCCTGATGATCATCTGGGTGGGCATACGTGGTTTCAAAGGGACCAAAACCTTTAACGATTTTTATCTGGGCGGTGGCAAGGTGGGCCCATGGATGACCGCTTTTTCTTATGGCACAGCCTATTTCAGTGCGGTGCTGTTTATTGGTTTTGCCGGCAATGTGGGCTGGAATTTTGGCTTCTCAGGCCTCTGGATTGCCCTTTTCAATGCATTGCTCGGCGTCCTGGTCGTCTGGTGGATGGTCGGCATGCGCCTGAAAGATGCGGCGAGCGAATATGGGGCCTACACCATGCCCGACTTTTTGCTGAAGCGCTATCGTGCCCCTGAGCTCAAGCTGCTCGCCAGCCTGGTGATCTTCGTGTTCATGATCCCATACACTGCCGCTGTATTCATGGGGCTTTCTTATCTGTTTACTTCCAGTTTTCACATCGAATACTGGCACGCCCTGGCATTCATGGGCTTCTTTACGGCACTCTACATGGTGCTTGGCGGTTACAAGTCTATGGCCCTGATCGACATGATCTTTGGCATCATCATGGCCGTGAGTGTGATTATATTATTTTTCAGCACGGTGGGCGAGGGGGGCGGTCTGCCGCAGATCACTTTTGCCCTGCAGGAAATCGATCCTGGTCTGACCCGTGCCGTGGGCCCGCCGGGATGGTGGCCCCTGCTTTCCATGGTGCTGCTTACCAGCATGGCGCCCTTTGCCATGCCACAACTGATGCAAAAGTTTTATGCCATCAAGGACAAGTCCACCATCAAACGCGGCATGATCGCATCCACGTTTTTTGCCATCCTGATTGGAGGGGTCGCTTATTTTATAGGGTCGACCTCGAGGATTTTTCTTACCCCGGAGTCGGCACCTGCTGCCTTTGATTTGCAGGGGAGACCAATATTTGACATCCTGATGCCGGAACTTCTGACCAACGTGGTGCCGGTTTCCCTGAGCGTCATTATTCTGCTGCTGATACTCTCCGCATCCATGTCTACCCTGGCGGCCCTCGTGCTGGTATCAAGTTCCACGTTTGTCAAGGACTTCTTCCAGGGGTTTATCAATACGGGCATCAAGGACAAGACCATGACCCTGATGATGCGCCTGATGAGCGCCCTTTTTATTCTCTTGTCGGTGGTGCTGGCCTATTTGAATATCGACAGCATCGTAATGATCCTGGGTATCTCCTGGGGAGCCCTGGGTTCGTTTTTCCTCGGACCCTTTATCTGGGGTTTGTACAGCAAAAAAATGACCCGCGCTGGGGCAATCGCTTCGGGAACAGGTGGGCTGCTGGTATGCCTTGTGCTCTATGGGGCTGGATTGCCTTCTCCACAGGCAGGTACAATAGGCATGATCACCTCATTGACCTTGAATCCGCTGGTCAGTATGCTCACCCGGCCCAATGAGGGTACCACTACCTAAAAAATGTATGTCCAGTATCATAATCCCCAAGACCATGTTGCACAGGTTTATCCTTCTGTTTTCTATCCTCTTATGTGTTGCCCAGCATGCAGTTGCCAGTGATGATCTGACGGTTGAAAGCGAAGCGCCCGACAGTTTGGAAGATGCTGGCTTTTCCATCAGTTTCCAGGGCTTTGTAAAGACAGACTACTGGGTAGACAGCCGCACGGTTGTAGCCGCGCGGGAAGACCTGTTTCTGCTTTACCCTTCCAGGGAAAGATTGGATGAGAAAGGCCGCGACATACATGGTGATCCTGTGTTTAACTTTTCAGCCATCACATCACGCGTGGCCACCCACATTACTGGTCCGGATGCATTTGGCGCCAAGGTAAGCGGAGTGATTGAGGCCGACTTTTCCGGAGTTACTGACGCAGACATCAACGGGTTTCGTTTGCGCCATGCCTATCTGAACCTGTCATGGGAACGTTGGGATCTGCTTCTGGGGCAATGGTGGCATCCAATGTTCTCTGCAGCAGTATTGCCTGATGTGGTATCGCTGAATACCGGTGCCCCCTTTCAGCCATTCATTCGAAACCCCCAGGCCTCACTGACCTATCACCACGGTCAGTCCAGCTGGATCATATCAATGATTGGCCAGCGCGACAATGCCAGTGATGGTCCACATGGCGCGTCGCCTGACTATCTGCGCCATACGACCATCCCCAACTTTCACCTCCAATGGACCCGCAACCATCAACATCTGACCACAGGCCTGGCCGCAGATTATAAAGTGATCCGTCCCCGGATGGAAACTGAAGGCGTCCTGGAAGATGATGCAAGCCTCTATACCGATGAACAAATTGCTACTTATGCCTTTATGGCTTTCGGTGGTTTTTCGAGGGGTAAGCTCAACCTGAAAGCCAAAACCATCTATGGGCAAAACCTCAGTGAACACCTGATGCTTGGAGGCTATGCTGAAAAGGAAATTGATGATGATGGATTCGTGCGCTATACACCCTTAAACCACCTGTCTTCCTGGTTCAATATGGTATATGGCGAACGCTTGCGCGGAGGCTTGTACCTGGGTTATGCACGCAATCTTGGTGCAAGCGACGATGTGGAAGGCCGATATTATGGACGGGGCAGCGACATTGCCTACCTTTATCGCATATCACCTTCTTTGCGTTTTGCTTCCGGCAATGTGGAGCTTTGTGCTGAGCTGGAATATACAGCAGCTGCCTATGGCGAAACAGATCGAAGGGGTCGCGTGAAAGACTACCAGGAAGTGGGAAACACCAGGTTGCTTTTCACCGCCTTTTATTATTTCTGAGAATTGTCCTGGCCTTGCCATTGTGATGCATTGCATTGCCCCTCCACGGTGCTCTTCTTACACTGCCCAGCACCTGCATACCCAGTATATGTCATCCAGCGCTCAGCGTCCATTCCCCATCGCACATTCTTCGTTTCACAACGCTCATTGCCCATTGCCTGCCGCCATTCTCCAATCGCTCACCGCCTGTGCTCAAAGCCTATCGCCGGGCAGTCATTGCCCATTGCACGTCGCCCAGCGCTCACCGCCCGGCACTTACCGCCAACCCCCACACTGCCTTGTGCCTTTGCAATCCTTAATATACACACGGGTGGGTCATCTATTTTTGGAATTACGTCTTTCTTTTCATAAATTTATGCTATTGAAATCTGATCTATAATGAATGTAAAAACTTGAGTGATGGAAGACAAACTGGTGACCATAGCTACGGATCATTACACGGCAGCAGAAGTATTAAAAGCGCGTCTTGAGGCGGCAGGGATCACCTGTTATCTGCGCAATGTACATCTGATTCAGGGTGCAGGCGCTGAAGGCGTGAAAATTCAGATCCATGAAGAAGACCTGGAGCAGGCATTGAGACTGATGAATGAATGGAAGGCGGAACAGGAAAGGGCTGAGATGAAAAACCGCCGTGAAGTGCGACGCATACTTGTCCCGGTGGATTTTTCCGAATATTCTAAAAATGCCTGCATGTATGCGCTGAACCTGGCACATAAGCTCAAGGCCGACATTAAAATCCTGCATGTCTATTATGCGCCCATCGTTGACCTGGTGCCCATCACCGATGCTTACAGCATACAGGTCGACATGGACATTAACCTACGGGAGATGGAGAGCAATGCGCGGAAAGGCTTGCTCAAGTTTGTCAATGAGGTCAGAAAGGAAGCGGCCAGCAAAGATATGGGAGAGGTGAAAATCGGCTACGCCCTCCGTGAAGGCATTACTGAGGACGAAATTGCCAGGATGGCTGAAGATTATAAACCTGGCATTATTGTATTGGGTACGAAAGGAAAGGGAGAGAAGCAGAGTGACATCATTGGCAGTGTGGTGTACAGGGTACTTGACCGTACCAGGGTGCCGGTGCTTGCCATTCCCGAGCATTCATCTTACGATGCTTCCAAAGAGGTGAAAAACATCGCTTATGCCACTGAGTTTGACGACTCTGACTATGTGGCCATCCGCCGTCTGTTGTCGATTGTCTCCGGGTTTGAGGTCAAGATACACTGCATTCATTTATCGAAGACCCCCAGCAAGAGTTGGGATGAGGTCAAGATGGACTCACTGAAGAATTATTTTGCCAGGGTGCACCGGGGTGTTGAGGTGGAATGTCAACTGCTGGAGAGTGATGATGACATGACAGGGATAGAGTCTTTTGTGAAAGAGAAAGGCATCGATCTTTTTTCCATGGTAAACCGCAAGCGAGGCTTACTTGCCCGGTTGTTCAACCCCGGCATTACACGCAAGCTGATTTATGAAGGCACGATTCCGCTCCTGATCTTCCGGGCCTGATAGGCTCCTGGTACGCTCTTGCCAACAGCGGTCTTACTTCCTTCTACGGCGCCCAACGCGTTACTATTATATATAAGTGGACGGCATCCGTTTACTTGATGGTCAGGCTCTCATTGAGCCAGTTCAGCAGATAGTCATAGACTTCTTCCTTGTATTTTTCGTGTAGCAGTTCATGCCTGCCCGGAAAGATTTTTAAGGACAGGTTCTGGAAGTTCTGCTGGAAGTAGTTTTTATGCAGCTTCACCGCGTCTTTCCCGAAGCGCCCAACCGGGTCTTCCTTGCCTGACATAATAAGCACCGGCAGGGTCTTGCGATAAGTGATCAGGCTTTCTGCTGTCCGGGTTGCGGCGATGCCTTTTAATATGGCCTTAAAAAAGCCATTTGACAGGTAAAACCCACAATAGGGGTCCTGTTGATAAGATACGACCTCATGCCTCACCGATGAGATCCACTCGTACATCGTGGGCCGCGGTTTGAAGTGTCTGTTAAAAGACCAATAAAACAGCCTGTTAAACCATTTGCTTTTATAGTCATGGCCTTCAAACAAGACCTTGATCCGCACCAGGTTCAGCGCCAGCATAAGGCCTATGTGGGGCATAACGAAGGAGCCGGAAAGGATCAATCCCTGAATATACACCGGGTATAATGCGGTAAAATGTCTCGCCAGCAGAGAACCCATGGAGTGTCCAAAAATAAAAATCGGAATTTTGGGTTGTTCCTTGCGAATATGGGTATACAGGGCGCGCACGTTTTCAAGCATGCATTCCCAGCCCCTCTGCCGCGCAATCAGTCCTGTTTTTTCAGGGGCTCCTGCTGTTTTACCTTGTCCGGGGTGATCACAAATATAGACGCTGTATCCCCGGCCTGCCAAAAAATGGGAGAACTGCTTATATCGTCCGGCATGTTCAGCCATACCCGTAATGATCAGAACAATTCCCCTGGCTTCCTGTTGTTCCTGGTGGTACCCGGACACGTGAAACTTCTGATTGCTGGGGCTGTTCAGGTAAAAACTATCTTCCTTTACGGGTTGGCTTATCATGTTCGCACGATTTTTCCGACCTTTGTGCCATTCTTTAAACAGGCCAAATATAAACAATTAAGCAGGATGCAGGAAGAAAAACCCGATTTTGGCAAGCAGTTGAATCCCTTTCAGCGCTTTTTGTTTACCCTGGGGGGCTTAGCCAGTTTCGGACTGGGTTTTCTCGGTGTTTTTGTTCCCTTGTTGCCCACGGTCCCATTCCTGCTTTTGTCGGCCTATTGTTTTGCCAGGAGCTCCGAACGTTACTACCAGTGGTTGATCAACCACCGGTACTTTGGTGAACACATATTGAATTATCGTGACCACCATGCCACTACGGCCCAGATAAAAAGGGGGACCATCGCCCTGCTTTGGATCAGCATTGGCATAACTGCGATTTTTGCCGTCAGCCTGTGGTGGATCAGGCTGATTCTCCTGATCATAGCAGTCAGCGTGACCATTCACGTGGCTTCGCTGAATACGGTGGCGAAAAAAAAACAGGGCCCTCCGTAAGAAGGGCCCTGCAAAATGCGTGTGCATTCAATTCCTGTTATTCATGCTTTTCATGAACAACGCAGGTTGGCGAAAACCACATGCTGTCCGGTCATTTCGGGCGGGCATGCCGTTTGCGATCTATTCGGGCTTTACATATCCCTGCGTGATCTCTTCAGGTGTGGGCTCGCGGCGGCGCACCACTTCACCTTTGAAATGCAGATCCATGCCAGCCAGTGGATGGTTGAAGTCCATTTTTACCTTGTCTTCCCCAATATCCATCACCTTGCCACGATGTGGGTTACCTTCCTGATCTTCCATGTTGATGATGTTGCCTTCTACGAGCAGGTCTTCAGCCAGCTTGCCGTCAATCACAAAAATGCTCTTTGGCAAGTCTACGATGGCTTTATCGTTTACCTGTCCATATGCCTGATCCGCCTGGATGGTAAACTCAAAGGACTCATTCTCTTTTAAATCCTTTACGTTCTCCTCAAAACGCTGGTTCAGGCGCCCTACGCCAAATAAAAATTCAATGGGCTGATCTTTTTTTACCGTTTCCAGCACTTCTCCTTCAGGTCCTCCTTCTCGCAGCTCATAGGTGAGTGCGATAACTTTGGGATCGGTTTGCGTCATAATGTATGCTTGTTAGGTTTAAAAATGAACGGGATCATCCCATCAAAGGGAAAATCCCGAAACGACTTGATTTAACATGCGAAGGTAAACAAAAATGATCTAAACTGCAAAAAATCAATAAGTTTTATTTTTTTGGCCGGAATATTTTTTGTTTTCCTGCGCATTATCTTGCCGGAACATAAAAATTTTGTATTTTTGCGCTTCTGAAAACATAAAGTACGCACAGTCATGGCAAAGAAAACGAAAGAAGCACGACACCAGGTGATTCTGGAGTGCACAGAACATAAAAGCAGTGGAAAGCCGGGTACATCAAGGTATGTCACTACCAAGAACAAAAAGAACACGCCCGATCGTCTGGAGATTAAAAAATACAACCCCATTCTTCGGAAAATGACCATTCATAAAGAAATCAAATAAAGCTGAATCATTATGGCCAAGAAAGTAGTTGCAACCCTGAAAACCGGAACAGGTAAAGGATTTGCCAAAGTCATCCGGATGCATAAATCTGAAAAGTCAGGTGCATATGCCTTTGAAGAAGAAATTGTTGATAGTGAGAAGGTGAAGGAATATCTTGCACAGAAGAAATAATCCGCCAAATGGATGACCCCTGCATGCACTGGTGAATGCACACCATATCACCCCTGAGCTTGCGGGACCGACAGGAAACTTTTCAGATCTGCTCCAATACCCTTGGTGCAGGTCTGTTTTTTTATGGTTATTATCCACCTAAATCAAATGCTATGGGCCTCTTCGATATTTTTTCAAAAAACAAGGAGGAAAAACTTGACCAGGGCTTGCATAAGACCCGCAACAATTTTTTCTCCAAGCTGTCCAAGGCAGTGGCGGGCCGGTCAACGGTCGATGATGACGTGCTCGATGACCTTGAAGAAGTCCTGATCAGTTCAGATGTAGGGGTGGCTACAACCATCAAGATCATTGAGCGCATAGAGGAGCGGGTTTCCAGGGATAAATACCTGGGGACGGAGGAGCTTAACCGGATCCTCCAGGAAGAAGTTACCGCCTTGTTGTATGAGAACGAAGCCAGTGATTTTACTGAGGTGATGTCAGAGAGTCAGGAGCGGCCATACGTGATCATGGTGGTTGGTGTGAATGGCGTGGGTAAGACCACGACCATCGGAAAGCTGGCGCATCAATTCAAGGCGGCAGGCAAAAAAGTGGTGCTGGGGGCTGCCGATACTTTTCGGGCTGCGGCAGTGGATCAGCTGACCATCTGGTCTGAACGTGCCGGGGTTCCATTGGTTAGCCAGGGCATGGGAGCAGACCCCGCTTCTGTTTCTTATGAAACGCTGGAGTATGCAAAGAGAGAGCACATGGACGTGGCCATCCTGGATACCGCTGGCAGGCTGCATAACAAAGTGAACCTGATGAATGAGCTCGGTAAAATCAAAAGGGTAATGCAAAAAGTCATTCCGGGCGCTCCACACGAAATACTGCTGATCCTCGACGGTTCTACCGGTCAGAATGCGTTTGAACAAGCCAGGCAGTTTACAACCGTGACCGAGGTAAATGCGCTGGCCATCACCAAGCTGGATGGCACTGCCAAGGGAGGTGTTGTTATTGGGGTAAGTGATCAGTTCAGTGTGCCTGTGAAGTACATTGGCATAGGCGAGAAAATTGATGACCTGCAGATTTTTGACCGGGAGGCCTTCGTGAAAAAATTGTTTCAGTCTTGATTGACTGGTTTGTATTATTATAAGAAATCATTTGCAATAAACTTATGCGCCCCCGCCCCCAAAAAGTCTCCGTCAATGTCATTACCATGGGATGTTCGAAAAACGTGGTAGACTCGGAGAAGTTCATGGGACAACTCTCACCTGATCGATTTGTGGTTACCCATGATGGCAAGGCTCCTGCTGATGTCGTGGTGATCAACACCTGCGGATTCATTCAGGATGCCAAGGAAGAGAGCATCGACACCATACTCGAATTGGTTGATGCAGCCAAAAACGGACACATTGGCGATGTTGTGGTAACCGGTTGCCTTTCTCAGCGTTATCGTGATGAGCTTAGCCGGGAAATACCTGAAGTGGCTGCCTGGTTTGGTGCCCGGGACCCTGAAGATTTGCTGGCATGGCTTCATGAGCAATATGATGCGGAAAGTGCCGAAAGGGTTGTGACTACACCCATGCATTATGCATACCTCAAGATCTCTGAGGGATGCGACCGCACATGCGCTTTCTGCGCCATACCTGCCATCAGGGGAAACCATGTATCCGTTCCTGTTGCGACCTTACGCAGGGAGGCCTCAAGGCTGGCTGAAAAAGGAGTGAAAGAGCTGATCCTTGTGGCACAGGATTTAAGCTATTATGGGCTGGACATCAGCGGTCGCTCTGAACTTGCTGCCTTGCTGCGTGAATTGTGCAATGTCGAAGGGATTGAGTGGATCCGCCTGCATTATGCTTACCCCAACAAGTTTCCGCTGGAAGTGCTTGACCTGATGCGCGAATCTCCCAAAATCTGCAATTACCTCGACATCCCCCTGCAGCACATCAACGAGGGCTTGCTGCAATCTATGCGCCGCGGTCACGGTAAGGCCGAAGCACGCACGCTGCTCAGGAAGATTCGGGAAAAGGTTCCGGGCATAGCAATCCGGACCACCCTCATGGTCGGTTATCCCGGGGAGACGACGGAGGCTTTTCAGGAATTGCTTGATTTTGTAGATGAGATGCGTTTCGATCGCCTGGGCGTATTTACCTACTCGCCGGAAGAAGACACCCGCGCTTATGCGTTGGGCGATCCCATCCCGGAAGCGGAAAAACAGCACAGGTCAGACATCCTGATGGAAAAGCAGGCCGGCATTTCACAGTCGTTGAATAGCGGCAAGCTTGGTCAGCGAATGAAGGTCATCATAGATGCAGAAGAGCCGGAATACTATGTAGGCCGCACAGCGCATGACAGTCCCGAAGTGGATAACGAGGTGCTGATCAAAAAGACCCGTTCGCTGCGAACGGGTCAGTTTGTAGAAGTAGCGATCACTGGTGCCGGTGTGTTCGAACTGTATGCCACCCCCGTGGATCCGCCGGACGGCTTATGATCCCCGGGTGTTGACCTGATATACCCTGGTGATTGTTTACCATATTTGGCAAGCCCACTTCAGGACGCGAAAGCTTTTTTTCGCTGCCCATGTGCTGCGTCTGCCTGCTTGTTATATGCTACTTACCCCGGCAGCTTAGGTACATGGTCACGGCACCCCATTTCCAATATCCTTAAGTATTATGACTAATCCAGCAGCAGCGCGTTAAATATCAGTTTGTTTGACACGGGTGTGGATCCCCTGAAGTTGGGGGCAAAAGAAAAGAGGACGGCCTGTCCTTCTCCACGTTGCAGCCACACGATGGCTGGCTGGCGCTCCAGCAGTTCTTCTTTTTCCGAATATCCGCTTAATAACAGGTCCTGGTCTTCAGGAAATTTCCCAATGACCCTTCTGTCCATGCCAAAGGTGGGTATTGATGTAGAGAATACCGGTGCGCTTCTGTGAAACACGCCGATTTGTTGCGGCATGCCCAAGTTGAGCGGATGTCCTTCCTGCAAATTGATCTGGAGGAATGAACCGGGGCTGTAAAACCCCTCTCCGGTAAGGCGGCTGGAAATGTTCTGCACAGGGAAGCGGAAGTTTTCTTCTTCGTTGCCGGGAGTCATCAGGCCAAAGAAAAGTTCCGTGGATCGCGCCCAGGATATGATATTGCCACCTTCCGCCATGAAGCGCAGCACGTTTTGCCATCCTTCGCTACCCATCCCCCTGATGTATTCCGGATTATAGAACGGGATGAAAACCTCGCCACCGCGCGTGCTATGTCCGTGCAGGATCTGATCCTTGGTGGCATCAGGAAAGATGATCACATCATATTGTGCACTGAGGTCTGTGTCGATGAAGTCGGCGGGGTTGAGTACCGTGAATGGTATGCCATAAGAGTCAAAAAGCCATCTTGTCCAGCCGGCATCCATGTCGTGAAAGTTGGTTTCGCAAAGCGCAATTCGTGGCATACTCAGCGTCTCTGCATTTACATCGGGTCTTTCACTCAGGTAAAACGGGATGGTATGGATTTCCTGCAGCAGCGAATCCAGGAAGCTGTGGTTGTTGCTGTTTACCGCAACCAGGAAGCTTCCTTCTGGGACGGGTTCATCATTGTGTTGCAATATGGCAGTGGTGCGCTTTACATCAAAGCCTTTTCCGAGTGTGGAAAAAGCAGCCTTGTAGCTGTGGTTGTTACTTGCAGGAAACAAGAGGTAGCTCAAATCACCGGGCAGGCCATGATCAATTTTTAACTGTTCCGCGGTAACCTCTGAAAACTGAATGTCTTCCTTGCTGTAAAAGCTGTTGATCTCATGGCTGGTCACGCCACGGTGCAGCGGCAGCGACCAGGACGTGATATCATAGGGTCTGATCATTTCTCCACCCGGCGTATACCTGCGTACCGGAAACTCCTGGTCTTCCATCACCTCTTTGATAAAGGCGCGAAAGGGTTGTGCCAGGGGGATGATAAAATCACCCGCATGGATGAACCTTCCTTCCATCACGGCGTCTTCATCCATCTGATATAGCTGAATGCCGTGTCTTTCAAGAAGTTCAAGGAGAGCCAGCAGCTCGCCCTGGTCGTGCTGTTCGCGTGGCAGCACATAAAAGAAGGGTGGTTCAGTCAGGCCTTTATTGATCTCGCGGCGGGCCATCTCATTGCGGAAATCCAGGATTTCTTCCCGATGCAGTGAAGCTGTTCTTACCAGTGAATATACCGATTCCAACTCATAAGTAATGAGGTCTTCCATGGTCCACCATCCTCCCGGCCATGGTGCAGGAAAGTTGATGCTTTTCTTGTATTCAGACAAACCTTTTCCGAAAACCTGCAATTCATTCGCTTCAATGTATATGGGTGTGGCCAGTTGTACGGAGGCAGCCTCTGTGAGCAGACTGATCACGTTTTTCCAGGTGGATGTCTGGGTTGAGCCCGGCCAGTAATCATCAAACAGGTAGTGTTGGCTGATGCCCTTCAGTCCGCTCGCCGTCATGTCCCTTGCCATGTTGGAGCCAAAAACCCAGGTCCAACCCCAAATCAGCTCATCGACATTTTGTGCGATGGGGTCATGATTTGGTGGTACAAAGTACCTGGGGCCGGTGCTGCCCATCTGGTGTTTTTCCACAAGCACATGGGGAAACCAGTCCAGGTTGTAAATGTCTGCCACAGCCTGGTTGTCAGACTGTGTAAGGGTGACAAAATCCCGGTTAATGTTATGCCCCACATATTTGTGGTAGACACCCGGCAGGGAACTGCCTTCATAAGGTGTATCCAGGTACTTGTTGTAATGCTCCACGATCATGTTCATGCCATCCGGGTTGTGGCAGGGTACCATCATGAACACCACGTCGTCGAGGTAACGGGGGTTGCTATCCGTACCCGTGATGAGGTTATAAGCCATCAGTGGTGCAGCCTGTGAGGGGGCAACCTCTGTGGAATGCATGGATAAGGTGACCAGCACAAAGGTTTTGCCTTCGTCAATCATGCCTTGCAGCTCATCAGAGGGGATATCCCCGTCAAGGGCCAGTCGGCGGTTGATCTCGCGCAGCCTGTCCAGGTTGGCGATGTTTTCTTCTGATGAGACAAAGCCGATGTACATCGGCCGCCCCATTGGCGATTCCCCATGTTCCAGGAGCTTCATCATAGGCGATTCCTCCTGCAGCAGGTCAAGGTAATCAATAAGGTCTTCATAAAGAAACATCTTTCGGTCCTCTCCCGGCTTGAATCCAAAGAAGTTTTCCGGGTGAGTCAGGTCGTGGTCATTGGCATTCAGGGGTAAGCTGAGAATCAGAATAAAAACCGGCAGGAAGACCCTGGCAATCACGGATAGGAAGCGCATGGATAATTTGTTTAGTTAGTAATCATGTAGAGTGAGCTTGTAAAAATACAAAAATCAAAGAAACATCAGGGCTCAATGAAAAATCTTGCTGTTTGCGCAACAGGCAGGCTTTATGGGTGCGACATTATGCCTTCATGATGGCATGATAGGTTTCCCGGAGAATATCCAGTGCTTCTTCCTGGTCCTTTCCTTCAGCGTATGTGCGTAAAACGGGTTCTGTACCCGATGGCCTGATCATGACCCACTGATGGTCGCTGAAGTAAAATTTAAACCCGTCGAGGTCCTCCACGGCGATTACCTTGTATTTGCCAAACTGTTTGTAGGCTCCCTGGCGGCAATTTTCCACAATTCGTTGCTTGTCTGCAGGTGCGATCGTAAGGTCGGATCTTTCAAAGGCAAAGGGGCCGGTAATGGCATACACATCTTCTATCAATCCGGTCAGTGATTTTCCAGTTTTGACCATGGCTTCCCAGATGATCAAACCGTTATATATGCCGTCCCGTTCAGGGATGTGCCCGCTAACCGCTATTCCCCCGGATTCTTCCCCCCCGACCAGCACTTCTTCTTCCAGCATGATCCCGCAGATGTGCTTGAAGCCTATTTTTACAATTTCCAGCGGGATATGATAATGGGCACAAAGGTCCTTGATTTTTACAGTTGAAGAGAAGCCTGTCACCACCTTTCCTTTTCTCTTTTCATGGTGATGCAGGTAATAAATGAGCAGCAGGATGACGTGGTGGGAATCGATGTAGTTGCCATGCTGGTCCATGAGGGCTGTCCGGTCAGCATCTCCATCTACGGCCAGGCCACATGCGATGTTTCCTTCGTCGCGGATGGCTTTGCTGAATGCTGTCAGGTTTTTGGCGAGAGGCTCCGGTGGTATTCCGTCAAATAGCGGCTGCCTTTCGCCATGAAGGATCATCATGTCCGGGAACAGCCGCTTCATGATGTATTGGCCTGAGCCATACATGGCATCGAAAGCGAAACGCATGTCGGCGTTTCTGATGGCATCAAGATCAAACTGTTTCTCCAATGCATCACAATACATGCCTTCCAGGTCCACATATTCGAGCAGCCCCTGTTTTTGCAAATCCTCAAGCCGCATTTGATCGCTGTCAGCCTGCACCTCATCCGGGATCAGCTGTTCGATTTCACCCACCTGCTCTTCGAGCAGCGGCCCGCCATAACTGCCTTTGAGTTTATAACCGTTGTATTCTGGCGGATTGTGGCTTGCGGTAATAAATACCCCAAGGATGCTTTTGTGGTGCAGGGTGCCCATGCTGATCATCGGAGCGGTGGCCACAGTGCCCGACATGAATACCTTGATGCCGTGCCTGCATAGGACCCTGATAACCGTTTCGGTAAACAATTCACCCCCAAAGCGGCAATCGTGACCGAGCACGACGGAGGGTTCTTTGCTTTGCTGGAGTGCCCACAGTGCCGTGCCTTGAGCTATACGGGCCACGTTTTCTGTGGTAAAGTCCTTTGCAATGACTGCCCGCCAGCCATCCGTGCCGAATTTGATTGTTGTCATAAGTGTTGAATTTTTAGAAGGACAAAAAGACAAAAAGACAAAAGGACAAAATGTCTAAAAGTCGAAAGGTCTAAATGTCCGGGTCTGCGATGGTTTTTATGTTTTTGGAGCCCCTTGTATGCTGTTGGTTGCTGGCCGTGAGCTGTTAACATGTAGAGCCCCCGAAAAAAACACCCGGTCAAATTTTCTTGCTAACTGCCAACAGCTAAAAGCCAATAGCACATAGCCAACAGCACATAGCCAACAGCGAACAGCCAATTGTCTTAACTTCAAACTTCAAACCTCAAGCTTAACCTTAACCTTAACCTTAACCTTAACCTAGTTTACCGGTATACATTCCTTTCATCCAGTGCCCGCCTGTATTTTCTTGCATTGGCCAGGTGTTCGGCATAGGTTCTGGCAAAGAGGTGATAGCCGCTGAAATCAGGTTTTGCACTAAAAAAGTAATAATCGTGTGCTTCATAATACAGTACGGCGTCAATGACCTGTGGGGCTGGCAAATTTATTGGTCCTGGTGGAAGGCCTGCATACTTATAGGTATTAAAGGGTGAATCGATTTCCAGGTGCCTGTTGAGTACCCGCCTGATGGTAAAATCGCCCTGGGCAAAAATTACCGTAGGGTCTGCCTGAAGCGGGATGCCACGGCTGAGTCTGTTCATGTACACACCGGCTACCCTGGCCATTTCTTCGGCCTTGTTGGTTTCGCTTTGCACGATGGATGCAAGTATGGCCACTTCTGTGATGGATAAGCCGATTTCCTCTGCCCGCTGCCTGCGAGCCTGGTTCCAGAAGGCCTGGTATTCCCTGTGCATCCTTTGAAGCAGCCGTTCGGGGCTAGTGTTCCAGTACACTTCATAGGTATTTGGAATAAAGAGCAGCCTTGCGGTCAAGGTGTCTTTGCCCAGGGGCTCAATTGCTTCAGGATCACGCAGCAGCGAAAAGATTTCCATTGAGTCGGGTTCAATTTGAGAAGCAATTCGACCTGCCAGCTCTTCATCGGTTCGGATATTATGAAAGGTCAGGTTTACCGGGCTTTGCTCCCCCGACCTGAGCAAGTTGATGAGTTGATTGTTGCTCATGCCATCAAAGATCATAAACCTTCCGGCCATCACCCGGTTCGGATAGTTCTTCTGACCGGCAAGCCAGTTAAAACGACCGGGGTGTCGCAGCAGGTCTTTTTCCTTCAGCATGTCGAGCACTTCCTGGTAGGTGCTGCCTGAAGGAATGTGGATGTGCATTTGTTCCCGGTGCTTCAGATGGACGTTGGATGCATGCACATATAAATAAAAAAGGAGCCCTGCAATTGCGGCCAGGCCCAGCAATATGAAAGCGGTAATTCTTGTCAGCAAAGAGATCTTCATTCGATTCAATATGTCAATACGTCAGGATGCACAGGTCTGCTCCTGGTTTTTCAACCATCAGCCAGTCTTTAAAAAAGCAACTGCAGGAAATGTTCATCATGCCACCCATCTTTATGCAGGCGCCAGGCCTTACGCGTGCCGGTTATCTCAAATCCTTTTTGCCGGAATAGCCTGATGCTTCCCTTGTTATCACTGCCGATACCGCAAAACAGCTGCTTCAGTTGCAAAACATCCCTTGCATAGGCTTTAATCACATCAATTGCCTCTGCACCATAAGCTTTTCGCCGATGTTTTGGGTCGATGATGATGCCAACTGCCGCTCTCTTGTGATGGGGGTCAAAGTCAAACAGGTCGATGATGCCCACGCATGTCTTATCGTGGGTTTCAATGATCAGGCGCAGC
>Ga0207421_10004659_pt1 | contig 15675 bp, 23 predicted proteins | sample SodLakKL_010_SED_4_FD_187542 | JGI IMG/M metagenome (GOLD analysis project Ga0207421, IMG submission 187542) | Alkaline sediment microbial communities from Lake Tanatar, Kulunda Steppe, Russia - 8KL_010_SED (SPAdes) (version 2) | ecosystem: Environmental > Aquatic > Non-marine Saline and...
GTGATTAATACGGATTTTATGCTTTGTAAAGAGGAAGATGAACCTTTTAACCGAGAGAATTGGATAGCCGAGAAGAAATACGATGGAAGCCGAGTAAAGATAGTTATAGACGATGGCATAGAGAAGATGGTAACGAGAAGAGGAGAGGAAATATCTCACAAATTTCCTGAGTTTGAAGATGTAGAAGTAGAGGGTGAGTATGTCCTTGACGGAGAAGTTTGTCGTTTTCCTTATACTACTAAAACAGGAGAAAATAATTACGAACCCCTTTATCATATAAATAAAAGTAATGAGAAGTTTAACAAACTTCTATTCAGAACCAACCAAGAGAACGAGTTTAAGATAGACATTTTATCCGAGAAAATGCCCTGTAAGTTAGTGGTATTTGATGTCCTTAAAGTGAATGGAGAGGACTTGAGGCATACAGAATTGGAAAACAGGGTAGGGAAGTTGGAGATGTTTATAGATAAGATAAAGGAAGGCAGAGAACACTTTATCAAGCCAAAGCAACACACGAACGCCCTTGATTTATGGCAGAAGGTTAAGGACAACAATTTGGAAGGTTTAATACTAAAAAATCTAAAATCTAAATACAGAGGGGAAAGAAGTAGTGAATGGAGAAAAGTAAAGAATTGGGAAGAAACAACCCTTGAGTTCCAAGAATACGAGGAACACAACAAAGGAATAACTATGGAGAACGAGGAAGGGATACGGGTGAGTGTTTTAGGAAATCAGAGCAAAGGTGTAGCCGAGAAAATAGATAAGAATGGAAGTGTGGAAGCCGAGATACAATACCTTGAGAGAACCGAAGCAGGTAAGTATAGGCAACCGACATTCAAGAGAGTGGTAAAATGAAACAGATGGACTTAAACGGAGAGAAAAAGGAAATGTGGTATTGTATACACTGCTCATACTATGGGCACACCTTTGTTAAGGAAGGCATACACGAACTATGCCCCGAATGTGGGTGGGTAGTTTATTCAGATGAGGAAGTAAAGGAAGATTTTTTAAAGTCCAATATATACCCCAAGTTGAAGAAAAAATACCGAAAAGTCCATAAACTTTAAATACATAGAAAACAAAATAACTAACAATACTTTGTGGTCAAAAGCCACAAGAAAACAAAAAAACCGAGGTGATGGTATGTTTAGGATTAAAAGCAAGAAGTTAAGGCATAGTGTATCCCTTTTAGCAGAGTTCTTTGAAGATGTAAAAATAAGGGTTACTGAAGAAGGGTGGAAAGTGAGACAGGCAGACCGAGCCACAGTAGCCGTCATCGACCTCTTAATACCCAAAGAGGACTTTGAGATGTATGACTTTGAAGTGGAAGAGATAGACGAGGAAATAAAGGAGAAGAGCTTTGGAGTAAATGTGGAGAAGTTAATCGACTTCCTTAAGACCTTTGATAACCACACCACCTTGAGCATAGCGACAGGAGACAAGATTAACATCGAAGGAGACGAAAGAAGGTTCTCTTTACCACAGAAGGCAGTTAGTGACGACAGGACACCCGAAACATCAGAACTTGAGTTCGAGACCAAGTTGGAACTCGATAAATTGAAAATCAAGTCAATTGTAGATGAAGCGAAGAAAGTGTCGGATAGTGTAGTCTTCCAAACGGAAGGCGAGAAAGTGGTAATAGAAGCAGGTGATGAGAACACAAACTATGAGAGGACATTCGAGGAACTGATAGAGGAACGAGGCGAAGCAAAAAGTAGATTTCCTTTGGATTACTTGAAGAAATTTACGAGTGGCTTGAAGAAAAACAAAAGAAACCTCAGTATGGAGTTAGCCAACGATTACCCTATGAGAATTTCCAACAAAAACCTTGAATTTGTTTTAGCACCGAGGGTGGAAGAATGAAAGGAAAATGCCCTGAATGTGATAGTGTCGATTTAGAGTGGAAAGACTCAGTAATCCAAGACAGAAGCAGAGGATTTAATTTCAAGTGTGAAGAGTGCGACACGAAGGCAACAGAGTGGTATGCTCTGGAGTATATCGAAACAGAGGTGAGAGAATGAAAAGAAAACTGATAGTTGAGGCAGAAGGAGAGAGCATAGAAGAGATAAAGTCAGAGATAGCGATGAAGTTGGAGAAGATTAAGGACAAGTTGGACAAGGGATTTTACACAGGAAAGGACTGGTCGCTTGAGTCAGAAGGGCAGGAGAGGGTAGAATGAAGTGGGCAGAACGAGAAATCCTTTTGGAACAGATAGACAACGCAAAGAAGTTCCTTGAAGAGGGGAAAACGGAGAAGGCAGAAAAACAATTGGAAGCGATGCTCAAGGAAGAGTATATCCCAAAGAAGAAAATTAGAGAATTGGTCAGTAAGTATGACGAAGAAGAAGCACCCAAAGAACCTCTTACTGAGTTAGGAGATTTAGTAACGGAACTTAAGATGATGTCGAAGGAAGAACCGGAGTGGGATAGTTGGACAGAGAAGGGTTAAACCCTCTTTTCCAATTTCAAAGGTTATGGGTAAATCTCATAGCCGAAATTGAAAAAAGAGGTGAGGGAATATGAGAATGAGGACAGCAAAAGAAAAAATTGAGAGAGACAAGAAGGTCTATAAGATTAGCGAAAGCCATAGTGGAGACCGAATTGTCTTTGCCGAAGATTTAGGAGACTTCTTTTTAGTCACAGAAATACTCAAAGACGCAAACGAAACCCATCAGATAAGATTAGATAAAGGTTCAGTAAGGAGTTTGTCTAAGTTAGAAGAAGAGATAGACAACAGGAGAGTGATTTAGATGGTTAAATACAGCGACAACCAAAAGGATAAGATGGTAGAGTGGGCAAAGAAAAGAATACCCAAAGACAAGGAGTTCGACCCCGCAAGTGTAGACTGGAAGCAAGAGATTTTTACCGATGAAGAGAGGATAGAGGAAGTATGGACAAAGTTCAAGAACTACATAAAGGATAGATACGACCTCTCCCTTGAGGAATACGAGGAAGATGAGTACCTACACTATATGAGGGAAGCGAGGAAGAACTACGAGAAGCAGATTTTAGGAAGTATGGAAGAAGCACCGAAGATAGATGTTCAGAGGGCTATGGAAGAAATAGCCAACTACACCAAGAAAGGAGAGGAATTTACCTACTCTACACTAATCTCACTAATCACAGGAACTTCAGTAATCAACTACGGACCAGCAGGGTGTGGCAAGAGCAGGAGTTCAAAGGATTTAGTAGATGAGTTGGATATACCCAAAACCATAGTCCAAGTAGGGTATATGACACCCAAGAGTTTTTACCAATTCATAGAGGCACACAAGGACTGTATAGTAGTGTTAGATGAGGCAGATATGCTCCTCGACAAGAAGAAGATAAATGAAATGATTAAAACACTACTATCCAACGGAGAACTGGCGTGGAAAACCGACAGGGAAAACTTGAAAACCGAGTTCGAAGGCAGTTTGATAGTCAATTGTAACCAAAAGAGTTTCAGTAGATGTGTCGAGGACAAACTGATAGTGAATAACAAGGGCTATTCTACTGACGATTACAAGGAGAAAATCGAACACGCAAGGAACTACAAGAAAGACGAGGAAATATGGGAAGCGATTAGGAAGAGGATAGTATTTACGAGGAACAACCCTATGGAGTTGAACGAGAAGGAGAAAGAAATGATTTACGAGTTCATCAAGGAGTTGAACTACATCGGTAGTTTCAGAGACAAGATGAGGATTTTTGATACCTTCAGAGGACTGAAAAACCTCTTTGGGACACTCACAGAATATAGTGTTTTTGAGAAGGGAAGAGAACTCGCAAGGAAGAGCATAGGTGGAGACATAGTAGATAAGATAGTTGCGAAGTACCCTATGGACGAGCCATTCAAGAGGAAGGAACTGAAGGAGAAGATAGCGTCAGCGAAGAGCATAAGTGAGAGACAGGCAAACAGGGAGATAAACAAGTTAGTCAAGAACGAGAAGGTACACAAGAAGAACAGGACAACTTTAGTTAAGAAAAGCGAGGTGGAAGTGTGAAGTGGGAATTAACCCCACCACCCCACCCCAAAGGGAGAAGTAGAGAATTGGGTGATGAGAAAGATGGAAGAAAGAGCAATTAGGGATATACTTACAGATGAGAATATCGAGAGGATAGAGAGAACCGATGGTTTATCCCTTGAGTTTGTGCTACACCTCTATCATAAGACAGGAAGAAACCCAAAGAAGTTAAACGAAGCCATACAAAGTTTCTTTGAGGACAACGAAGAGTTGTTAGAGTTGGTAGAAAGACAGATAGACAACCTTGAAGAACAGATAAAAATAACTAAGGAAGTGAGGAAAGGGTTATTACAGGACAAAGTGAAGGGTAAAATTTAGTGAAAAGACATCCAAGACGCTCACGACAGAACCGAGGAAATTTTTAATTTTTTATACTTTGAAGAAAATTATGAACCCTTTGGGGTGTGTGCTATGAGCAGTTACAGAAAGTTAGATGAACGGAGAAACATATCTCTCGGAGAGTATGCTACTGTCCAAGAGGAAGGAGACTGGGAGAAAGGCCTGAAGATGGCATTAGAGACAGTTATGGTGAGGAATAGTTTGGAGAAGGATTTAAAGCAAAGGGCAAGGGAAATCTACGAAGATGTAGTGGAAAACATCAAGAAGTTTAGTGGCTTCAGCCGACCTCCCATAGCGTGTGCTATTGTCTATAAGACCTTGAAGGAAGAGGGTAGAGAATGTAATATGGCAGAAGTGGGGAAAACAGGTAGTGCTTCAAGAACCTCTGTAAAAAAGGCATACAAAACCATCAAGAAACTTGAGGATTAAGATGTCGCACACAGCCGAAGAGGAACGAAAAGAAGGGCACAACGAAGGAAAGAAATCGATGGGAGAGGAATTTAAGGAGTTCTTGAAGGAAGAGGAAGGGAAAAACGAGGAAGAGTTGGAAGGGGAAAGACTATTCTTTAAGTTCAACGATGAGTGGAAGGAATTTATAAATCGAAATTGAAGGGGAAATCCCTTTTCTTTTTCTCCTTGACCATACGGATGTAGAACCCAAAGGAAAAGACGGCAAAAACAACCATAAGTAAAATTTGAACCATCGGCTCCTGTAAGATGGCAGTTCCAGGAACTATTTCTGAAGCCTGAGTTAGGTCGAAACTGTAAGCACCTCGATAGAGACTAAAGGCTGTACTAAAGAGGAACATCGAGCCTATTACCCCAAGGGTAGAAGCCAAAAAGAACCCTAAAAACATCAGCAGTAGGCCGATTCCAGCCTCAATTCCTATTCCAGCCATAGAAATTAGGTAAACTTCAGGGGCAGTAAAACTCTCCCCAGCAGGAAGTTTGCAGTTAGTTATGTGTGCCCCTTCTACTACACCAGTTGTTTGGTATGTTCCACCAGCAGAGAGGCAGGTGAACTGATGTCCGACCTCGTGTATAAGGGTACTCAAAGGTGTCAAGGAGTAGGCAAGGAACAACACGACTATAATTGTAAGTGATATTATTAGTTCTCCTATGTCCTCTCGGTCTAATTCTCCTTTCACATCGTCCACCCCTTGAATCCAAACAAGTGGACTATCTTCTCCAATAACCTATCTATAACTCCTATTGTCTTGTCGTTGAGGCATTCTCCGTTGTAGCAACCAAGTTTACAGGTATCCACAGTCCTCGTTTCGTAGTAAACGTTCTCGTAGCAGTCACCGTTGTTACACCCTCTTTCGTAACAGGTTCTATCCTGCTTTATCTTGTCTCCGTCACAGTATTTCGTTCCCCAGTCGTCACAGGAATTATCACCACAGTCCTCGTAAATATCACCCTTTCTATCAAGGCTGTCGTACCAGTAAGAATCTCCATCTGAACATTTTCTCGTTACCCTCGGTTCAAACACCACTCTATTTCCGTAGTATGCCCAACCCGTCCAAGTCCAAGCCCAACTTCCATCATCTCCTTCATCGTGGTCGAAACACACAAAAAAGGCCGACCTTACATCTCCTGTATCGCTTCGCAGTGTTACGGTGTGCTCTCCAGAACTAAAACTTCTATCATAGCCTGTACAACCACCACCACTTCCTACATCATTGTTTCCACAATCAATTTCTTCCTTCGCATCGCTCCATTCTGCACTTTGACTCAATCTGTAAAGATACAACCTATCCGCATCACACCTGACCCTAACCTTCGCATAGTACTTGTAAGGGTTGTCCGTACAATCTCCACCGTACATATCAGAAGACCATATCTCTGAGTAGGCACGGGCATCCCAGTCCGTGTCATACTCGTTGTCGCTGTGATGAACTAAATCCGTACAGTCAGCAGAAGCGACAACAGGGGTCAGTAAAAGTAAAGGCACGAAGAGTAGAAACTTCTTAGACACCGCCACCACCTCCAGCAGAACCCTGTTGTGTCTGGCTCATCATACTAAACATTTCCCATCTGAGGTCAGGGGAGAAATACAGAAATACAACTATCAGAATCAAAACTAATATGATTATCGCTATCAACATCCATTTCCTTTCCACATCTAACACCTATCTTCTTCATTTCGTCCCCTTGAAAATAATAATAAAAAGGGGGGAGTGGGTTTTTCCTAAATTGCTTCTTCGACCTTAACTACAAGGACACCTACCCAGTACATGAAGAAGGTACTCACTAACCTGCCTATCGAGGACATCAACACATCATCCAACCCCACTATTGTACCTTCAATCATTCCTCCGAACATCGGTACGAGGATGCCCATCAGGAATACTACTACGGCAAACGATATGGAGTAGGCAAAGTTGTCTGCCATGTCTAGCCTGTCTTTGTTGAGCAGGATAGCCAGTACTACGGCTAAAGCTCCGAACAATCCTATTGTTTCAATCATCTTTTTTCACCTCCTATGTTTGGAATTTCGTCTTTGAAGTACCAGATAGCACCACCTGCAGACACAACACTCAATGCAACCAGAACAAGACCGACTGCTTGGTAGTTAATGTCCATCCCTGGAGAAAACCTGTGAACCTTTATTCCTTCGTTCTCCGAATCCCAGTTATTACTCTTAGACCAATCGCAACTCCATCCTGAATGGGTTGTTGCTATGAGGGTAGCCTGCCCGTGTTCTTCCTGAATGCTTTCAACCTCGCTTTTCGACACCTCTACTTCAAAATCCTGTGCCTTCGCATTAGTGTAAGGACAACCGTCGTAAATACAGTTCATGGGTTCAACGGTTTCATCAACTCCGATTATGACTTGCCTTATACAACAGCCAGAACACTCGTCCTCTTCCCACTGGAACTCCACCGTTCCTGAAACTATGTAACTGTTCTCCGTTTCCTCAACGGTCTTGTCCACTACTCTGAAATGTTCCAGGTTGCGATGTATCTCTTCAACGTTGTCAGGATCGATTACTGAAAGGCTGTCGCCGATTATCGTCGTATCTTCTGCATCGTCTCCCACCGTTTCGTTAGTGGCCGAGGCGAGTGGCATACCCGCAAGTAGTAGTACTCCAACGACAATTGGAATCGCAAATTCCAATCGGGTTGCGTAGTTTTTTTGGCTATTTTTCATATTCTTTCTCACCTCACAACATAGTTTTTTTTTGGCTATTTTTCATATTCTTTCTCACCACACAACAACATAGGCAAACATGCCTATGACTATTAATACAGCACCACCGATTATATACATCCACGGAATATCAGGGTCTGGCGGTTTCTCTTCCGTAAACTCTGCTGTTACTGTTTTATCTCTGTCCATATCAACTGTAATCTGGCTATTCTGGGAAGTTTCATCACCATACCACCTGCTGAAGTACCAACCTTCATCGGGTGTTGCGGTAAGGGTTACTGTTTCTCCCTGCTGGTAGGTATGGGTTCCTGGGTAGGGGTCTGTAGTTCCCTGTCCGTTTGTTCTTATAGTCAAATCGTAGTATATTTTTTGTTCTTCTGGTTCCACCGTTCCCTGAACAGTTGTTGTGTCCTTGTTGAAGTCCGCCTGTGCAGTAACATCACAGGTAACTGTGGTGGTATCAGAAACACTACTGGCACTCACCGAAAGGTCAAACCTCTTCGTCTCATCCTTGGAAACAAACTGAGAGGACGAGTCATCGTAAAGTGGACTGGAACAATCAATCTTGGTCTCTATGCTTCCGCCTTGCCCATCGTTCCTCACATCAACAGGAACTGTATGTGTCCTCCCTTCAACCACCTCGAAGTCGCTGGCCTTGGTTATGGTGGGGTCCGCTTCGGGCATATCTACACCTACCCATGTATCCTCTGCCGACATAACCATCCTCCAGGTAGGGTACTCTATAACATCGGAATACAATCTGAGGCTACGGGAATCGACCTCCACATCATCAATCTCTGGCTCATCCTCCAGCTCACCCGAGGCATCACTAAATACATTGTTTGTCGCATCAGTACCCGAATTCACGTAATTGGCACAGTTTTCGGGGTTATCTTCACATTTACTCTCTATATCATCAGTACCATAATATGTATCGTAAACCTCATCAATCAATCTTTGTAAAGTCAAGTAATATACTTGGTCATCAGTTCTGACCACTCCAAAATCACCCAAATCTACACCAATCAATTCATTCTTAAGACTTCCTGTATACTTAATCACGGCTTTCTCGTCCCCATAAAGGTCCAGTACAGCCTGTTTATCGTCCTTCGAGATTGTAGCCCTATCAGTACAGTCACCACCTACACAGTTCTTAACATCCATTTCAAACTGTGATGTAGTCGAGTAGTCCAAGTCCATCTCGTCTCCCGCATCCCAAAATCTAGCACAATGCACTCTTCTCTCTTCAAAGAAATCGTCGTAATATTCTACCCTGAAATTAAGATAGTCAAGCTCACTATAATCTTGGAAATTATCACACCATAAGTGCTGGTCACTGCAGTCCCACCCAAATGTGGTTTCGTCACAGGTATATGTCTCATGGTCTATTTCGGGAATGGTCATAGAAGAACTACCCACGCCTCTCTCGAACCACTGTTCAAGGTTATAAGTACCTATAGAGAAATCTTTCTCCGCTTTCTTATCACCGTCCTCCACATCGTCCGAATCAACCTCTATGTCTCCTCCGACCAAGGACTCTGCACAGTCACCGCTCATACCATGAATAACCCATGCTTCCTCCCCAAGTTCCGAATGGTAGTCATCAAGGGTAACGCTGTCGGCACTCAATATACAGGACTGTGCGGTCATAGACATCTTCATAGCCGAGAAATCATAAACACCAGCAACGTGGAGACTGAAAAGTATAGTTACAACTAATATGATTAAGGCTACGGCTATATTGTACGTCTTCTTCATTGTTTCACGCTCCATTTAGTTTCTTTCCAACGGAAATGGCTTGACCGAGTGCGTAACCACCAGCTATGAAAACTAACTCTGGCATCAGATAACCTGCCAGTATCACTAGTAAAAGTATTACTTCGGTAAGGAAATCAGACAGGTCTAGGCCTTTCCTGTTACTGTAAACCTTCCATGCTAACATCCCACCTACAATCAACGCTGGGATTATCAGTAGTTCTGGAAGTAACGCAACAAAGATTAGCATTACTGCCGTAATCAGCCATGTTCCGCTTTCAAGAGTTACTTTTTCCTCAAATTTCATTCGTCTTCACCTCTCGGTACGGTAAATACATGTACTTCATCGTCCACCTTCGTGTCTTCTTCATTATATAAGTCCAGCCTTACCTCACAGTTTCCACCTTCAGGCAAGTTTCTTATAACCTGTATCTCCTCTTTATGGCTCAAATACGGTACTTCCGTACCAAAACCACCATCGTCCACCCTTTCACCACCACAAAGCACCTCGTACTCAATTTCGGCATTATAAGAAGGCCAGATACTCATAGGTTGTATATTCAATACTGATTTAGTCTGAAAGTTAGACACAGAAACTTCGCTAAATGCTACACCGCCGTATCCATTCCAAAGAGTTACCGAAAGGTCTGCGGAGTAGTCAGCACCTGGCCTTAAACCGTAGGCAACTGGTACTACAACTGGTATTATAAACAGTAAGGCTAGAAGTAGTCCAAGTCCAGCCACGTCTTTCTTCCACTGCGGGTCTTTCTGAAACGAATTTATAACACCTATAGCAACTATACCAAGACCTAGCACAGAAACAAAGAGCATAAGCCAATTATTGAGTACAAATTGAAGAAAACCCTTCAATTCACTTATCACAAAAATACTGGTTATGCCTACTCCTGCGATTCCGAGAATTGCGACTATTGTAGTTGCGGCTACTCCTTTCGTTCTTCCTAACATGTCTTATCTATATTTTTTCTTTCCTATTTTTCAGTCTGATGAAATCCCCAAAGAAAAAAGATATAAAGGGGAGGGATTTAGCCTCCTTAAGCCGAAACAGCTCCGTACTGTACGTCAAAGTCGAACTCGCCAATGTCTTCCTCTGTCTCTCCTGTTACTTCTACACTGTAGAAGTCTTGGTCATCATCTGCTTCGAGGTTACCGGGGTTGATAGCTTCAACTTCGACAACTATGACGTACTCATCATAGGTCTCCGTGCTGAGCTCGTCGATGTGGATTAGGAACTCGTCATCGTCCACTTCTGCTGCAACATACATTGCATTGTCTATGTCCCTATCTTCGTCGTTCGGTAGTACCCAAGCATCAACGAACTGAACATCGTCTGTGTCAAGGGCTTCATCGAGCTCACCTTCAATCTCTACATCAGCGAGGAAGGTGTTCCAGCCATCGACTTCAACACCGACACCTAGGTCGTGAGTAGAGCCGGACGGAACGGTTTCAAACTCATCGTAAGTGGTTGTAGCAACTACACCAAGCGACTCTTCGTCCTCTGTGATGTCTGTTTCGTTCACATCGAGTCGATTACCAGAAGGCTCTACTTCAACGATTGCTTCCCACTCTGCTCCGGGCTCTGCCGCTGGTTCTGGTTCTTGTCTCTCCATCGACATAACTGCGAATCCACCGAAGACAACAACTAACGCAACCAACCCGAGAACACCGAGGGCCATCGCCTGTCCCTTCTTCTTCATAATTTCACCTCCGTTTGAACAAATATTTTAGTTTTTTTAATCATTTATTACACTCCTACTCTTTCATAAGGGACCCTTTTATAAAAAACAAGGCGTCACACCCCATGAAACAATCAGTGAAACAATCACATTTCAACATAAACATCCTTGAAATCCCCTGCTTTCATGACCTTAAATAATATAAGAGAGATAAAAGCGGTTATTGGTATCAGAGAGGGATAGATAACCGTAACATCGCCGTAGTAGAACCAGGACAGAACCGTTACAGTTACTGAAACCAACGCAACAACTATATCCTTTGAATACTTTTCCCACCTGTACCTTGTCTTTACCTTACCGTCCTTTATGTAATGCTTCTTTCTGGAGGAAGGATTAGACTTCCTCTTCACTTCAAGTATATCGTTCTCCCTGAAACATTTGAGATGTCTCTTTATAGCACGTCTTTTCACATCTAACCTCCTTTCTAGTTCTTTGGGCCAGAGTCCAGGGTCTTTGTTAAGTTGAAGGAGGATGTTCCGTTTCGTTTCCTGTTCTACCCTTTCCATCTAAACACCTAGAGCACTGGCTATAGGTTGGATTATAGAGTCGAGAACAGAGGCCAATTCAGGCACTGGATACTCCAACTGAAGTGCTATCAACCTCGCTGTCAAACCCAGTGCAAGTCCGTAAAGGGCTATCTTTATCTTTTCCAGTTTGCTGGCCATGAAAAGAAGGAGAATACCACCGCCTATTGTCCATACAAGACTCTGCACCATAAACCTGTATGTAACTTCAGCTTTCCCGAGGATATAATTAATCAGTTCTACGAAGTCGCCCTGAAAAAAGCCGTATAAAGCCTCTATCGCTGTAAAACCAAGCAAAAATGCGAGAAAGAAGATTATAACTGTTATCAAGCTCGGTACTGGTATTATCTTTGACTTAGTTGTTTTTGACATATTATCCCGTTAAAGTTTCTAACGCCTCTGCTATCGAACTCCTGATTTTTGTTAGGTCCATACCAGCGTTTTGTACAAGGAAGGCCAGCAAAATCATCGTCCCCACTGTAGGTAATACTGCCATAAACATTATAAAGATGTCCTCCTTCCAAGTCTCGATGTCCAAGCGGTTGTGGTAGAACCTGTAGACCCCTTCAAAGGACAAAAAGTATGTGAGGAGAATTGTTAGGACGAAGGGTATGCTAAAGGTGTACATCACCACTATGTCCCATACGGCTTTTTCTGAATGGAGGAGGAAAGACGTGAAAAAAGAAAGAAACATAACCATCACAAGGTCCTGTTTTATTGAAATCTTCTTTTTCCTGATATATGAGTAGGCAGCACCTATTGGAAAGGCTAAAAGTACTGAAACACTGAAGGTGTCGGTCATAAACCTCCCGAACTCTGCTGTTATTAACCCTAACTGTGGGAATATGAAGGCGGTAATTAGGACTATCGTAAAGCTCGCCCCAGGTATATTCAGGACGTGCATAGGGTCGAACTTCGTTACGGTATCTATCTGTTCTTCCATTGTATCATTATTATGTTTTTTTATATTTAATTTTATTCCTCCACAATCCTCACGAAGTCGAAGTGGCCTCTGGATATGAGGAACATAACCGTCGAGGATATGCCCATCAAGGCTATGCAGACTATTATGAACTGATTGAGTTCCAAGGGCATTCCAGAGTGGATTAGGTAGTTCCATGTTGCATGTGCTGCCACAGAACCGCTTAGGAGTACTCCCTCCCACTCCATAGGTTTATCAGGTGTAAGTATATTTGTGTAGTCGGGTATGAAGTAAGTCAACCAAAATACCATACCAAACACTACTGCCATCAAAAGTGACATTATCTCACCGTTATAGGCAAAGAAGTGCATCAGACCGAATATCATGTTAGCTCCTATGAAGGCGAAGAGGGATGCTATATCCATTTTTAATCCTTTACTACTTAGCCAGTTAGTTAGATTCTTGAAGTGGAAAAGTTTCTGCAGTTCCTCTGTGAATCCTACCCAAGCCTGTAATATTAATATAGGTACTCCTCCCGTCATAGCGAACATCACACCTTCTTTAGCCGATGAAAGGGGAACGTAAAGTGGCCTGGCCATGCTGTACACCATATCTCCTGTTACCTGTAGGCCGAAAATTGTGAAACCGCCTGAAAACATCTGCATGGCCCTGTAACTAATCAAACCGAAGAGTAGGCCACCGAAGCCTATACCGAATACAATCATAAAGAAGTTGAAACCTGGATAGGGGGCCTCGAACCCAGCCAACTTTGAAAGATTTTGATAGTCTACTGCCTGTGCAAAGATTATCACGAGAAGCATAATCCATACCATATAGAGGATTATCGGATGGAAACTTGCTTCTGTGAAGAAGTTGTACGCCAAGAGAGATGTTATAGCACCTGCCTGAATGATGGTTGCCCAAGGTGATGTAGCCATCTCCTTGAAGGGTTTTGACATTCATTTATCACCGTCGTAAAGTCTATATCTTATTATATGTATCGGGATGTATATGACGCTGACCATACCAAGTGCGAAGAAGAACCAGCCGTATATTATCCCGAAGTCTGCCCTCACGAACTTATCTGGAACTTCTAGCACTATAGCTACCTCTTTCTCCTCATTTACCCCCACCTTTCCAAGGTCTATCATGGGGTTGAACTCGTCTTCCGAACATTTTATCTCGTATTCAACTCCGCTGTAGAACCCGTAAGCCTCCTTTACTTCCGAGCACTCTCTATCTTCGAGTTTCAGGTAGAGGGGGTCAAGTGGCCTTCCAGCATTGCTCTGTACTTTCTTGTATAGCAGTGGGTTTCCTTCCTCCGTTTGGTGTTCTTCGCTTTCTATAACCTCTGCTGTCGGTCTATCAAATTGTAGTCTAAAGGTCAGTTCCTCAAGGGCTTCCATCTCGTCTATCTTAAGGAGGTACTCTTCTTCTACAAGTTCCTTTTCATCGTACAAATCTCCGTTATGATATACCTTGAAGTTTTCTCCATAGTCTATCTGTATCCTCTTCTCAACATCTTTCGTTTTGTCTGGCAAGTGGCTTAATACATTTATCTCCCTTTCGTAGGTAGACAACTCACCAACTATGTGCTTCTCTGGGGGGAATCTTTCCTCCGTAACTGTTATGGGGCTGGTCTGGTACTCAAGGTAAGCTGTTTTATTGCTTTCGGAAGGTAATCTTTCTTCGTATTGTACATAAGCACCTTGGTCATCGTACCTGATTTCTTTGAACTCTCCATCCAAGTATGAATCGAATGCCCCGAGGGGAACTCTTAACCTTTTGCTGTATGGGACGTAGAAGTCGTTTCTGTTCCAGAACTTGTATCCCACTCTCCACTCTATGTTCTTGCCCTCTCTCACAGGCTTATTTGTTATCACTGGCTCCTCGAAAGTCAGTATGGGTCTGCCCCTGTAAGCTCTTACCTCCCACAACCTTTCTTCCTCCCCGTTGTCCCAGCTTCCGAATGAAGAATCTACCCAAGCCACTTCGTCGACAAAAGTATCATCGTCTTCATCTCTTTCAACGAAGTTCATCTCATCCGTGACCTCTGTACCGTTCTCGTACAGCTCGAAAAATATTATGTCGCTTCTTATATCTTCACCTTCGTATTCTTTTGGTATGGAAGTTTCGTAGTATATGTTCTGGAGTGGTGTTTCGTTGAGAGTAGTGTTTATCTCCCTAATCCAGTAGTTCCTGTCCTCTATGGCTTCAAGACTTTGGTTTTCATCAACCTCCATTTTTCCCGTGTCCAAATAGATGGGCCAAGTTACAGCATCTTCTCCTTCCCTCCAAGAAGCTATCCTCTGCATCTCCCACTCAAGCTCTCCATCTGTAAGATTTGAATAGGTCTTGTTGAGGTCGGTCTCCTCCATGTCATAGGAAGCTGTGTCTTTGGGCATACTTATGTTTGCTTTTACATTCTTGTAGGTATTCTGTGTTGAGGGGTTGTAGGTCGTTACCTTCTCCCTGTACCAAGGGATAGTTTCGTTGTAGTGTGCATCTGGGTCGTCTGGATGGTAGTCATCATAGACATCGTATGGGTCCTGTACCATATCTTCAAGGGGGAAGAATGTTATTCCAAGGGCTGGTTCCTGGTATTTAACCAACAACTTCTCTACTGTAGCATCAAGGTCTATTGTGTTGTCGTTCACTGTTACTTCCGTCTTATTTATTTCAACTGTGTCTGATGTTTCATTGTAGAAGTAAAGTGTATCTGTATCAGTTGAATTGTTTATGGTCACATTGTATATGAACTCAAGGCTGGAAGGAAATGTAAAGGTTTTATCTATATTTTCCTCGGAACTATACGTCTTGGTGAAAAGGAAGTTAGGATTCTCGTGTAGCTCCAGCTCGTCCTGTATCTGTTGTGTTGAAGTAGACTCGACGGATGTGAAGATGTTCAGGATTGAAGATAACTTTCGGGTTGCTGTAACAGTTCTGTCGGAAGCGGTGTCCAATGTTGATATAATCTGGACATCTCTGAAGGTGGAAGCTGTTCTCGTAATAATAGAGTTGACATTCAAACCTTCGGCACTTTCCCTTACTCTAGTTTTGAACGAATCTATCGAGGAAGATATACTGGTGGGGGTTCCAACACTTCTATTTACTGTCTTGGTGACATAGAATGTGTTCAGATTGTATGACATCGTGTCGTTTAGATTTCCTGAGGTGTCGTTGGCGGTCTGGTACCAAGCTATTGTTTCTCCTCCGTGGCCT
>Ga0207421_10004660_pt1 | contig 15674 bp, 13 predicted proteins | sample SodLakKL_010_SED_4_FD_187542 | JGI IMG/M metagenome (GOLD analysis project Ga0207421, IMG submission 187542) | Alkaline sediment microbial communities from Lake Tanatar, Kulunda Steppe, Russia - 8KL_010_SED (SPAdes) (version 2) | ecosystem: Environmental > Aquatic > Non-marine Saline and...
CGAGACCCACTATCCGCTGGCCAGGGCCGCCCTGGCGGCGGGCAAGCATCTGGTCATCGACAAGCCCTTTACCGTCTCGACCGGTTTCGCCCCACGGTCACCGACCGCTGGCGGGACCACCACCAGCCAGGAGGCGGGATCTGGTTCGACCTGGGGCCCCATCTGCTGGACCAGGCGAGGGCCCTGTTCGGCATGCCACGGGCGATCCTGCTGGAGCTCGCCACGGTGCGCAATGGCGCCGAGGTGGATGACGATTTCCTCTGCCTGCTGGAGTATGACGGCCTGCGGGTGACCCTCCAGGCGAGCTCCCTGGTGGCCGAGCCTACGCCACGCTTCCGGGTGCACGGCACCCGCGGCAGCTACGTGACGTTCGGGCTGGACCCCCAGGAGGCCTGGCTGAAGGCGGGGCGTGTTCCGACACCCGGCTGGGGAGTCGATCCACTGGCGGGACATTTGACCCTGGCCGACGTCGAGGGTGACTCAGCCAAGGGTCAGGAATATCCGAATCTGCCGGGCGACTGGCCCGCCTACTATGCGGGCATCACCGCGGCCCTGATTCAGGGGGTGGCGCCGCCGGTGACTCTCGATGAGGCCATGGACGTCATGACCCTGCTCGAGAACGGCCTGGACAGCTATCGCCAGGGACGCTGGTTGCGCCTCAAGGCGGGCAACGATCCGCGGCGTCGCCTGCATGCCGCGGGGCGCTGACTACCAGAGCGACTCCGGTTTGTTCTCGCTGCGCAGCCGCTCACGGGCGATGTAGAGTGCGGCGATGGCCCTGGCTTCGTGGAAGTCTTCCCGGGTGAGCAGCGAGGAAAGCTCATTGATCGGATGGGTCTCGACGATCAGCGGTTCGGGCTCGTCGCCGGGCAGCCGCTTCGGATAGAGGTCCTTGGCCAGCATGACCTGCATGCGATGACGCATATAGTTGGGTGCCAGCGAAAGCTCCACCAGTGGCTCCATGCTGCGTGCACCGAAGCCGCACTCCTCCATCAGCTCGCGGTTGGCGGCGGTGACGATATCCTCGCCCGGGTCCACCAGCCCCTTGGGCAGCGTCAGCACATAGTCCTCGAAGCCGGCGGCGTACTCGCGGATCAGCAGCACATGCTCGGGATCGGGCATGGCGACGATCATCACCGCCCCATGATCGCTGCCGGTGAGCCGCTCGAAGGTGCGCTCCTCGCCGTTGGAGAAGCGCAGGTCCAGGGACTCGACGTGGAACAGGCGGCTCCTGGCCACCGTCTGGCGGGCGAGAACGCGGGGCTTTTGCGGCCACTCTGGCTCTGATCTGGGGACGTTGGGCGCGGAGGCCCGGGACCTGGGGGCGTCGGACATGGAGGCTCCATTTCTGGCAGGGGAAGGCGCCTGATACAATACCATTCCTTACCTGTCATCTTCCGGGAGTCTCGATGATCGACTGGCGCGCCATCGATACCGTCCTGCTCGACATGGACGGCACCCTGCTGGATCTCCATTTCGACAGCCACTTCTGGCTGGAGCACCTGCCCAGACGCTACATGGAGCTGCACCAGCTCGACGATGCCACCCAGGAGGTGGTGCGCTCGAAGGTGCTGCACGAGCAGGGCACCCTCAACTGGTACAGCCTGGCCTACTGGAGCCGCGAGCTTGACCTCGACATCATCGCCCTCAAGCGCGAGATCCAGCACCTGATCGGCCTGCGCGGCGATGCCCTGGACTTCCTCCAGTGGCTCAAGCAGGCTCACCCTCGAGTGGTGCTGGCCACCAATGCCGACCGGGCAAGCCTCGAGCTGAAGCTGCCGCTGACCGGCCTTGAGGAGTACCTGGACGCCATCGTCTCCTCGGCGGATCTGGGCGTGCCCAAGGAGGCTCAGGAGTTCTGGTTTGCACTGCAGGAGGTGGAGCCCTTCGACCCGGCGCGCACCCTGTTCATCGACGACAATCCCCGAGTGCTGGAGAGCGCCCGGGAGTTCGGCATTCGCTACCTGCTGGGTATCAAGCAGCCCGACAGCACGCGGCCGGAGAAGGAGCTGGAGGAGTTCATTGCCCTTGACCGCTTCGCATCGATCCTGCCCGGCAACCTGCCGCCCGGGCAGGCTCCCGGGGCCGCCGGCACGCCGGGGGAGGGCGCTCATGGAGAGAAAGTATGAATAGCGTGCGGCTCGACAAGTGGCTTTGGGCGGCGCGCTTCTTCAAGACCCGGGGCCTGGCCAAGAAGGCCATCGAGGGCGGCAAGGTGCACTATAACGGCGCCCGGGCCAAGACCAGCAGGAACGTCGAGCTGGGTGCCCTCGTCCGCGTGCCCCAGGGCTGGGACCTCATGGAGGTGGAGGTCGTCGCGCTCTCCGACCAGCGGCGCGGCGCCCCCGAGGCGCGTGCCCTCTATCGGGAGACCGAGGAGAGCGCGGTGCGCCGTGAACGCGAGGCCGAGGCGCGTCGTCTCACCAACCAGGCCATGCAGCATCCGCTCAAGCGCCCCGACAAGAAGCAGCGCCGTGACATTCAGCGTTTCCAGCGTCAGCAGCCCGACGACTAGCCAGAGAGACAAGATGACCGACCAGATCCAGCGTTTCCTCTTCGATAACACTAACGTCCGCGGCGAACTCGTGACCCTCGAGCAGGCCTACACCGAGGTGCTCGAGCGCCACGACTACCCGCCGGTGGTCAATCGCCTGCTGGGCGAACTTCTCGCCGCCGTGGCGCTGCTCACCGACACCGTCAAGCTCGATGGCACCCTGAGCATCGAGGTGCGTGGCAAGGGGGCCCTGGCCCTGCTCATGGCCGAGTCCAACCCCGGCGGCGAGCTGCGCGCCATCGCCCGTCTGGCCGAGGATGCCCCGGCCCCGGCCGACGACGTGGGTTTTCTCGAACTGCTGGGTGGCGGGCAGATCATGATCACCCTGGACCCCCGAGAGGGCAATCGCTACCAGGGCATCGTCGCTCTGGATCACGACAGCCTGGCCGGCTGCCTGGCCGCTTACTTCGTTCAGTCGGAGCAGCTGCCCACGCACCTGTGGCTGGCCGCTGACGGTCAACGTGCCGGCGGGCTGTTGCTGCAGCGCATGCCCGATGAATCCCGGAACCAGGATCTCGACGCCTGGGACCGCAGCGTCGTGCTGGCCGACACGGTCAAGGATGAAGAGCTGCTGGCGCTCGCTCCCGAGCAGCTGCTGCAGCGTCTCTACCACGAGGAACCGGTGCGGATCTTCGCTCCCAAGTCGCTGCGTTTCGGCTGTACCTGTTCGCGGGATCGCATCGCCTCCGCGCTGCTGACCCTGGGCGGGGAGGAGCTGCGTGAGGTGCTGGCCGAGCACGGCAGCATCGATACCCAGTGTCACTTCTGTCACACCCGGTACCACTTCGGCGAGGTCGACGTCGAGGCACTGCTCGCCGAGGGCGAGGGGTCACCCCCGGTGATCCACTGAGGGCATTGTTGCGATGCACAATGACTCCTGCAGTGAAATGCCGCCATGTTGTAGAAAAACTACACGAATTTCGGTCAAAAACAGCGTTCCACGCGGCGACGGTTTTTGCCATAATGGCGCCGCTTTTTCGGCTCGATCGTTTCCCCACCAGACGGGAAATCCGCAGAGGCGATCGATGGCAGGTACCCGCTGCGTCGCCACTGACGCCCGGCACACGAGAAAATCGGCCGCAAGGCCCAGGAACCGACATGACCACACCCCAAGCTCCCAAAGCCCACGTCAATCTCAGCAGCGCAGAACTGATTGAGCGTGCAGTGGCCACCGGCGAGGGCCGCCTGGCCGCCAACGGTGCCCTGGTGGTGAATACCGGTGTGCGCACCGGGCGTTCGCCCAAGGACCGCTTCCTTGTCGATGAGCCGTCCACCAGCGGTCAGATCGACTGGGGCAGCGTCAACCGTCCCTTCGACGCCGAGAAGTTCGATGCCCTCTGGACCCGTGTCGAGGACTACCTGCTGAGCCGTGAGCACTATGTGTCGGAACTCCACGTGGGCAGCGATCCCGAGTACTACCTGCCGGTTCGGGTGCAGACCGAGACCGCCTGGCAGAACCTGTTCGGCCGCACCATGTTCGTGCGCCCGGAGGCCTACAACCCCTCCACCAAGGCGGAGTGGACCATCATCAACGCCGCTGGCTTCGAGTGTGACCCGTCACGCGACGGCACCCACTCCGACGGCACCGTGATCATCAACTTCGCCCAGAAGAAGGTGCTGATCGCCGGCATGCGCTACGCCGGCGAGATGAAGAAGGCGATGTTCTCCGTTCAGAACTTCCTGCTGCCCGGGTTCGACGTGCTGCCGATGCACTGCTCCGCCAACGTGGGCGAGGACGGCGAGACCTGCCTGTTCTTCGGTCTCTCCGGTACCGGCAAGACCACCCTCTCCGCCGACACGGCTCGCTACCTGATCGGTGACGACGAGCATGCCTGGGGGCCGGGCACCGTCTTCAACATCGAGGGTGGCTGCTACGCCAAGTGCATCGACCTCTCCGAGAAGAACGAGCCGGTCATCTGGAACGCGATCAAGTTCGGCACCGTGCTGGAGAACGTGGTCCTCGACGACCGCCGCGAGCCGAACTACGCCGACGACAGCCTCACCCAGAACTCCCGTGCCGCCTACCCGCTGGAGCACGTCGAGAAGCGCGTGCCCGAGAACCGCGCCGGTGAGCCCAACGCCATCGTCTTCCTGACCTGCGACATGAGCGGTGTGCTGCCGCCGGTCTCGGTGCTCTCGAAGGAAGCCGCGGCCTATCACTTCCTCTCCGGCTACACCGCCAAGGTGGGTTCCACCGAGATGGGGTCCGCCGAAGGCCTTTCGACCACCTTCTCCACCTGCTTCGGTGCCCCCTTCTTCCCGCGCCCGGCACGTGTCTACGCCGACCTGCTGATCAAGCGCGTGGACGAGAAGGATGCCCAGGTCTACCTGGTCAACACCGGCTGGACCGGCGGCTCCTACGGTGAGGGCGGCTCACGCTTCTCCATTCCCACCACGCGCGCGATCATCAGCGCCATCCAGTCCGGCGTGCTGCGCGATGTCGAGACCCAGCGCATCGACGGGCTCAACCTGGACGTGCCGATGGCGGTGCCGGGGGTCGACTCCAGCCTGCTCAATCCGCGCGAGACCTGGGAAGACAAGGATGCCTACGACCGCAAGCGCCAGGATCTGGCCGAGCAGTTCGTCGACAACTTCAAGAAGTTCGACGGCGTAAGCACGGCCATCGTCAAGGCAGGCCCCAGCCTGACCTGATCGCCCGGCGGCGCCTGCGCGTCTCGCCACCCAACAGCCCCGTGTGCCCCGGCCGCGGGGCTGTTGCTTTACAAGGACGCCACCGGCCGCATCGCTACTCGCCTCGGCGAGAAGCTCTCCGAATGCCAGCAGCAGGCACTGGCCAAGGTAGAGACGTATTCCGATTCACTGCCGGCTAACCCGGCTCTGAATTCGGGGAAAAGGCTTCGCGCTAACTCCTCCGGCGGAAGTTGATATTTCCGCTCGTCGCTGCGAAGAGTTCACGGGTTGCGAGCTCATTTCACACGCGTACTCGGCAGTCCGAACGCTCGCCTTGCGCCGCTGTGGGCATGAGACAAGAGAGATGGGGACCTGCTCATGCCGCATCTGCCTGGCGCTGCACGGCCAAGTAGTGCGTGACGTTGCCAGCAGCATCTAACACCGGGGTTACTTTCCACTCGATCTCGAATGGCGTGCCGTCCTTGCGATAGTTGATGGTCTGGCCGTGGAACGTGCGCCCACTGCGCAGGTCATCAGCAAGTCGTTTGAGCACCTCCGAGTCGGTGCGCGCGCCCTGGAGCATACCGGGGGTCTCGCCGAGCACTTCGTCGGCGTTGTAGCCGGTCAGCTCAGTGAATTTCGGGTTGACGAAAACGATACGCGAGGCACCCGATTGGTCGGTCGGTTCAGTAACCATCACTGAGTCGAAATTCAGGTTGGCAAGGGCATGGAAGAGCGGGGATTGAACTTGACTGGTCATTTGATAGCCTCATTGGCGTAAATAAAGAATTCAGTCTTACGTTTTTACTGTACAGGTTTTGTGGTAACCCGGGTTTCAGGCATCTCGAAAGGCGATCGACAGGCTAAGCAGATCCCTGCCAACATTCGGAATCTTAAACGGCGTTTTTGTTCCAAAAGATCCGAGCGTCCGCCGGCGCGGGTCTCGGAACGTGCTGGCAGCCTTCGCCACCTCAGCAACAGCCCCGTGTGCCCCGGCCGCGGGGCTGTTGCTTTACACCGACGTCAAGTCTGCCGCGAACGGGGCGCTTGTGATACCTTGTCGCGATCGATTTTCGAGCATCAGCGAAGGGGTTACATGGACGCCACCAGCCGCATCATCACGCGCCTTGCCGAGGAGCTCTCCGTTCGCCCGCAGCAGGTCTCGGCCACGGTGGAGCTGCTTGACGGCGGGGCGACCGTGCCCTTCATCGCCCGCTATCGCAAGGAGGTGACCGGCGGGCTCGACGACATCCAGCTGCGCAACCTGCACGAGCGCCTCGCCTATCTGCGTGAGCTGGAGGAGCGCCGTGGAGCGGTGCTGGCCGCCATCGACGAACAGGGCAAGCTGACCGCTGAACTCAACAGGCTGATCCAGGCCGCCGATACCAAGCAGCGACTGGAAGATCTCTACCTGCCCTACAAGAAGAAGCGCCGGACCAAGGCCCAGATCGCCCGCGAGGCGGGCCTCGAGCCGCTGGCCGAGGCGCTGCTGGCCGATCCCACCCTGGATCCCGAGGTCGAGGCGTCCCGCTATCTACGCCCGGCCAAAGGCGATGTTCCCGCCGTCGAGGACACCAAGGCGGCACTGGACGGCGCGCGCCAGATCCTGATGGAGCGCTTCGCCGAGGACGCCGAGCTGGTGGGCCGGCTGCGCGAACGGCTGTGGCAGGAGGGTGAGCTCAGCGCCCGGCTGATTGCCGGCAAGGAGCAGGAGGGCGCCAAGTTCTCCGACTACTTCGAGCACGACGAGAAGCTCGCCAGGACGCCATCCCACCGGGCGCTGGCGATGTTTCGGGCCCGCAACGAGGGCGTGCTGAGCCTGACCATCAGGCTGCCCGGCGAGGACGAGGCGCCGATCCATCCCGCCCAGGTGGCCATCGCGCGTCACTTCAACATCCGCGACGATGGCCGTGCCGCCGACAAGTGGCTGCGCGACGTGGTCCGCTGGACCTGGCGGGTCAAGCTCTACACCCATCTCGAGACCGAGCTGATGGGCCGGCTGCGCGAGCGCGCCGAGCTTGCCGCCATCGAGGTCTTCGCGGCCAACCTCAAGGACCTGCTGCTGGCCGCCCCGGCGGGGCAGAAGGCGACTCTGGCCATCGACCCGGGGCTGCGCACCGGCTGCAAGGTCGCCGTGGTGGACGCCACCGGCCAGTTTCTCGAGGACGCGACCATCTATCCCCACGCGCCACGCAACGCCTGGGAGGCGTCCCTGGCCGAACTGTCGAGGCTGGTCGAGAAGCACGATGTGGCGCTGATCGCCGTGGGCAACGGCACCGCCAGCCGCGAGACCGACCGACTGGCCGGCGACCTGGTCAAGGCCTTCGGCTCGACGCGGACGCTTTCCAAGGTGATGGTCAGCGAGGCGGGGGCCTCGGTCTACTCCGCCTCGGAGTACGCCTCACGGGAGCTGCCGGATCTCGATGTCACCATCCGCGGGGCGGTCTCCATCGCCCGGCGCCTGCAGGACCCGCTGGCCGAGCTGGTCAAGATCGAGCCCAAGTCCATCGGCGTGGGCCAGTATCAGCACGACGTCTCCCAGCTGCAGCTGTCGAGAAGCCTCGAGGCGGTGATCGAGGACTGCGTGAACCGAGTGGGGGTCGACCTCAACACCGCCTCCAGCGCGCTGCTCTCCCGGGTGGCCGGCCTCTCGCCGGCGCTGGCCGAGGCGGTCGTCGCCCGACGCAATGCGCAGGGCGCCTTCTCCAGTCGCCGTGAGCTGCTCGACGTCAGTCGCCTGGGGCCCAAGACCTTCGAGCAGTGCGCCGGTTTCCTGCGCATCATGAACGGTTCCAACCCGCTGGACGCCAGCGCCGTGCACCCCGAGGCCTATTCGCTGGTGGAGCGCATTGCCCGCCAGAGCGGCCGCGAACTGTCCAGCCTGATCGGCGATACCGCCACCCTCCGGTCGGTGAAGCCCGCCGAGTTCGCCGACGAGCGCTTCGGTGTGCCCACGGTGACCGATATCCTCGCCGAGCTGGACAAGCCCGGCCGGGACCCGCGGCCGGAGTTCAAGGCCGCCGAGTTCCGCGAGGGGGTCGAGACCCTGAAGGACCTGGAGCCCGGCATGGTGCTCGAAGGCAGCGTCACCAACGTCACCCACTTCGGCGCCTTCGTCGATGTCGGCGTCCACCAGGACGGCCTGGTGCATATCTCCGCGCTCTCCGACACCTTCGTCGAGGACCCGCGCTCGGTGGTCAAGGCCGGCGACATCGTCAGGGTCAAGGTGATGAGCGTCGACCTTCCCCGAGCGCGAATCGGCCTCACCATGCGCCTGGACGACCAGCCCGACGAAGAGGGCGGCGGCAAGCCGCGCCGGGGCGCCGAGAAACGCCAGCCGGGGAGGGAGAAAGCCCCCCGCAAGGGCGACGGGCGCAGCTCGGACACTCCACAGGGGCAGGTGGGTGCACTCGGTGCCGCCCTGCTCAAGGCCAAAAAGAAGCGCTAATCTTCCACGCTAATTTCCCACGCTAATTTTCGACTACCAGGGGTGTTACCTTGTCCGACTCACTCGCCACCCTCATCGAGCGCCTGACCGGGCCCGCCCGCCAGGGGCAGTTCAGCCGGCTGCGCCGTGGCCTCGAGAAGGAGGGGCTGCGCGTCGATCCCGCGGGGCGTATCGTCCAGACCCCGCACCCGGCCGCGCTGGGTTCCAAGCTGACTCATCCGCACATCACCACCGACTACTCCGAGGCGCTGCTGGAGTACATCACGCCGGTCTACTGCCGGCCGGCGGACGCCATGGCCTTTCTCGGCGACCTGCATCGCTTCACCTATCGCTACCTGGGCGAGGAGCTGATCTGGCCGGCCAGCATGCCCTCTCGGCTCGACGGCAACGACAGCGTGCCGATCGCCGACTACGGCACCTCCAACGTGGGGACCATGAAGCGGGTCTACCGCAAGGGCCTGGACGTGCGCTATGGCCGCATCATGCAGGCCATCGCCGGGGTGCACTACAACGTCTCGCTGCCCGACGACCTCTGGGCACTGCTGCGTGAGCTGGAGGGAGCGGTCGGTACGCCCATGGCCGACTATCGCTCCCAGCGCTACTTCGGGCTGATCCGCAACTTCCGCCGCCACAGCTGGCTGCTGCTCTATCTGTTTGGCGCTTCCCCGGCGCTGGATCGCAGCTTCCTGCCCGACGGTGAGCTCCCCGACAAGCTCCAGGCCCATGGCGCCGAGACCCTGATCTCTCCCTGGGCCACCAGCCTGCGCATGTCGGATCTGGGCTATCAGAACAAGGTGCAGGCGCAGCTCAAGATCTGCTTCAACTCACTTTCCAACTACGTCAACACCCTGCGCAACGCCATCTCCACGCCCTGGCCCGCCTATGCGGCGCTGGGCGTGAACGAGGACGGCGAGTGGCGCCAACTCAACGCCAACATCCTGCAGATCGAGAACGAGTACTACAGCGATATTCGTCCCAAGCGGGTGACCCGCCACGGCGAGACTCCCAGCCAGGCCCTGGAGGCCGGCGGGGTCGAATACATCGAGGTGCGCTGTCTCGACCTCAATCCGCTGCTGACCCTGGGGCTGGATGAGCAGCAGATCTACTTCGTCGACGCCTTCTTGATGTGGTGCCTGCTCGCCGAGAGCCCCTGGATCTCCGACGAGGAGTGCGAGAGCCTCGACGACAACCGACGCCTGGTGGTGGAGCGTGGCCGCGATCCCGAGCTGCGCCTGAGCGACCGCGATCGGGATCGCAGCGTGCCGGAGTGGGGCGATGAGATCCTGGCCGCGATCGACGGCGTGGCTGGCCTGCTCGACCAGTTGGAGGAGGGCAGCCCCCACCGTGACGCCGTGGCTGCCATGGCTCCGCGCCTGGCCGACCCGGCGCTCACCCCTTCCGGACAGCTGCTGGCGAGCCTGCAGGAGAAAGGCGAGGAGTTCAGTGACGCCATGCTGGCCACCGCCCGCGAGCAGGCCGAACGGCTGCGCCGCGAACCCATGGACCCGGCCCGTGAGGCGCTGTTCGAGGAACTGGTTGGAACGTCCATGGGTCAGCAGGAGGAGATCGAGGCCGCGGACCGCGTTGGCTTCGATGACTTCCTGGCCGACTACTTCGCCCGCGCCAGGGAGTCGCGCATCGTCGATGAGGCACGCCCATGAGCCATCCTCTGGCTCGCCTCAGCGTGCGCCACTGGAGCCTGGCCGGACTGGCCTTCTGCACGCTGATGATGGCCGTGGCCCTTGTCCTTGAGCATGTCGCCGGGCTCGACCCCTGCCCGCTGTGCATCTTCCAGCGGGTGGCGGTGATCGCCGCCGCCGCGGTCTTTGCTGTCGCCGCCATTCACAACCCCAGTGGGCGCCTCGGCGCGGGTGTCTATGGCGCACTGGGGTTGGCCGCCGTGATCGGCGGAATTCTGGTGGCCTGGCGCCACCTGTGGCTGCAATCGCTGCCCCCCGACGAAGTGCCCAGCTGTGGCCCGGGCCTCGACTACATGATGGAGCTGCTGCCCTGGCGGGACGTGGTGGCCATGGTGCTCTCCGGCTCCGGGGAGTGCGCCGAGATCGACTTCCTGCTGCTTGGCATCTCGCTTCCCGGCTGGACGCTGATCGGCTTCGTGGTGCTGGCCGTGGCGCCGTTGGGCCTGCTGCTGCTGGCCTTCCGCGAGGGTCGCTGAGCTCCTGCCGGGGCAAGGGATTGACACCCGCCACGGGAGGGGGGAGTCTGGTTCCATCGGTACGGTGCTGCCTGCCACCGGCCCTCATGGAGCAACGGAGGTTCCCCATGCTGGAAGACTGCAAGAGCGCCCTGGAACGCTGGGGTGGCGTGCACCAGCTGATCGATCGCTGGCTGAAGGAGCGCCGTGAGCTGCTGGTCCACTTCGTCGAGCTCAAGGAAGCCTGCGACGCCGAGCTGGAAGCGGTGAGCAAGGCGCAGATCGACGCCTTCAGCGAGCTTCTGATGGACTACATCAGCGCCGGGCATTTCGAGATCTACCCCCAGCTGCGCGAGGAGGCCAAGGCCTTCGAGGACGAGGCGGGCCTGGAGCTGGCCGATAGCCTGCTGGCCCGGCTGGAAATGTCCACCGAGCTGGTGCTCTCCTTCGACGCCGAGTACAACAGTCCCGGCCGTGTGCGCCAGCACCTCGGCCGGCTGCCCGCCTGGCTCGAACGCCTGGCTCACGGCCTCACCGAGCGCTTCAGCCTCGAAGATCGGCTGATCGGCCGGGTTCACGCCGCCCACGCTCCGGATGCCGCCCGGGAAGAGATCGCTCGCACCACCTCATCGTCGTAGGAGCCCGATGTGTCGGATCTTGGCTAAATCCGGCTCCTACAACACGCTGCGCCTTTCGAAGCGCCCGCCCAGCACCAGCATGCAGGGTGTCAGCAGCAGCGTCAGGGCGGTGGCGAAGGTCAGGCCGCCGGCGATGGCGCTGGAGAGCTGTGTCCACCACTGCGTCGAGGGCGCCCCCAGCCCCAGGCTCGGCGCGAACAGGTTGACGTTCACCCCCAACACCATGGGGGCCAGGCCCAGCACCGTGGTCACCGCGGTGAGCAGCACCGGCCGCAGGCGCAGCCCGCCCGCTTCCAGGGCAGCCTCGCCGGGAGATAGCCCCTCTCCACGCAGCTGGTTGTAGGTGTCGATCAGCACGATGTTGTTGTTTACCACGATCCCCGCCAGGGCGATGATGCCCATTCCCACCATGACGATGCCAAAGGGTTGGGCGTTGACCAGCAGCCCCATCAGCACCCCCGCGGTGGAGAAGACGATCGCCGTGAGCACCAGCCCGGCCTGGTAGAGGCTGTTGAACTGCGTCACCAGGATCAGCGTCATCATCGCGATGGCCACCAGGAAGGCGCTGGCCAGGAAGCGGCTGGCCTCCTGCTGGTCCTCCTGCTCCCCGGCCACCTCGACCATCACCCCCTCGGGCGGCGTGCCACCTGCCTCCAGCAGGGCGCGTAGCCGCTCGTCGCTGCGGTATCCCTCGGCCACGTCCGCCTCCAGGGTCACCGCGCGGCGGCCGTCGATGCGATGCAGGGTGCCCACCTTGGGTGCCGGCACCAGCTCCACGAAATTGGAGATCGGCACCTGACCGCGTGCCGTATTGAGGGTCAGCCGGCCCAGCTGGTCCAGGGAGCGATAGCCCGCCGGCAGGCGCACGCGGATGTCCACCTCGTCGCTGACCTCGGCGGGGCGATAGCTGGCCACCTGCAGCCCGGTGGTGATCAGCTGTACGGCGCTGCCCACCGACGCGACGTCGGCACCGAAGCGCGCCGCCGCCTCGCGGTCCACCATCACTCGCCACTCCACCCCGGGCAGGCTGCGGTCATCCTCGATGTCGCGGAAGCCGCCCAGTTCGCCCATCAGCTCGCGCAGTCGCTCCACCGCGCGGCCGGTGGCGACATCGTCATGGCTGCTGACTTCCAGGACGATGGGCTTGCCCTCGCCGGGGCCCATCTCCTGCTCGCGAAATTCCAGTATCACCCCGGGCAGACCGGCGGTGCGCTCGCGCATCTCCGAAAAGATCGCCGCCACCGGGCGGCGGCGCTGCCAGTCGATCAGCTGGAACTGCAGCACACCGATCACGTCGCTGCCGAGCTGCTGGTTGGGCATGGCGAAGGAGCGGGCGTAGAGCGCCTCCACCTCGCTCATGCCGGACAGGCGGGCCTCCACCCGGCGCACCACGGCGTCCTTCTCCTCGGCGGAAAAGTCGCCCCGGGTCCGCACCAGGACCTGGGCGCTGTCCGGTTCCACGGCAGGGAAGAACTCCACTCCGTGGTTGAAGCGGGCATAGGCGGTGGTGATCAGCGCCAGCAGCAGCAGGGCGAACAGCAGGGTCAGCCCCGGCGAGGCCAGCAGGCGGGCGAGCAGGGCGCGGTAGAGTTTCCCGCCGGCGCTGACCCGCGCCTCGTCGATCTCCCGGCGCGAGGCGCTCACGCCGAAGACACCGCCCAGGGTGGGCAGGAACACCAGCGCCATGGCCAGCGAGGCCAGCAGGCAGAGAATCACCGTGGCCGGCAGGTACTTCATGAACTCACCCACCACCCCGGGCCAGAAGAGCAGCGGTACGAAGACCGCAAGCGTGGTGGCGGTGGAGGCGATCACCGGCCAGCTCATGCGCGCGGCGGCGTTGACCCAGGCCTCCCGGGGCGGCTGGCCCTGACGCAGGTGGCGGTCGGCCAGCTCGCTGACCACGATGGCGCCATCCACCAGCAGGCCGGCGACGAGAATGAGCGAGAAGAGCACCACCACGTTGAGGGTGTAGCCCAGGGTCCAGATCAGCAGGATGCCGGTCAGAAAGGCGCCGGGAATGGTCAGGCCCACCATCAGGGCGCTGCGCAGCCCCATGGCGGCGAGGACCACCACCAGCACCATGACCACCGCGGTCAGCACGTTGTTGAGGAGCTCGTCGAGCATCTCTTCCACCATCTCGGACTGGTCCATGATGGTGGTGATCTCGAGGGCTTCGGGGATCATCCCGCCGGCCTCCTCGAGCAGGCGCTCCACCTGTTCGATGGTGGCGATGACGTTGGCCCCGGCGCGCTTGGAGATCTCCAGCACCAGCGCCGGCTGGCCGTCGATGCGGGCGAAGCCTTCCGGGTCCTTGAAGGTGGGACGGATCCAGGCCACATCGCCGAAGGTGACCACCCGGTCGCCGTCCACCTTCACCGGCATGGCCATCACGTCCTCGAGGCGCTCGATAACGCCCGGCACCTTGAGGGCCAGGCGTCCGGCGCCGGTGTCCAGGCTGCCCGCCGCCACCAGGCGGTTGTTGCGGTCGACCAGGTTGAACAGGGTGCCGAAGTCGACGCCGTAGGTGTCCAGCACCAGGGGGTCGACCACGATCTCCAGCAGCTCCTCGCGATCGCCGCCGATATCCACCTCGAGCACCTCGGCGATGCCTTCGATCTCCTCCTTGAGGCGGCGCGCCACGGCCAGACGACGGGTCTCCTCAAGCGGCCCGGAGAGGCCGATGGAGAGCACCGGGAAGAGCCCCACGTTGACCTCCATCACCCGAGGTTCGTCTGCCTCCTGGGGCAACTCGGCGCGGGCGATATCGACCTTCTCGCGCACGTCGGAGAGCGCCTGGTCGGGGTCGAAGCCGGCGTCGAACTCCAGGGTCACCGCGGCGTGGCCTTCGCTGGCCTGGGAGGTCATCTTGCGCACCCCCTCGATGCTGCGCAGCTCCTGCTCCATGGGGCGCACCAGCAGCCGTTCGCCGTCCTCGGGGCTGACCCCTTCCAGCGACAGCGACACATAGATGATGGGAATGGTGATGTCGGGATTGGCCTCCTTGGGGATCGCCTGCCAGGCGGCAAGCCCCGCCAGCAGCAGCGCGGCCAGCAGCAGCAGGGTGGTGCGGGAGCGGTCCAGGGCGGCTTCGATCAGGGTGCGCATGTCAGGGCAACGCCTGCGCGGATTCGGCCTCGGCCTCTACCTCGATCGGCACGACCCGCTCGCCCGGGGCCACCAGGCCGCCGCCCAGGGTGATCAGGCGAACCCGTTCGGGCAGCCCGGCGACCCGGGCCTCGTCCGTGGAGGCGTCGACCAGGGTCACCGGCGTGCGCAGCACTCGCTCCTCGCCGTCCAGATGCTTCACCGCCAGCTGGCCGTCATCGTCCAGCTCCAGCAGCGCGGGGGAGAGGCGGTGCACCTGCCGTTCGGGCAGGGTAATGATCAGGGTGGCGCTGGCGCCGGCCAGACGCCGTCCCTCGGGGTTGGCCACCCGAGCCTCCAGGGCGAAGGTGCGTGCCTCGTCCTCGGCGCGGCGGGCCACCTGACGCACCTCGCCCTGCAGCCGGGAATCATCCAGCAGGCGCAGCTCAGCGGGCAGACCGGGCTCGAGCCCGTGGGCGTCGCGCTGGGGGACCCAGGCCCTGGCCACCAGATGGGCGTCGTCCACCAGCATTCCCCAGGCCTCGCCCACCTGGATCAGCTCGCCGAGCTCGGGGTCCAGGCGATCGAGAACGCCGTCGAAGGGGGCGGCGGGGCGGGTGTCGCCGAGCTGGCGGCGTAGGCTCGCCACCTCGGCCACGGCGCGGGAGGCGCCGCTCTGCAGGCGGAGGTAGTCGGTGTTGGAGATCAGCTGGCGGCGGCGCAGGTCGTCGGCGCCGGCCAGCTCGGCACGGGCCAGGGCCAGCTCCGCCTCGGCCTGTTCGAGCCGTGCCGGCAGTTCGTCCTGGGCCAGCGCGAGCAGCACCGTGCCGGCCTCGACCCGACTGCCCGCTGGCACCGGCAGCGCCTCGACGCGCCCCGACTGCCGAGCGCGCAGGGTGAGCTCGCGGTCGGCTTCCAGGTGGCCCTGCAGCACCAGTCGCGGGGCGTGGGCCTCGGCCACACGGGTGACCACCTCGACCCGTGTGGCCGGCTCCGCCTCGGTCGGCTGGCCCGCGGGCGCAGCGTCCTGGAAACGCTGCAGGTCGCCGAAGGCCAGCCACAGCAACAGGGCAAGGGTCACGGCAATGGCCAGCAGCGGAGAGAGGGGGAGGCGTCGGCGGAACATGCAGTGTGATCCATCAGCGAGCATGAGGCGTCAGCATA
>Ga0207421_10004662_pt1 | contig 15668 bp, 14 predicted proteins | sample SodLakKL_010_SED_4_FD_187542 | JGI IMG/M metagenome (GOLD analysis project Ga0207421, IMG submission 187542) | Alkaline sediment microbial communities from Lake Tanatar, Kulunda Steppe, Russia - 8KL_010_SED (SPAdes) (version 2) | ecosystem: Environmental > Aquatic > Non-marine Saline and...
CGGTACGCCTATAGTTTCTTGATTCACTCTATAAAACAAGGGGTTGCCTCCGTACTCGATGGCACCCAGTGTGAATTCGTAGCCCATGCCCGTCAAGATCCAGTTGGTATGCTGTGCTACGATCTGGGTTAAAACACCTGCAGCCAATGGTATCCTCTGTACGCTGTAGTAGATCAACATGGATATAGAGATGCTTCCGGCTATGAACTTCATCAACTGCGGATCCTCATCCCACTTTCTAGAAAGGAACTCGTGGTATGCGAAGTAGGAGAAAAGAGGAAGAGCGGCTAAACATAGAGTCGCGTTCACGATATCACCGATGTCGAAAAAATATGGCGCCTCAGCTACCCAGAATAATCCAAGTATCACATAACCGACCATCCTAGTCTCATGTTTGCGATACTTTCCGATATATCCGAACAAAAGCAAGGCGATACCGGTCCAGAGAAATACATCCGTGTATATCGTCAATTTCTCTTCATCTCCTGTGTGTATTTAGTTGAAAGTCCTAGTTATTATAACTTTTGTTAGGCGGTCAGAGTCTGATGACCCTTTCCTCATCGAGCTCCTCCATGATCTCATTGGTAGTATTGCTGCCGAACAATTTATCTAATTTTCCCTTTTTAGTATCGTGTATTATGAGTAGATCGGCGTTCTGTTTTTTGAATTCTTTGATGATCTCATCGGATATGTGTTCACCTGTTCTAAAACAAACATCCGTGGGTATACCCAAAGAACCGACAATATCGACAATATCGGAAGCCATGTCGTCCGCACGAACCTTCTTTTCATTCTTTACAGTTTCCAACATGGCTGTTTTTTCTTCCATACCCACTGCTGCGTCTACAAGTTCTTTTGTGGGCCTTTCTTCTATCACCTTGATTATTATGATCTTGTCCGGTTCCATCCTTTGGATTATTTTCTTGATCTTATCCAGCGCATATTCTGAATACTTCCGTTTGTAGCTTGCTATCAGCAATATCTTTTCTTTTTTCCCTTTCATCTTACCACAATCCAAGAAACCTCCACCATGCTAGACCGATGGTCAAGAAGACAGCTATACCTATCAGATTCAGTATCAGACCTGCTTTGATGAATTCCTTTATGTCGATGTAACCTGTATTATATACCATGGCTGCACCCGGTGTGCCGACTGGGAACATGAATGCGAAAGCACTCACCATGGCGATGGTATAAACGGGTATCACAGCCGAGAAACCCATGGCGACCATGGCGACCAGGGCCATGGGGAGTATAACAGCGGTGGTAGCTGCGTTGCTCATGACGTTTGAAAGGAATACTGCAAGGACAGCAAACACCGCCAAAACAAGGAACGGGTTATCTCCAACAAAGCCCAAAACACCTTCTGCTATATATGTGAGTGTACCTGCTTCGGGCAGTATGAGCGATAGAGATATGGCACCACCATATAAGAATATCACACCCCAGGGAAGTCTTTTCTCCACATCTTCCCACGTGATCGTCTTGGTCATAGCTATGAAAGTACTCACTAATACCGCCACCAGACCCATACCTAGTCCTTGCCCAAGCACAGCCCACAGTACAAACGCCATTATCAAAAATCCTAATGCCTTGGCTTCACCCATGGTTATAGGCCCCATCTCTGTGATATCTTCTCCTACTTTGCGCTTGATCCTCTGCATGTTGATATCTTCTAGATCGAATAGTTTGGTCAAAACTAGATAAACCACGGTACTCATTATCAAAACAAGGGGTATGGCAGCTATGAACCACTCTGTAAAAGAGATATGCTGTCCGGTCTGTTGATGATAGATCGAGATAGCTAAGGGGTTTCTCGCACCACCCAACAGAGTTCCCATACTGCCAACACTCGCACCGTAACAAAGAGCCAGCAAACTTGCTTTAACAAAATCGGTTTCCATGATATAGGATTTTTCCGAGTGTGCAAAGACGCTCATCAAGATGGGTAAAAATAGAGCGGTCACTCCATGCTCGGGCATTATCATGGCCAGGAAGGTACCGATGAGCACTATCCCATGCACAAATTTTTTCGGAGAATCTCCAAAGTAGTTCAAGATCTTCAAAGCGATCCTTTTATGGAGTCCGTATTTTTCAACGGTGAGGGCTATGATGAACGCACCTATGAGGAAGAAGACAGTTGAAGATGCGAAACCGAGGAAGGCATCTTCGGTGGGGATTATGCCCAAAAGAACGGATAAAGAGATGATGAGAAAGGTCGTGAATATATATGATATCGGTGTGAACAACCATAGATACACCGCAAGAAAGAGGATTGACAAACCGTAGAATATCTGTGGGTCTGCAGTGAAAAGATAGGATAGAAGTACGAAAAGGCCGAACAGAGATAAACCTATCATTACCTGCACTCTGTCGTCTTCCAGTTTATCCAATATACGTCGTCTTATGTGATCCATCAGGTCCAGTCTTAAAAGGAGTAGAAGATATAAATACTTAATTATGCGATAATCAGAAGGATTAATATAGTTGGGGTTACACTGTTTGTATCGTCCGGTTACGAAGGTCGTGGGGAGTACCCCAGCACTGTGATCCACGATGCAAATGCCGGGCGGATTCCGATGGGTCCCCCTGTGAACCCAGGGCGTGACGTCCAGTTATGATCAGGGAACAACCCCGGGATCGAACATACCCCTGGCTTGAGTCAGGAAGGGGAGTTGGCCGTGCCATACCGTGAACCCTACTGTTACAGCCAGGGGACAGCTAACGATCAACATGACCAATAAACAACTGATATGTCCCAAGTGTGAGGGAAAAAACATAGTGCCCGTTGCAGGGTTCGTAACTGGTTACAAATACAGCTGTAAAGATTGTGGTTACTCGGGATCTTTGATACTACAAGAGGAAGAATAGTTCAAGCGAACATGACCTGTTTCTTGATCTCTCTTTCCGGGGATTCGGACATCACTTTCTCTATGGCCGATAGAAAATCGTTCTGATATATCATGTCGTTACCCTCGCGAAGAGTCAGCATACCCGCTTCCGTGCATATCGCTTTTATATCCGCTCCGGAAGCATCTTCAGTTTTCTTTGCAAGAGAATCGAAGTCCACATCCTCATGTATGGGCATACCTCGAGTATGGATACCGAATATCTTCTTTCTCGCTCCTCTGTCGGGTAATGGTACGGAGATTATCCTGTCGAACCTTCCCGGACGCAGAAGTGCCTTATCCAACAATTCAGGTCTGTTGGTCGCCCCCATGACCTTTACATCCCCTACCGGCTCGAATCCATCCAACTCGGAGAGCAGCTGCATCATGGTCCTCTGAACCTCCCTGTCACCCGAGGTGGCCTGCTCCATACGTTTGGTCGCTACGGAATCGAGTTCGTCGATGAATATTATCGATGGTGATTTTTCCTTAGCCATCTTGAAAAGTTCTCGAACCATACGCGCCCCTTCACCGATATACTTCTGTACGAGTTCAGAGCCCACCAATTTTATGAATGTGGCATGAGTTCTGTTGGCGGCGGCCTTAGCGATGAGGGTTTTTCCCGTTCCCGGTGGTCCGACTAGTAGTACTCCCTTGGGGGGCTCGATACCCATCTTCTTGTATCTATCGGGGTTCAGAAGGGGTTCTTCCACCGTTTCCTTGACTTCACGGATCTGATCCTCCAGACCACCGATGTCGTTGTATGTCACTATGGGTTTCTCGAGTATCTCCGCACCCATTATATTCGGATCGACGGAGGGTGGTAATACTTTGACGATGGATAATGTTTGTTTGTTCAAAGCGACCCTGGTCCCTGGACAGATATCTTTTGAGGATAGGTAGTCCGCCACGGTGACGATGAAATCCGGCCCGGTAGAACTCTCTATTATGGCTTCACCGTGTGTTAAAGTCTCTTTTATATTACCGACGATAAGGGGTGGTTTTTTCAGACGTGCGAGTTCCTTCTTGATCTCTCTGGTCTCTCTTTTCAATCTGTTCAATTCTTCCAAGATGTAATCTCGTTCTCCACCGAACTGTGTCTCGGCAAGGAGCTCGTCGTGTTTCCTCTGTAATTCCTCTATGCGGCGTGTCAGACCTCGTGAGGACCCTTGTAAATCATCGTCGTCCAAAGGATCACCATTTATCTTATGGAAAATCATGATTGCCGTTTGTAATAAACATTTTGGTAAGTTTCCAGAATGTTCACAATAACTTCTGCAATCTACTCAGAGCGGAACGTTTCTCTTTATCCTCCATCTCGGACGACTTTAGATCCTCTTCCAGCACTCTTATCGTGTTATCATATGTATCCCTATCCACAGGGAACGGCGTTCCGTCTTTACCTCCATGGGCGAAGCTGTACTTGACAGGATCTTCCCAGCTGGCCTGGCTCCCGTGAACGAGATCCGCTACCAAGGCAAGGGCTCTGATCTTCTTGGGACCCATACCCCTTATGGAAACCAGTTCTTCATAGGTATCCGGCTGGATCTCATAGGCCTTCCGTATGGTCTTCCATCCCCTATCAGTGATATCGATGTTGAGGACTTCATGATGCGCCGGCATGCTCAAACGTTTTCCTGTGAAATCCGTTAGGGATGTCTGACCATTCGTAGAGAAGAATCGACTCAGATGCTCCGGACCGTCGTTGACAAGATCGACAGAAATATCCCGGGTCTCCCCGCTCCTGGAAGAAGTCATATCCAGAACTTCCGATCCCTTCCTATCGCTGCATATACCTTTGTGAGGTTCCTCCACGAACCTCTTCACCTCTTTGGACAACCAGTGATAGCGCCGTGCATATCCAGTTTCATCTTTCATGCCCTGTTGGATCACACCCCAATCACCTTTTTCGGTAACGATGAAGGTGTGGTGGTAGAGTTGGTAGTCGTCCTGTATGCATGAATTATCGATCTTGGCGGTGAGTTTGGAACTGTCTATCAGTTTGTCTATGTTCGAAGGTCGCAGTGAAAACTGATCCTCCACCCCTCTTATCTCCTGTGGAGTCTTTCTGCTGGCGGCACCCTTACCTCCCAGCACGGCGATACCGTGTTCTTCTGGGTCCAAAGCCATCTTTAGAGCGCCGCAGGTGGTGGTAGTTGTACCGCTGGAGTGCCAGTCGAAGCCTATTGTACAGGCTAAGGCTTGGAACCAGTACGGGTCCGTTATCCTTTCTAGAAAAACTTCATGCCCGTAATCATCCAATATGGTTTCCGTTATCGCACTGCTCAACTTCACCATGCGATGGAACAACCACCGGGGAGCTTTCCCACCGTGCAATGGCAGATCCGTCACACCTGTACTCTTCATACGGTTTCAAAAGGTGTTCTGAACGTATTAAAGCTTTGGACAAATGATTTTTTAAAGGAACGATATCTACCGGTCCCATGACCTCTACGATGGATCTCTACCAGAGACTTCTAGAACATTTTGGCCCTCAGAAGTGGTGGCCCGCCGAAACGAGGTTCGAGATGATGGTCGGTGCGATCTTGACTCAGAACGTGAACTGGAACAATGTGGAAACGGCCATAGACAACTTGAAAAAAGAGGGATGTTTGACGCCAATGAGTATCTGGGAAATCGAGAAGGCACATCTAGAAGAGTTGATCCGTCCTACTGGATTCTACAGGCAGAAGGCTGCGAGGCTGAAAAGGTTATCTAGATGTGTGTTAGAAAACGGCGGAGTCGATCACTTCCTAAGACAGGAAAATTTAAGGGATGCATTGTTGGAAATCAAAGGTATAGGTCCGGAGACTGCTGATAGTATAGCACTCTATGCCGGGGACAGACCGATATTCGTAGTGGACGCGTACACCATGAGGATCGTTAAAAGGGCATTCGGTTTTGAGGGATCCTACGATGATGTGCAGGACTATTTTCAAAACACGGTACCTACGGACATCGAGATCTACAAAGAATTTCATGCCTTACTGGTACGTTTGGGCAAAGAAAACTGTAGTAAGAGGAGTCCGGTTTGTGACGGATGTCCCGTCAATCCTCTTTGTCTTTTAAGAAAACCCTCCGCCTCCATCTTTTGAGATCTCTCTTTATAGAATCATAGAATGATGGGAAATAGACCAAGCTCAGGAAACCTGCCACGATGAGTACGGCGACATAGAACACCTCCCTATCCGCTCTGTATGGTTCTATACCCTCGATGATAAATCCTAACTCATCGACTATCAATCCCAGTCCCGCTCCGAACATGACCGAGCTGATCCTTACGATGGTCTTGCTCCAGTAGTTTATGGCTAACCATGCAGAGATACATATCAAGATGATACCGTAGGTTATGTGGTGTACGTGGTATCCTCCTATGACCACATTTCTGCCGACATAAACCACCCCCTCTGGGGGAGGTCTTTCTGCAGCCCCTAAAAGGACTACCCAGAGTCTTGCTGCTATGAATGCAACAAGGAATGAAATGGTGATCAAAAAGGGTACCGACTCACGTTTTTTCTTCACCTCTGATTTGATCTTCCCCGGTATATGCGTCAAGGACTTCTTGACCCCTTCTTTTTTTGTCATATATCCTACCCGTTCAAATAGTAAATCATCACTTTGAATTAATAAACGTTTCGTTTTCTTATGAGTTTTGGATCAGGTAGATCTTGGTGCTCTCACCTTGATAAAGCAGATGGCCGTCTCTATACCATTCAAGGAGGACCTCCTCCACAGGCCGTGGGTTGGTCCCGGTCTCCACCATAGCTCCATCTATTAGGTATCGATCCATCATGAAGTAACGAGCCCCAAGATCCTCGACTTCGATCTTCGCTTCATCTACCGTTTTTGAGAAGTAAGCCGGTTCCCCATCCGTCCAAGTCGTATCGGTCTCCCCCGTTGAGAACACCGCCGCGCTGAGCCTTTGATCAGTAAGTATCTTATTCGGTAAAGAATCCCTAGCCCAAAAGGACGCTTCTATGTTATCGTACTCAGTCCATTCTACATACCCTCCGGTGGTATCCTGTCCCGGATACATCAATGGGATGTTCAATGCAAGGATGAGTACTACCACTATAGCTATGATCCTCTTTTTCTTTGAAAAAGGATCCATCATGTTCTGGAACCATACAAGCCCCAGTCCAAAAAGTATGGAGATAGGCAGCATGAAGAATGCCACTTGTCTAACGGTGTACAGAGATGAGAAGCCTGTTAGCGCCCCTATCATGAAGGTTCCGCTTATACCTAATATCCAACCGGTCAGTGTTGTTCCTTCACGGATCACTCTGAGTAAGTTTCCTGAGAAAACCGTGAAAACTCCAAACAGTAAAAATGGTGAGTACAGTAGTACCGATGAACCGAGTCTTATGTTGGTACCAGGTATATGGAAGAAAGCGCTGTACACTATCATGATAAATCCGATCACTGCGGGCAAGATCCCTATCATCATCTGTCGATCTTTGTTCTGCCATCTCAGATCGATGTCTGGTCGCCAAGAAGATCTTCTCCTTACTTTGATCACCAGATAACCGAGCAGGGCCATCACGTAGGGCGATAGAACGATACTGTAAGACGGTAATCCCATCACATCCAGTAACCGCTCGTCTCTGAAGACAGGGGCACCGTAGTACCAGTAAAGTATTGTCCCTGTGGAAAAAACAAGGAACAAGAGGATCCGGATCTTGTTCTCCCATCTCCATCTGGTATTCATCAACTCGGCAAAAAAGAAACCTCCCAGCAGGAACAGCATTATGAAGAAGGAGGATAGATGATGAGTGACGATGAGGGCCGCGAAGAAGGGGACCGATAAGCACAATATCTTAACATGGTTCTTTTTGGTGACCATGAAAGAGAGGAGCAAGATGAATATCAGAAGGAAGAATCCCAGTGTCTCAGGTTTAGGTTGCGAATAACTGTAAACGAAGGGTACTATCAAAGAAAGGAATGCAGATGCAAGGAGGGATGCTTTTTTCGACAATGTGATCCGGTAAGCTAGAAGGAAAGCCACCAAAGGTACGAAAGAAGATAGGATAACCGGTACGAAATTGACTGAATGGTACACGCCTACATCCGTCAGTATATGGAACGATCCCGACAAGGCGAACAATCCAGGAAAGAAAGGATAGGCCTGGGCCCAACCGTCTATGCTCCGATACATGCTGCCTCTTTCTACCCATCTCTGAGTGTAATAAACATATTCACCAGCATCCATCCCCCAAAGGGAGTAGTTGAATAGAGGATAGGTCCTGACCAGCAGCGACAGAATCAGGATCAACGCTAACGCGTACCAGTACGACCTTTTCATCCTTGGGCTCATATGTTTTAGAGTTATTAGTATTTTTGTTCACTCCAAAGGGAAACCTGAGTCTAAATATCTGAAAAAGTATGATTATCTAAAGCTAGTCCAAAAAAACATCATGCACCGTCGATGCCAAATTTTTGTGGGATGCTGTTCTAGGTATATGCTCTTCTGACCGAAAATCTTAAGACCTTTCACAATTGTTAATCGTGCATGAAACCTATGTTTGGAAAATCCAGCGAAAGCGATGTTACAAGAGCGATAGTGCGAGAATTCGGTAAGGTATTGGACGAGTACTCCGAATCCGATGTCATAATCGTCGGTGCGGGACCGAGCGGTCTAATGGCCGCCCGAGATCTGGCTTCCAAAGGTCACAAAACACTCGTGGTCGAGAGGAACAACTACCTGGGAGGTGGTTTCTGGTTGGGAGGTTATCTGATGAACACTGTCACGGTACGTCCTCCGGCCCATAAGATCCTCGACGAACTAGGTATACCGTACAAGAAGAGTGGGAATCTATACACCGCTTTAGGTCCTCACGCGTGCTCGAAGTTGATCGCCGCAGCCTGCGACGAGGGGATCCAGATACTCAACATGACCGAGTTCGACGATGTGGTCTTCAGGGGTAAGAAAAAGGTAGGCGGAGTGGTGATAAATTGGACACCTGTATCAGCACTGCCGAGGCAGATAACCTGCGTTGATCCCATATCCCTAGAATCTAAGGTGATCATCGACTCCACCGGTCATGATGCGTGTGTAGTCAGAAAACTGGAAGAACGAGGTCTGTTGAAGACTTCCGGTTTCGGTGGTATGTGGGTCGAGGAATCCGAAGATCTGGTGGTAGAGCACACCGGCAAGGTGATGGACGGTCTTGTGGTAACGGGTATGGCGGTATCTACTACCTACGGTTTACCCCGGATGGGTCCAACCTTCGGTTCGATGCTCATGTCCGGTAGGAAAGCCGCAGAGGTCGTCGATGAGATCCTGGGTTGAACTACCTTTCAAGAAAGTGATACTTTATATCCCCGAGGACATGGAGCACGTCCAAGGGGATGATATAGTACGCTATCTGAATGGATACATCCCCTTACCGGTAGAGTTACGGCAGGATATATTCCATGAGCCGCCTATCAGAACACTATCTAAAGAACTGGCAGAGTGCAGGGTCAGGGAGATAGATAGAAGGGAGTTCCACGAACCGCTGCCGATAGAAGTCGAGATCGAGAGGAAGATGCTGAAAGGGAAACGATTCAGCGGTATCCTCTACGATGGACATCGAGTCGCTAGAGTGTTACGCGAATATATCGATAGGTACGATATCCACCACATCGTAGTAACGGATAGGTTGATCGGGACCATGGAACGGTACGATGCCAGGTACCATGCTCGGACCGTGGTCTGTTCGATACCTTCCATCATCTCCACTGAAGGTATAGTTCAAGGTCCGGCTAAACCAAGAGAGTATTACACCGGTACCGAGGATGATATGGGGTTCTCTCCCATGGAGCCGGAGGATCCCCGTATGACCGACGCCATCAAGACATATGCTCTGCAGTCGGTGGTGTGGAGGATGACTGGACAACCCTTCTGTCGAACGAAAGAGTGCGCTCTACACAATTCACACTGGCAGGAGGAACTTGTGAGATACCAGATCAAGGGAGAACTCTGTGATGCCCATAGAGAACTATTTCAACGCTTCCAAAATTTTATTTATTCAAAGGAGGATGACTGTTCATGACAAGGTACTCCCGACAGACAGTGCTGCCTGAGATAGGTGAAAGGGGCCAGGAGCAGATATCAAAAGGCAAGGTGGCCATAATCGGGTTGGGAGGATTGGGTTCAGTAATGTCCGAAGGTCTTGCACGGGCCGGTGTCGGTATGCTCAGGGTGATAGATAGAGATGTCGTCGAACTCTCTAACCTCCAGAGACAGGCTCTCTACCATGAAGGTAACGTTGGCATGGCAAAAGCGGACGTGGTGAAGGAAAAGCTGCAAAAGATCAACTCCGAGGTGGAGGTGGATGCCCGTGTCGTCGAGGTAAGTCCAAACAATGTGGAAGGATTGATCGAGGATGTAGATATCGTCCTTGACGCTACGGACAACATGAAAACTCGTTTTTTGCTCAACGACGCATGTGTGAAGAACAAAGTACCATGGATATTCACAGCCATACTGGGGACCTACGGGATGACCATGAACATCGAACCCGGTGAGGGACCTTGTCTGCGCTGTTTACTATCCGTGATGCCGGATCCCGGGAGTATGGAAACATGTGCAACAGCCGGTATACTGTTCTCTCTACCAAGGGTGTTAGCAAACATAGCCTCTACCGAGGCGGTAAAGTACCTTGTGGATGCGGATCTTCGCCCTACTCTGCTGACCATGGATATCTGGAAGAACGATTACGAACAGATAGATGTGGCTAGGAGAGACGGATGTCACTGCTGTGGTGAGGGGGAATACGAGTATCTGGATGGTGATGAAGATGTTACCACCGAGTTATGCGGCAGAGATGCGGTCCAGGTCAGCCCGGGTGAACGGGTGGACATAGATCTCGACAAGTACGAAGAAAGGTATGGGGCGGAACGTGTCGGTAGATCACTGGTAAAATTCTCCGTTGACGGGTATGAACTGACACTATTCAAAGACGGGAGATTGATAGTGGAAGGTACTGAAGACCATAAAAAAGCCCTGAGTGTTTATTCAGAATACGTAGGTAGATAAGATGTTGGATACAGATAAGATCAGAGAGGATTTTCCTTTAGTCGATGAATACATTTACTTCGATAACGCATGTTTGACCCTCAAACCGTACTCGGTGATCCAAGCGGTCGATGAATATTATCATGAGTTCCCGGTATGCGCCGGTCGCAGCTCTCACAGTCTGTCGAACAAACTTACCAGAAGGGTCACCTCCGCTAGGGAATCTCTAAGGAGTTTGATAAATGCTGAAGACCGGTCGGAGATAGTGTTCACAAAAAATGCCACAGAATCCATAAACATGGTCGCCCGGGGTCTGAATTTTCAAAAAGGTGATGTTGTTATCTCCACCGATAAGGAGCACAACAGCAACCTCGCACCCTGGCTGATGCTGAAGAAGAAGAGGGATATTGAATATAGACAGGTAGCGTCGGAGGACGATGGTACGTTTTCTTTGGAAAACCTGGAAGAGATGATGAGTAAAGATGTAAAATTGGTCTCTATGGTACATACTTCTAACCTTGACGGCGTGTCCATCCCGGCTGAGGAGATCGGTAAGATAGCTCGCGACTATGACGCTTACTTTATGCTGGATGCCGCACAGAGCGTCCCCCACAGACCCATCGATGTGAAGGGATTGGGTGTAGATTTCATGGCCTTTTCCGTACACAAGATGCTCGGTCCTACAGGGGTGGGCGTTCTTTACGGTCGAAAAGAACTACTTGATGAACTCGAACCCCTGGTTGTCGGCGGTGGAAGTGTCAAGAACACACATTATGATGAACTGGAATTACATTCGTCACCCGCTAGATTCGAGGGCGGACTACAAAACTATGCAGGCATCTGCGGTGTTAAAGCCGCGGTGGACTATCTGCTCGATATCGGTCTGGAAGAGATCGAGGACCACGAGGTCCATCTGAACCGTATCGCCACCGAAGCATTAGAGGACTTGGTCGATATCTTGGGTCCTCGGGAACCTGAGCTAAGGACCGGTATCTTCAACTTCAATATCGAGCAGCTGGGGTGTCACGAGATGGCGCTGTTGTTAGAAGAAGACGGTGTCCTCACCCGCGGTGGGATGCAGTGTGTTCATTCCTGGTACAATGCAAAGAACATCGAAGGGGGAACGCGTGTTTCTTTTTATATCTATAATACTCCCGAAGAAGTGGAAACCATGATCGGAGTTATCACCGATCTTCTCGGTTAATCTACAGTCATCTCTTCCATCATCGGTGTGAGTTCTGAGAACAGTTTATCGACGATCTCTTTATCGGTGGTTTTGAAGAGCAGCTTACCGGAGGGATAGAAACCGATCTCTACCTCCTCTTTGGGATGTAAAGCCACCGTTATCACTTCCGAACTAAATTTCATGGTGTATCCTCGCTCTTCCAGCCATCCTTGTACCTTATCCATAGCTACTTTGGTTTTATCATCTGGTTCGGCAACGTATGCTCCGGAATCTGAGCACGGTTCCGCTACATTGTACATGTTTTATCCACCTACCTTTTCGAAGATCAACCTTTCGATCAGTGCATCGGCACGGATTTTTTCTTCTTCCCTTTCGACCTCTTTTACCGTACTGGCGACCCTGGGGCCGTCTGGTGTCAGCATACAGCATACCGCGGGCTGTGTGGATATCTCATACGTCCCGATATCCCTGGCGATCCGCATGACTTCTTCCTTATCCAGTCCGATCAATGGTCGATGTACAGGTATATCCACCGCCGTGTCCTCTGAAGCAAGATTGGAAAGGGTCTGAGATGCCACCTGACCCAGGGATTCTCCCGTGGATATGGCGTCGGCACCGATCTCTTCCGCTAAACGTTCGGCCGCCTTGTACATCATCCTTCGACACAGTATGCACTGAAAATGTCGATCTGCCTTTTCCGCGATGGCCTTCTCCACCGATGAGAAGTCACATCTGTAGAATGTGATGTTTGGGTACAGGTTTTTCAGTCGTTCACCCAATTCGTGTGCCGCATCCACCGTATTGTCATCAGTGAAGGGACGTATATCCAGGAACAGCAGGGTCACTTCCGCACCTGTATCGGCCAGCAGATGGGCTGCTACCGGTGAATCGATCCCTGCTGAGAGTAGATTGACTACTTTGGCAACCATCTTCATCGATGACGGTCCAGGAGTATATTATGGTTGGGGTGTTTCATTCCCTCTCCTGCACGGATCCGATCTCATCCGCCACACCTTCCAAGTTCAGTCTTCGGAGGGTGTTCTTCAACGGTATCCCTTCCTGGTCCCAGCCTCTTACGTCGTAGTACCTGTCGAGTTCTTCTTCGAACTCCCTTCTTGAGAGGGTTTCTCCCTCGGTGGGTCCGTATAAGACCTCGTCGTCGAAGAACCGGTCTGGGAGTCGATCGTCCTTGCGTCCGAACCCTTCTCTGATGTTGAATGCTTTGGAGAGGTTGTACACTCTTTCACCGGCTTTTAAGAACTCAGAAAGATCCATATCAAAACCGGTAACGGCTTTCACCAGCTCCAGTTGACCCTCATCGACCATCAAGCCTCTTGAGAATTTACAAAGACCGGTCATATCGTAGAGGGTCATCAGATCCTCCATGGATTTCAATGCGAATGCTTTACCACTCAGTTTTGTGCGGTCGTAATCCTCGAAGTCCCAGTAGTCGCCTCCCATCTCCAGAGCATACAGACAAGATGTTAGGTGGTCCGCTCCTCTAGGGGCCACCGCGAAGGCCAAAGCCATACCTTTCACTCCCCGTACTTCGAAACCCGCAGGCGGCATACCCTTCACATGTATAGCGAACTTCTCAGAACCCTGGCCCACTTTTTTGCATGCTTCGTAAACACCGTCGCCTAACAGTTCTCCCAGTTCACCTTCTTTATACGCCAACCTCCTAAGGGCTTCCAACATGGCTTCGGCGTTACCGAATTCCAGATCCAAGTCCGTGTCGATCATACCTTTTTCGTACGCCTCCATGGCCCATGCGATGGCGATCCCGGCGGATATCGTGTCCAATCCTAAATTGTCGCAGAGTTCATTTGCTTTCGCAACGGCCTCTATAGAATCCACCTCACAAGCGCCTCCGAATGAGTAGAGGGTTTCATACTCCGGTCCATCGACCTCTATATCTCCGTAGGGCGTACCTTCCGCCACGAAGTACTGGCTGCAGGGCTTAGTGCAGAACGGACATGGTCTCCTTCCCTGCCGGTACTCGTGGACCCAATAGCGTGGGTTCAACTCGATCCTCCCTTCCGGATCCTCCAGTCTATCGTAAGCTCTTTTGAAGTAGCCCGCCTGCCAGTTCCTGGTCGGGAAGCAGCCGTAAACTTTGTTCTTGGCGGCCATGGCTTCTCCGGTACCGTAATTCATCTGGTCTTCCGGGCTGAAACTATCATCGGCTGTTTCACCCTTTCCAGTGGTTATCTTACGCCACTTTTTGTTCAGTTCGTCCAGCTCGTCTTTGTCCTCAACGGGAACTTCCTTGGTTCCTCTGATGGCGATGGCCTTCAGGTTCTTCGAACCCATGACCGCACCTCCGCCTCCTTTTCCAGCCTGTCGATCCTCACACTCTATGGACGATATCTTTGACAGTTTCTCTCCAGCCGGACCTATCACGGCAGTGGAAAATCTTCCGTATTCTTCCTTGATCTTCTTATCGGTTTCCCGGTTATCGAGACCCCACAGGTGCTCAGCATCGACCAACTTTACATCGTCATCTTCGATCACGATCATGGTGGGTTTCTCTGCTTTACCCTTGACCACCAAGACGTCGTATCCCGCTCTTTTTAGATGATTACCCAGCTTTGCCCCCACTATGGTTTTACCGTATCCACCAGTTTGTGGTGCCTTGAAGCCGAAGGTGGTTTTAGAGCCCGTGGGTATCTTCGGTCCCACCAGGTTGCCCGGTGCCATGACCAGGACGTTATCCGGCCCAAGTGAGTCGGTGCCCGGCTCGATCTCATCGTAAATTATCTTAGTCGTAAAACCGGCCCCTCCTATGTATTGTCTAAGAAAATCGTCGGATAGTTCTTTTACTTTTATCTCTTTATCGGTCAGATCTATTTCAAGAAGTTTTTTCCAATATCCCGGCATGTTATCTACCGATTGGCAGATTCTACATTGAATATATAAAAGCAACGGTCTCCGTATCTTAGATCCGGTCTAGGTTATGTCGAAATGGGTGTAAATTCTAAAAGCCCCTCAACATTCTTCCCAGATATATCATCTCTCTAGTATCACGAAGTAACCCGTGATCCGACGGATATTAAAACGATGATGACGGCGACCATCGAAATATGAGAGGGTCCTCTAGGTGATCGTTTTCCAAAAAGGTCTCTTCACCGTCGAAGGTTTCTAGCCCCTGGAGAGGGATAACGGTCATGAAAAAGAAGAGTGTGATACAGATCACATACGCCTTCGGATTTTTGGACCTTACCAAGATTTCACCTTTGCTGTGGATTTAAAGGAATTAGGTAGATATAAACATTATCTTGATATAGTGTATCTAATTTTGTATAATCTAGATACTTCTTCGGTAATTCACTACTTCTGATTATTACCGAATTTACCGGACTTCCTAGACGCTAGCACCATGAACAGTATAAGAGCTATGAAGATAACGAGCACTACCGCAACAATTAGGAAGATCGGCCTTCTGTCTTCCTCTTCGAACTCCTGCCACTGCAGGTACGGATAACCACCGTTCCTATACTCGTCGATGATCCATGTGTCATCGAAGTCCCAGCCTGCATCGATGTATGTACTCCTGTTCTGCATCTCTGTCGTGTTCAACCCAGTGGCTTCACCG
>Ga0207421_10004663_pt1 | contig 15668 bp, 18 predicted proteins | sample SodLakKL_010_SED_4_FD_187542 | JGI IMG/M metagenome (GOLD analysis project Ga0207421, IMG submission 187542) | Alkaline sediment microbial communities from Lake Tanatar, Kulunda Steppe, Russia - 8KL_010_SED (SPAdes) (version 2) | ecosystem: Environmental > Aquatic > Non-marine Saline and...
CCTCGCGTTTGGTCTCGAGCATCTCGAGGTCGTCGATCAGTCGCGGTCGGGTCTCGGTCGGCAGGATGACGTCGTCTAAAAAGCCCTTGTCGGTCGCAGTGTAGGGGTTGGCGAACTCCTCGCGGTACTCCTCGATGAGTTCGTCGCGCAAGGCGTCGGGGTCTTCAGCCTCTGCGAGTTCGTTTCGGTAGAGGATGTTGACCGCACCCTGTGGGCCCATGACGGCGATCTCGGCGGTCGGCCAGGCGTAGTTTACGTCCGCGCCGAGGTTCTTCGAGGCCATGACACAGTAAGCGCCACCGTAGGCCTTCCGGGTGATGACCGTCAAGAGTGGAACGGTCGCCTCGGAGAAGGCGTACAGCAGTTTCGCGCCGTGGCGGATGATTCCGCGGTGTTCCTGGTCGGTGCCGGGCATGTAGCCGGGGACGTCGACGAAGGTGACGATCGGGATGTTAAAGGAATCACAAAAGCGGACGAAGCGCGATCCCTTCATCGAGGCGTCGACGGTGAGCGTGCCGGCGTTGACCCGTGGCTGGTTGGCGACGACCCCGACCGACCGTCCGTCGAGGCGGCCGAAGCCGACGACGATGTTCTGAGCGAAGTTGTCCGCGACCTCGAAAAAGGAGCCCTCGTCGACGACGCTGTCGATGACGCTGACCATGTCGTAGGGCTTCTGTGCGCTGTCGGGGACGATCGACTCGAGGGCCTCGTCCCGGCGGTCGGGGTCGTCCCAGGGTTCGACCCGCGGTGGGTCCTCGACGTTGTTCTGTGGGAGATACGACAGCAGCCGTCGGATCTTGTCGAGGGCCTCCTCTTCGTCTTCGACGGCGAACTGGGCGACGCCGGTCTTGTCGGCGTGGGTCATCGCGCCGCCGAGTTCCTCGTGGGTGACGTCTTCACCGGTGACGGTCTTGGTGACGCCGGGCCCGGTGATGTACATGTGGCTCGTGTCTTTCACCATGAAGATGAAGTCGGTGATCGACGGGGAGTACACCGCACCGCCGGCACACGGCCCCATGATCGAGGAAATCTGTGGGACGACGCCGCTCGCTTCCTCGTTGCGCCGGAAGATCTCGGTGAACCCGGCCAGGCTCTTGACCCCTTCCTGGATCCGCGCGCCCGCGGAGTCGTTCAAGCCGACGACGGGTGCGCCCATCTCCATGGCCATGTCCATGACCTTGCAGATCTTCTCTGCGAAGACCTCCCCGAGTGAGCCACCGAAGACGGTGAAGTCGTGTGCGAAGACGAACGTCGTTCGACCGTTTACCTCCCCATAGCCCGTGACGACGCCGTCGCCCGGGATCTTCTTTTCTTCCATCCCGAACTGGCTCGTCTGGTGGGTCCGGAGCTGGTCGAACTCGGTGAACGTCCCGTCATCGAGGAAGTAGTCGATCCGCTCGCGGGCGGTCATCTTCCCCTTCTCGTGTTGGCTCTCGATGCGCTCTTCACCGCCGCCCTCGAGCGCCTCTTCGCGCATCGTCTCCAGTTCGTCGATTCGGTCTTCCATCGTCATAGCTGGGCCCTCCGGTGAGCAGTCATTGTCCGGTGAAACGAGTAGGGGCACAAAAAACGTTCTGCAACGGTACAACCGTCATCACGGGTCGAGCGTCCACTCGCGACGGTCGTCGTTGGCCCCGTTTCCCCGTCATCCGTTCGCTGTTACCCGCTGACAGGTATCGATCCAGTGACGAATTACCGTTATAAATACACATCTTACACTTATCGGCCGACACGGGACGGACCCAGACCGGAGCCCAGTCGACTCACGACGAAGTCCCCCCGAGCCCGAACGTTTTCACCCCGTGAGGACCCACACCCGGATATGTACGCCCTCGTCGGCTGCAGTGAGTGTTCGAACCTCTGGATCATCGAGGGGCGCTCGGAGACGACACAGTGTCCCCGGTGTGGCTCCCGACGGAAATACGAACGCCGAAAGAAGTTCGTCGAGACCGACGACGCCGACCACGCACGCGAGGTCCGCGCGTCGATGCTCGCCAACCGCCAGGGGGAAGGCGACGCCTTCGCCGAGGTCGCCCACTACGCAGACCTCGAGTCACAGGTCGAAGACGGCGTCGTAGACGACGCCGAGTACCTCGAGGCCAGCGGGCTAGACGTCGGGAACGTCGAGGCCGCGGGCGAGCGTGACCCGCGTGGCCCCTCCCGGAGCGGGAGCAAAACGGAGATCGTCGAACGCGCACTCGAAGACCTCGAGGAACCCACCGAAGAGGAGGTGATCGCGTACGCGGGCGAGCGTGGGGTCTCCGCCGAGTACGTCGAACGCGCACTCGAGAAACTCCTCCGGAGTGGCGAGGTGAGCGAGAGCCGTGGTCGGTATCGGCGGCTCTGAGAACGTCGGGGGTCGGAACGCCAGTCCTTTGATCGGTCCCGACCAAGGGGGGACGATGACCGAACTGGTCGACGTTCAGGCGACGACGATCCACGCCGGGATGGTTCTCGCGATCCTCGTGTTCGCTTACGGGACGATCGTGAGCCCGTCGATTCTCGGCGTCGAGACGACGACCGTCGCGTCGTGGGTCTTCGCCGCGACGTTCGCCGCCATCGCGGTCCTCCACGGTGCCTATGGCCGGACCGACCTGGCGCTCGCCTTCGGGGGTGCCGCCGTCGGCTGGGGATCTCTCCTGGTCGGCTCGAGTCCGCTCGCGGTCACCGCGGGCTTGCTGGCACTCGTCGTCTGTGGGTCCTACATCGCGGTCGTGATGATCCGGGAACGAAACGACTCCGGAGTCGCCGTCGCCGAATAAGCGGTTGGTCACGAGACGGCTCTTCGGCCGTATCGGAGACGAGCTGGCGGTTCGGATCGTCTTCGATCTATGTCCATCCCGTCGGCGTGGTCCGGACAGTCACGGTTTACGTACTTTTGTCCGGTGGTATCAGTCGGCGTCAACGACCTAACTCCTCGTGGGCGCTCGCGAGGTGCCGGGAGGACAGCGCCGCGAGCAAAGAGAGTTCCCCGGCGAGTGCACCCACGGCGATTACTTCCGCGAGCGCGTCGGCGTTTGCCCCCGCGGGGTCGCCGCCGCCACGCAGGCCCATGACCTCGAGGGCTTCCGCCTGGGTGGGCAACTTCGTACCGCCGCCGACGGTGCCGACCTCGAGGGAAGCGAGCGAGACGGAGGCGTAGAGATCGGTGGCCCTATCTTCTCCCTCTCGAGTGTCCATCGTCGTGATCGCGTTCGCCCCCTCGACGACCTGGGCTTCGTCCTGGCCGGTCGCGAGGAAGGCCGCGCCGACGACGTTCGCCGCGTGGGCGTTAAAGCCCAAGCTGCCTGCTTTCGCGCTGCCGATCAGGTTCTTTCGGGTGTTTGCCTCGGCGATCCCCTCCGCGGTGGTGTGCAGGCGCTCCTCGACGATCTCGCCGGGGATGACGACGTCCGCGGTCACCGAACGGCCACGGCCCTCGACGGCGTTTACCGCCGCGGGCTTTTTGTCCGAACAGAGGTTCCCCGAGAGCGCGACCAGCGAGGCAGGGGTCTCCTCTTCGACGACGTCACAGGCCGCACCCGTCGCGATGGTTGCCATGTTCATCCCCATCGCGTCTTTGGTGTCGTAGGCGAATCGCAGGTAGACCGAATCCCCGACGACGTACGGCTCGACGCCGAGCAGTTCGCCGTGGCTCGTCGTCGACTCGGCGGCCTCACGCAGGGTCTCGAAGTTGTCCTCGACCCACTCGACAGTTTCGGCGGCCTCGGCGACGCCGTCGACGCGGAAGACGGGCGCGCGGGTCATCCCCGACTTGGTGACGCGGGCGGTCGCCCCGCCTGCCGAATCGATGACCGACAGGCCGCGGTTGACCGACGCCAGCAGGGCACCCTCGGTGGTCGCAAGCGGCAGGTAGTACTCGCCGTCGGCCGCGCCGCCGTCGATCCCAACCGGGCCACAGACCCCCATCGGGATCTGGGCCGCGCCGATCATGTTCTCGATGTTCGCCTCCGCGTCGGCGGCGTCGAAACCGTACTCGCCGACGGTCTCGAGGTCGGCGTCGGTCTCGGCCTCGAGCAACAGCCGGCGCGCTTCGGCGGCGACGTCCGGTTCGGCGTGGTCCTCGAGTTCGTGCAATCGAAGGTCGTCCTCTCGGACGCGCTTGGCGAGGGTTTCGGCGTCTGTCATGCCTTGTGGGTCACAGCCACGGGTTCTAATGGTTGCTGATTCGCGCCATCGTGGTGGTGTCAGAACGGTTATCAGGAGGCATGACCACGATCGCCGACCTCTGATGGTAAACGTCTTCTCACGCTCACCCGCCGTCCTCGCGATGACCGCCGCCTCCCTCGAGGGCGTCTCCGGGGGCCACCCTATCGTGAGTCGGGATCATATCATGCGATATTAGTTCAATTAATTCTGTATGCATTCATAGATTTTTATAATAAGTGGGTTTATGTTCTCCGAACGCCCGACTCCTGTCGATGGCAGCAACACACCGATCCGTATCGTACCACTGTAGTGACTGTGGCGGAACGCTCTCGCTCGAGGGCGGGTTCTGGCAGTGTCTCGACTGCGGCCACGTTCCCAACCACGGTGCGGACTGACCAGGCGTCGGAGACACCACGGCAGGTTCCGAACACCGGCCCCACGCAGTATCCGCGACCGATCTATTCGCTCCCGGTAACGACTGACTCGAAGACCTCCGTGTGAAGCCGGTCGGCGACCGTCTCCATCAGCGCCTCCAGGTTCGCCGTGTCCGCGCGGTTGTACTCGATCAGCGCCTCGAGTGCGCTCTCATCGCCGCGTTCGTACTCGTGCCAGAGGCGAACCGCGTCCCGTCCGGAGATGTCGGGCATGTCGCGGTCGATGCCGACCTCCCGTTCGATCGCTTTCAACCCGCCGTCGAGTCCGACCGTCCGGCACGGATACAGCAGGTCGACGTGTGGGGTCGTGACCTCGAGGTCATAACAGGTCTCGAGGAAAGGCACGTCGAACCGTTGGCCGTTGAACGTTACGAGCAGCGGGGCGTCCTCGAGTTCGGCCTCGAGTCGTCTGGCGGTCAGATCCCGGCCTCTGACGAACGTCGTCGTCTCGCCGCCCCGGTGGAGACTGACCGTCGTCACGTCGTGGCAACTCGCGTCGAGGCCGGTCGTCTCGATGTCCAGAAAGGCGGCCTCCTCGCGGGCGTTCTCGTAGAGCCGCCAGCGACTCGAGGCGGGCATCGTCCGCGCGAAGTATCCGAGGTTTCCGGCCTCGAGGCGGTCTCTGGCCTCGTCGATGAACGCCTCGATGCGGTCGCCGGTGGTGGGTCCGACGACGCTCCCGTCGAACTCATCCCAGTGGGTGACGCCGCTGGCCCAGAGTTTCCGTTCGGTCTTCTCGCCGACCCCCCGAACCGGAATGAAGCTGTTCTCGATTCGCACGTTCGCTCGAGGGCGTCCCCGGAAGAAAAACGCTTGGATCCGCCCGTCGACAGTCAGTCGCTGCTGTCGGAGAGATACAACGTCCGGTCGATAACGGTGACAGCGGCTTCACCCCAGTGGGTGATCGCGTTCCCGTCCGGATCGGGGATTTCGATGACGATCGAGTGGGGGTTTATGCTCACGTCGGCGTCGGGCGTCCCGTCCCGATCGTTGAGACTCTGCATCTGGTAGCGCAACAGCCGTTTCTCCGAGTCACTTACCTCGATGGTCTCCGGATCGAACTCGAAGACGAGTGTCGCGAGGTCGTCGTCGGCTTCGGCTCTCACGTCGAAGTTGTGACTCGAAAACGAGAGCGTCGGGGCGTCCTCGTTCATCGTATCGACGGCCTCGTCGACGCTGATCCGCTCGCCCTCGCCGATACCGGCCTCGAAGTGTCCGATGTCCTGGAAGTCGAAGCTGGCAGCGTCCTCGAGGTCCTCCTCGTCGGCTTCGTCGTCTGTTTCGGCTTCGTCGGCTGTTTCGGCTTCGTCGGCTGTTTCGGCCTCGAGGTCCTCACCCTCTTCTTTTTCGGGCGTATCAATCTCTGCTTCGTCGAACGAGAGGACGTCTTCTTCGTCGTCAGCGTCCTCGTTCTCGTCGGTGTCAGCGTCCTCGTTCTCGCCGACGTCTTCGTCTTCGTCGGCGTCTTCCATAGCTTCCGCCACGTCGGCGTCTTCCTCGCTGTCACCCTCGACACCCTCTTCGGGGTCGACTTCCTCGTCGCCGTCGACGCCCTCATCGGAACCGTCACCATCGCCGTCGACGTCGGTTTCGTCCTCGAGGCCGGCTTGGCCGCCGTCACCGCCGTCGTCGTCACCGTCGTCACCGCTTTCACCATCGCTCGCATCGTCGTCATCCTCGTCGTCCTCGTCGTCGTCAGCCTCGTCGTCGTCATCTGTCTCACCGATATCCGAACCCGCCGGGCCGGCGACGATCGGTTCCTCCTGGGGCTCCTCCGAGGGGGGTTCGAGTTCGCCCGCGATCTCGGGACTCGCCTCGGCGATCGCCTCCCGGTCGAGCTCCATGGCGTACCACGCCGTCTCGTCCGGCGAGGTGATAAACCGGCCACGGTTGATCGACGCACGCGGGTGTTCGTCCGCCTCCGACTCCTCTTCGTCCGGTAACTCTTCGTCGAACTCCTCCGTTGGTTCCTCGTGGTCCTCGAGGTCCGCGCGTTCTGTCTCCGCTGGCTCGGCCTCGAGGTCTGCGTCCGGTTCCCCGAGGTCCTCTTCTGGCTCCGTGGACTCGGTATCGTCCGGTTCGTCCGCTGGCTCGTCCTCGAGGCCGGTTTCGTCGGTTGTCTCTGCTGTCCGCTGTGGGTCGGCGGTCGGTTGGGGCTCTACGTGCTGGTTCGTTCCCGGGTCCTGTACCTGTTGGACGCCCTGGCTCCCTCGGGGGTGGGGACCTTGCTGGACTCCCTGTGTCCCCTGTGGGGTCGGTTGTCCGCCGCCGGGTTGCTGGCGGACCCCTCCGCTACCGGCGACCATTCCAGCAGTATCGACCGAACGTGTAACGTCTTTGAGACCGTCGTCCAGTGAGTAGCTGATGTCCCTGAGGTCGTCGTCCAGATTGTCGTCCAACCTATCGATCTTGTCACCAACGCTTCGGACCGCGAGTGCGATATCCCATAACACGACGACGGCGAAAAAGAGGAGCGCGAGGAACGTCGTGATGGCAATCCCGGCCAGAAGCTCTACAGTGACTACCTGATCCACCATATCTGTCGCTCTTTTTTCCGATAGTTCGGTCGGTATTTAGGTGTTGTGGCGGACAGTCGAGACGACCGAACGCAACCCAGAGCGTGCGTCCGGCCGAACCGGTTCGCCTCCGACGGGCTGTCCTGGCTGTGCCCGCGTCAGAACGGAAGCCAGCCGCTGGTCGCGTTCCGGTCGCGGAGATGCCAGCGCCCTTCGGGGACGCCGTCCCGGAGTCGGAGTTCGACGACCGCATCGAACAGGGACTCGAGCAAGTGGACGGTTTCGTGAGACCGGTCACGACGTAGGTGGTAGTGTCCGACGCCATCGACCAGTCGGGTCCGAGTGGTCACGACGTGAAGCAGTCGGTACACAGCTTCCAGGGAATACCCCTCGAGCAACGGTTCGAGGGAATCGACACAGGCCCGTAGTTCTCCGGGGCCGAGGCTTCCGGCGTTGCGCTCTAACTCGTCGATCGCGTCGACGAACTCGGTTCCGAGGGCAGAAAGCGTCCTCACGTTTCGGACCGTCCCGGAATCGTCGGGACGTCCGTCGGGCCGAAAGACGACGTGTTCCGTTCGCCCTCCCCAGGGGCTAACGGACGTCACAGGGCGGTCCGTCGTGACCACGAGGCGACACCGAAAACCGTCGTCCGATTCGCCGTACAACCGCTCACACGGCCGGGCGTGGCCGTCCGCGTCGCCAACGACCAAGACGTTACTCCCGTCGTGCTTGAGCGTATCCAGTGCGTGGGCGAACGTCCGCTTCGATCTTTTCCACCCTGCTTTGCGCCCCATACGTTAACTCACAATAGTTCACGAATAATAAATATTTTGGCCACCATCGGCGTGGAACGACCGGCGGCCGGACACACGACCGGCTTTTTCACGTCGTAGCACCTACGCCGACACATGGCCGACAGAGACGACGAACTCGCCGAGGCGATCGAGGAACTCACGGAGACGATCGGCGAACTCCGGACGGAACTCAGGCCCCGGGAGCGTCGACCCCGTCCCCGCCCGCCCACACCCGGTGAACTGCTCCGACTGACCGACGAGGTCGCCATCCCGGCCGTGCTCGCGATCCTCGAGGCCAACGTCAGGGCCCTCGAGGCGTTCCAGCAGGGGATCAGGGTCGTCCGAGGCAGTCGAGAGGTCCGCGAGCGTTCCGAACGGGCGAGCCGATCGGCACGGACACGAGCCGACGAGCTTCGGCGGACGACCCTGGACCAGCTCGACGGAGCCCTCGCGGAGCTACAGCGGGCCGCCGAAGGGGATGGCCTCCCCCGGAACCGACAGGCCCGGGAGCTGATCGAGGACGCCCGCGACCTTCGCGACGAGGTCGATCACCGCCTTCGTGACGCCGCCGAGACCGACGGCAAGACGATCGAGATCGACGACGGTGATGCCGACGACGACCCCGCGGACGTCGACGTCGACGCCGAACTCAAGACGCTGAAAGACCGGTACGCCGACGACGACGGTGAAACGGGCGATTCGAACGGTTCGACGGGGTCGGACGGCTCCGATCAGACCGGTTCGAACCGGTAGCCGTCCCAGTCTTGACTCTCCGGTTCGCGGATGCCCACACCGGGTTCTCTGAGCTCCTCGACGTAGACCGGCCGGACCTCGTCGCCGGTCTCGATCTCGTCGGTCGTCACCTGTCCGAGCACGCGGACCGACTCACTCTCGTCGCCGGACTGCGTCCGGCTGCTCGAGGCGTCCGACGACGCCTCGCTGACGTCGAACTCGACGATCGCCATCGTGTTGGGCTCACGGACGCCCGGTGGCGTTGCCGTACTCGTCGTCCAGGTGATGACTTCCGCGGTGTACTCGCTCAGGTCGATCGTTTCGACCGGTTCACTGCCGTTCGGTCCGACCGGGTGGCCGGGGTAGGTGATCGATCCGTCCTCGTAGCGGGTTGCTTCCATCGTCATTGTCCTGCCTCCATGATCGTGGTGATGACACAGTTGCCAAAGCCACCGACGTTACAGGTCAGACCGACGTCGGCCTCGACCTGTCGCGGGCCGGCCTCGCCCATCAGCTGCTCGTAGATCTCTACTGCCTGTGCGACGCCGCTGGCCCCGAGTGGGTGGCCTTTCGATTTGAGGCCTCCGGAGGTGTTGATCGGGAACTCACCGGTGTCACGCTCCGTGTACCCCTCCTCGATCAGTTTCCAGGCCTCACCCTGCTCGGCGAAGCCCAGTCCCTCCATCTGGAGGAACTCGAGGATGGTGAACATGTCGTGGAGTTCGGCGACGTCGATATCGTCGGGACCGTAGCCGCTCATCTCGTAGGCCCCCTTGCCGCTTTCGACGACACCGCGCATGACCGTCGGATCGTCGCGTTCGTGGACGACGTGGGTGTCCGTCGCCCCGTCGATACCCGAGACGACGACGTACTCGTCGGCGTACTCCGTTGCGACCGACTCCGGACAGAACAGCAGTGCTGCCGAGCCGTCCGTGATCGGACAGAAGTCATACAGGCGGAGGGGATCGGCGACGATCGGTGACTCGAGGATCGTCTCCAAGTCCACCTCCTTTTGAAACTGGGCGTTGGGGTTGTCGACGCCGTTTCTGTGGTTCTTCTCGGCGACTTTCCCGAGGCTCTCACGCGGTGCGTCGAATCGCTCCAGGTAGTGACGTGCGGTCAGGCCCGCAAACGAGGGGAGCGTGATCCCGTGTTTGTACTCGACCCGGTGGGTCAGCGAGGCGATGACGTCCGTGGCCTCCGCGGTGGTGCGGTGGGTCATCTTCTCGCCACCGACCAGCAGGGTCATCCCGCTCGCACCGCTTGCGACCGATTGCCAGGCGGCGAACATCCCCGCGCCGCCGCTCGAACTCGTCTGGTCGACCCGTTGGGTGTACGCCGGCATCGCGTCGATGTCGTGGGCGAGCGCGTTGACCGCACCTGTCTGGCCCTCGTACTCCCCACTGGCCATGTTCGAGACGTACAGATGTTCTATTTCTTCGCCCGTAACGCCTGCGTCCTCGAGACAGTCGATGGCGGCCTCGGCAAGTAGCTCCTGGAGCCACGCCTCGCGTTGACCGAACTGGGTCATCGACGCCCCGATTATTGCTACGCGTTCCATGTTCTGAACACACAGCGATCACTGATTTATATTTAAGGTTGTGACGATCGTTGACGACTGTCGTGAAAACGGAACCCCCGTTCCTCCGGGGGACGGGATTCAGGCCGACTCGGGGGCCGTCGACTCGAGGCCGCTCGCGCGGGAACGGGCCTGTGAGACCACCGCGGGTCGGGCCCGAAAGGAGATCACCACGTCGTCGCCGTAATCGACGTCCTCGACGTCGGCGTTGTCGTGGATCCAGGAAACCAGGCTCATCGTCTCCTCGGTCATCGGGAGCATGAGCCGCTCGTCTTCCCAGTCGGGCAACTCGCGGTCGATGCGTTCGAGCAGTCTCTCGACGCTCGTCCCCTCCCGTGCGCTGACCGCGATGGGGTTCGGTGCGAGCGCCGAGAGCGCCTCGCGTTTTTCCTCGAGTTCCGCCTCGCTGACCCGATCGGTCTTGTTCAACACCGTGACGATGGGGGCCTCGTTTCGTTCGTAGAGGGTGTCGTGGCAGGTGACGAGTTTCTCGTGGATCTCCGATACGGGCTCGCTGACGTCGACGACGAGCAAGACGAGGTCGGCCCGATAGACCGAATCGAGCGTCGATTTGAACGACTCGACGAGCCAGTGGGGCAGGTCGCTGATAAACCCGACCGTGTCGGTCAGGAGGATCTCGCGGGCCCCCACTTCGGACCGTCGAGTCGTCGTCCCCAGCGTCGTAAACAGCATATCCTCGGATTCGGCCGTCGACTCGAGGTCGGGATGGAGGTCCTCGTTCTCGTCGACCTCGAGGTCGGTCGCCAGTTGGCGCAACAGGGTCGACTTGCCGGCGTTCGTGTAGCCGGCCAGCGCGACCAGATCGAACCCCGAGGCACGGCGACGCTCCCGGCGGTGTTCCTCGGTCCGTTCGATGCGCTCGAGTTCGTCCCTGATCCGGCTGATCTGGTCTTTGATGTCCCGTTCGCGACTCTCGTCGTACTCGCCAAGCCCCATGAACCCGGGGTGTTCCTCGCGTTTTGCGAGGCTCGTCTTCGCCTCCGCCCGGGGGAGTTCATACCGCAGTTCCGCGAGTTCGACCTGTAGCTGTGCCTTGCGCGTCCGGGCGCGCTGGCCGAAGATCTCGAGGATCAGTGTAAAGCGGTCTATCACCTCGACGCCCTCGGGGAGCAGTTTCCCGAGGTTGTACGTCTGGTACGGACCCAAGCGGTTGTCGAATATCACCGTCGTGACGCCGGCTATCTCCGCCTTCCGGGCGAGCTCGTTCGCTTTCCCCTCACCGATCTGGAGGGCCGGGTCGGCTTTCCTGGTCTGGGTCACCTCGCCGACGACCTCGTAGCCCGCGGCCTCGGCGAGTTCCGTTATCTCCGCCGTATCCGGCGTTCCCGAATCGACGCGTTTCGCGAGTATCGCTCTCATAGGGGTGGCTGTGCGCGGGGGAGTCGATCGGCCCTCGGGTGGGCGTTCGCGTCTCGCCGTCGAGACTCGAGTGTGGGCGATCGATTCCGGGTCACGCTAGGGATGCCGACCGCTCACCTCCGCTGTAACGTCGGTACTCATGTCTCGGGGTACGTCCTCGACCGTCTTGAATCCCGTGGCGGCCCGGGCCACGTCCGAGGACCGACACGGGGAACCCTAAGCCCTTCCAACACGGGTGTTCCGGAGCCGGACGGCTCCTCCCGAAACCAGCCGCCTCGGGAGAGAGCCGGGATCGAACCGACAGCAGATCGGCCGTTGTCGATACCGCCGAGCACGTCACACTACCGTTCGTCGACGGTGAGAAGACCGAACAGAACCGCCGCGATCCCTTCGCTGACCTTAGAGAGCAGGGCCACTGGATCGGCAACCAAGTGGTCGCCGACAGTGTCCAACGCCGACTCTCCGTGATCGTGACCGTGGCCATCGTGGCCGTGGTTATTCTGCTCGTGGTCGTGGTGGCCGTTGTGGTCGTGATCGGTGTGATCGTGCGTATGAAGATCGGCGCCCGTGATGGACTCGAGATAGCCCAGTGCGTGAACGTCCGCGTACGCGACGATGTAGAGCACCATCACTCCAGAGAGGGCCGCGTAGGTTGCTCTCGGTTGCACGACACCAGACCCCATCGCACCCACCAGAACGGTTGGTATGGCAACACCAACTAGCATGAGGGCCGCGTACGCGACCGTCCCCGAGTCGGTTACTACAGCGTATAGCTCGGTAATTCCCCCGATAAAATGAATACCAACGGAAACACCGAGGAAACCGAACGCCGCGTAACCGATCACAGTTGTCGGAAACCCCTCTCTCATGCTACATGCTGGAGGGTGTATGCTGGATAGCTATTCTGGTACGGTGGTCGAATGTTAACTGAAAGTAATTTATTCACTCTGTATTAGTGCCCCCAATCGGTTCGACCCGATGGGTGGGCTATAACGGGAGCTGGAACCGACACTGACGCTCAGTTAACCACAACAGTCTTTATCACCCGATAGAAACCTCGAGGCGATGCTAGAAGTTGACCCCGGCACGCTCGCGCTCGAGGCGGGCGGCGGGGCCGTGATCGGTGGACTCATCGGCTTCGCTGCGAAAAAGATCGCGAAGCTCCTCGCGGTCATCGTCGGCGTCCAGCTCGTCGTCTTTCGTTACCTGGAGTCTCAGGGAATTCTGATCGTCGACTGGGACGCCCTCTCGGGCGGGCTGGTCAGTGCCAGCGAACGTGCCGACCCGAGCTACCTCGAGTCGTTTATCTCGACGCTGTCGGTGGGTGCGGGCTTCACTGCTGGCTTTCTAATCGGCTTCCACCGCGGATAAAAACTCGCTACTGGGTACTCAGTTCGTCTTTGTCCTTGACGATCCGGGTTTCGGCCTCGCCGCTCGTGTGCTCGTTGACCACGTCGTAGAAGTCGTTCTGGAGGCCTGCGGGGAACGTCAACACGCCGACCCACGAGCCGTCGGGTTGCCACTCCTCGCGTTCTAGGTCGCCAAAGCCACGGATCTGTGCCTGGGCGCTGCCGGCGTGTTCGGGTGGGATCTGGACGGCGATCGTCACCTCCTCGAAGCGGATCGGGATCACCGGCCGCAAGGCATCCAGGGCGTCGTCGACCTGTTCGCTGACCGGCTCCATCGGATCGACGGTCACACCCGCCTCCTCGAGTGCGTTCTCGATTCGCTCCGGCGGGTGTGGAGCGTTGTCCATCTGCGGGTTGACCGCGTTTCGCGTGATGGTGTCGATCAACTGCTTTCGCTTCTGTTCTTGCATCTCCCGGCGCTGGTCTGCCGTGATCTGGATCTCCCCTTCCGTGATCACTTCCGGGATGATCTCGAGGGGATCGGTGGTGTCAAAGACCGTCTCCAGATCGTTCTCGGCCGGTCGATCCCCGCGGGAGGCGTCCTCGAAGACGTCCTCGGCGGCGATCACCTCCTCGAGTTCGCCGTCGAACTCCCCGCGTTTGATCGCCAAGGCCGCATCCGGGTCTACGAGCACTTCGAAGCGTGCCCCGTGTGACTCGAGGCGTGCGGTCACTGCCTCGTCGAGAGATATCATACCAGGACGTACCTGTCCCGGGTAAAAGAGTGTTTCCCGACGCCCGTACGCGTTACTCTTCTGGCTCTTCGTCGTCCGCGAGCAGGTCGTTCTCGACGAGGTGGTCTTCGATCTTCCCGTAGTCGAACTGCTCGAAGCTCTCGGTCTCGACGTCTATCGTCGCGAGGCCGACCTCTTCGGGGAGCAACGAGCCGTCGTTGACCGAGGCGAGTGCCTCGAGGGCGAGGGCGATGCCGCCGTCTACGTCGGCTTTCCCGTCGTAGTTTTCCTCGAGGTAGGTCTGGAGGTCACCGCGGTCGGCACCCACTGCGAGGGCCTTCCACTCGTATGGGGTCCCCGAGGGGTCGGTCTCGAACAGGCGCGGTTCGCCGTTCTCGACGCCGCCGACGATGAGCGCGACGCCGAACGGTCGTGCGCCGCCGACCTGGGTGTACTGCTGGATGTGGTCGGTGACGGTTTTCGTCAGCGTCTCGACGCCGATGGGCTCGCCATAGCGCAGGTGGTTGACCTGTGACTGGCGACGAGCGAAGTCGATCAGCTGGCGGGCGTCGGCGACGTGGCCGGCGCTCGCGATGCCGACGTGGTCGTCCGCCTTGTGGATCTTCTCGACGCTCGAGTCCTCGAGAAGCGGCGAGGGGATGCGTTTGTCGACGGCGAGGACGACGCCCCCTTCAGTTCGAATGCCGATGCTCGCTGTCCCGCGTTTGACGGCCTCGCGGGCGTACTCCACCTGGTAGAGTCGACCATCAGGTGAGAAGATCGTAATGCCGCGGTCGTACGCCTGCTGTTGGGCTTGTCCCTGCATAGTATCACGCTAGATCGAGGTCTGTCGCGCCCGCGAACGCCTCATCGAGTCGAACGTCCACGGATCCGTCGTAGGGGACGGCGACTCGCTCTTCGTTCTCGAACACGACGTTTCTCTCTGCCCGAACTTGCCCGCGTCCGCGTAAAAACTTTTCTTCAGCGGCACGGATCGTACCACTGATACCGTAGAGGGCGAGGCCGACCTGCTGGCCGTCGATCTCGTCGATACAGGCGATCGCCGCCCGGGCGGGTTCGGTCTCGCCGTGGCGGACCCTGACGATGGCCTCGCCGACGCCGTCGGAGAAGTCAAAACGGACGACCGTCAGATCGGCGTCGGCACTGCCCGGGTCGCCGAGGAGGTTCTGGCCGGCGTACCACACTTCCCGCTGGAAGGCCCGTCGCCCGACCGACGCGTCCGGCCAGGCCTCGACCGAGATGGCGAGATACCGCCATCGCGGCCGGAGGTGTTTCGGGAGGTGTTTCATTCGCCGTCCTCTCCCTCGAGGGTTCCGTGGCCGCACTCGGCGACGAGCACACCGACCTGATCGTGGACGCGCTCGACGGCGGTCAGCGAGAAGCCGGCGTCGGTAAAGGCGTCGGCGAGGACCCCGACCGTCGCCGGATCGTCGACCTCCGGGGTGTAGAAGGGGTCGTCAGGGCTCGGCTCGCCGAAGAACATCACGTCCCCGAGGACGAACTTCCGGGGCTCGAGGCCGGTGATGACCGCGATCGCCTCGCGTTTTTCCGAATCCGAGAGGTGGTGCATCGCGAAGTTCGAGGTCACGATATCGACGTCCGTCTCCCCGTCGACGCCCGGGGCGCGGAACCGACCCTCGTCGAACGCACAGTTCTCGAGGCCATCACTCTCGGCTTTCGTTCTGGCTTGCTCGAGCATCCCCTCGCTGATGTCCCGCCCGAGCACCCGCCCCGCATCGGCGGCGAGCGAGAGCGCGATCGCTCCCGTTCCGGTCCCCAGATCGAGGACGACGTCCCCGTCCGTCGGCGCGGCGTGACCGACCACGAGGTCGACACACTCGTCGTACTCCTCTCGTTTCGAGCCGTCGTACTCCGTGGCCACCTCGTCGAAGCGGCTCGCGTGTTCTTCAAGGCTCTTTTTCATACCGCCCACGTTCGACGCCCGGTTCAATGAAACTCTCGGAGTGGATACGGCGGTTT
>Ga0207421_10004664_pt1 | contig 15664 bp, 14 predicted proteins | sample SodLakKL_010_SED_4_FD_187542 | JGI IMG/M metagenome (GOLD analysis project Ga0207421, IMG submission 187542) | Alkaline sediment microbial communities from Lake Tanatar, Kulunda Steppe, Russia - 8KL_010_SED (SPAdes) (version 2) | ecosystem: Environmental > Aquatic > Non-marine Saline and...
GAGACTTGACAAAATTTTTGGGATGATCATAATTAAGGCACCCATAAGCGGACCAAGGAGCCGTGAATCAGGATACTCTTAAATAATAAATTGAAGGATAAACTCCTTGAAGCACTTTCTTTCTAAAAGATGCTTTTTGGGAAAGGTGAGAATTAAAAGTTCTTACGAAAGGGTGGCTCTTTCTTATTTTAGAGTGACGTCTCTTATAACCGAATATCGCACTTTCGAATAACAAAATCTTAATTTTGGGAGGTTTTTGTGTTCTCTTAATTTAACAATCGAAAGTGAAACAAGAGACAAGCGCATTTTTATGTGTGCGTTTTGCTTTTGTTTCATCTATTGGAGGCGGGAGGTAAAGGTCGAAAAGGGAGATTTATAAAAAAACTAATCAAAAAAAATATTATGAAAAAAACAATTCTTAACTTAACCATAATTGCTGCCGTGGCGGCCATAGTTCTTGGAGGAACCTATGCCGCGTGGGTAGCATCTACCACAATTGCGGGTAACACACTCTCAACCGCAACCGTTTCCCTCGATCAAACGGGAAACCTTAGGAAGCCCATTGACGGGGACAACATGGTGCCCGGAGAATATACGGATACTGCCAGAGCAGGAATATACAATACGGGGTCGGTTCCTCTAAGGATCTATATGCATACCGACAACCTGTCTGACGACTCTACGGGAGGAATCTGTGATTATACCTTACTTTCTCTTTATACCGGACACGCCAATGGTGATCCTAATGTGGACGGGGATGGGAAAATTATAGACGGCCAAAACAATGAAGCAGAGAGGTACATTGGTACAAAGTCGGTTCTTGACTGGGCAACTCAAGAAGAATTGACCGGTATCCCTCCCTTCAATGAACTTGGGGCCAATATTACTCAGATAATCTGGCAACAGGCTCAACTGGATCCTGGTGCTCCCCAAACTTTGCAAGGACAGACTTGCACATGGGATGAGATCTTTACCGGAGAAACTCTTTAGTATTCTTTGGGAAAAGAAGATTGATTTTCAGGGTTTTTCTCTCTCGCTCTCCTCTCTCTGAGAGCGAGAGGACAAAGAACTGAAAATTATAAGATTATGTGGACAAAGACATTATCAATAAGCGTGGTAGCAATCTTTCTTTTGGTAGGAGCGGTGTTGATTTTGTCCAGTTTTCCAATTTCAGGAATAGGTATGAGAGTGCTTGTGGTCCAGTCCGGATCAATGGAGCCGGAGATAAAAACGGGAAGTATTGTTTTTGTTTTTCCCGACAACACTTATGGCCCGGGGGATGTTATTACCTTTAGTAGAAAAGAGAGCTTGCACGGAGTTCCCATAACGCACCGCATCACGGAAGAGAGCATTGTCCACGGAAAAACCGCTTATACGGTAAAGGGAGATGCCAACAATTATCCGGATGCGGAAAAAGTTTCTGAGGATGAGATTATAGGTAGAGTAAGAGGAAAAATTCCTTATATCGGCTTTCTAATTAACCAAGCAAGAACACCTTTGGGAATAATGCTTCTAATCTTTCTTCCGGCTTTTATCATAGTAAGAGATGAGCTTAAGAAGATAAAAAGAAAAATATGAGAAAAAAATTTTTAAAATTAAACTTATTCTTTTTTCTGGTAGTGATTCTTTCTTTTGTTTTTAGCGTACAAGATACTTTTTCTTTTTTTACCGCACAAACTGAAGTTGGTGGTAATAGTCTGAGCGCCGGTTTTTGGCAGGAGGAGAGTGGAGAAGAAAGCACTTACAACGAGAAAAAAGACAAGATGGAAGAAAAAGAGATAGAGGGAAAAAAGGAAAAGGAAAAAGAAAAAAAGGAATTAGTTGCAGATGAGATATGCAAAGAGGAAGTTGACAAAGAGGACAAAAAAGAAGATGTCAAAAATAAAAAAGACAAAGAGGACAAAAAAGAAGATGTCCTATTTAAGGATGGTCTTTCAGAGGAGATAGAAGCGGAAGGAGAAAAAAATAAAGAAAAGAAAGATTGTGAAAAAGAAGAAAGTCCTAATGACCCAGACGAGAAAGACAAAGAAAAAAACGGTTACAACAAAAGTAGCCAGCCAAAAGAAGATGGCGATGATCCCGGGGAGGATTTCTCCGGAGAGAGAGATGCCAACCCGGGGGAGCCTTCTTTAGAAGAAGATAATGAAGAAAAAAAGGAGGATGAAAAGGTAAGGCCTCAAAAGGAGGAAGTTTAGTACTTTAATAGAAGGGGCCTTACCATAATCACAGAGCACCTTTAATGCTCTTTTAAAAATAAATCTAAAAGCAGAGAGGAGATAGCAAGCAATGAAAAGACTTTTTGTTTTGATGCTATTTTTTGTTATTGGCTTAACGATATTTTTCTTTTTTTTGGGAGAAGAGAAGGGAGAAGTAAAGGAAAAAGAAGGATATGTTACTTTTTGGTTTGATGATGGGCTTTTGTCTACCTACCAAACAGCGTATCCCGTTCTTGAGGAGAGAGATTGGAGAGGTGTTTTGGCAGTGGTAGGAAGAAGGGCTCTTATGAAAGAAAAGATAAGAGAAGAGAATGATCAGTTAATGACATGGGGAGAAGTTGAAAGACTGGAGAGTGCAGGATGGGAGGTTTCTAGTCATTCGATGACGCATAGTGACTTTGAAAAAGTGGATGACGAGTATTATCTAAAAATGGAAATTGTGGGCTCCAAAGAGATTTTAGAGAGCCACGGGTTTAACATTTATTCCTTTACTTTTCCTTATGGGATGAAAAATATTGATATGACCGGGGAAATGGTTGAGGAAAATTATGATTATTGGCGCTCTACTGTTTCAAAGATAAATTGTATTCCTCCCGAAAGACATCTTGGAGTATTCTTTCTTACCGAATGTGCGGAAAGAGAGACGGTAAAGGAGTGGATAAGAGAAACAGAAGAAGACGGTGGGTGGCTTATCATAGTTTTTCATTCTGTCATTGAGAATCCTGTTGGATGGTGGCAGCAAACACCTGAGCAGTTCATGGAAGTTGTTGAACTTATCGAAGAGAGTTCTTTGGAAGTAGTGCTTCCCAAAGAGATTTTTGAGAAATACGAAGAAGAGTAGGCCGGGAAAGGAGAAGAAGAAATGAAAGTTTTTGCCATTGTTCCTGCTCACAATGAAGAAGACTATATAGAGGAGAATGTTTATAGTCTTCTTATGCAGACTTATCCCGTGGAAAAAGTTGTTGTGGTTGCAGATAACTGCGACGACAATACGGTGGAGAGAGTAAGAAAGATAGAGGAAAAATTCTCTCAAGTGTGTTGTATTGAGTCTTTGGATAATATGCACAAAAAGGCGGGAGCCATAAACGGTGTGCTTGATCTTATAGAAGAAGAAGAGTGTGATGTGGTTATTATTATGGATGGTGATTCTGTTCTTTCGATGGACCTCTTGGAGAAGGCGATGGACTTCTTTTGGGAGGATTCAGACATCGGAGGAGTTTGTTCGACCGCATATACTCGAAAACCAAAGAGATGGCCTTTGTCCTTGGTAAGGAGAATGGAGGCAAAATTTCTCTGGAGAATTCAAAAGCTCGAATATGGGGGATTTGATGCTGAAAGAACGGCAACTTGGCAGAGTGTTACCATTTTGCATGGGTTGTGCGGTGTTTATCGTTTAAAGGCATTAAAAGAGGTGGGGGGATATGCCCTAGGACATCTTATCGAAGATTATGATCTTACTCTGTGTATAAAAGAGGCCGGATGGAAAACTAAATTCAATCCGAAAATGAAAGCCTGGACAGAGGTGCCGCTTACTTTTCGTGCTTTCTTTCGACAAAGATTGCGGTGGATGCGAGGAGGCGTAGATACTCTTCTCGACCATGGATTTAATAGATTTACGGCAGAAGATATCATCCACCATTTTCTCTTTGTTCTGCTCTTTCTTGCGATAATTGGCTTTACTTCTATCCTTGTTTTTCAAGGAGGATGGGCTTTTCGTTTTAACCCTCACCCCATCCCTATTGCGGTAATGATTGTTGGGTATTTTTCTGGTATTTACAAACTAAAATATGTAGAAATGCGCGACTTTTGGGATATTATTATTAGGGCAACCATCATTCCTGAACTATTACTGGCAATTATTTTTATGGGGGTGCGTATCTACGTTTACTACTTGGCTCTTTTTGGCCGTCCCCAAGAGTGGTAGGCGTTGATATAACAAAATAAAGGAAAGGAGGTGAAAAGAGAGTGCCTTACGGAGAAACAGCCCTTCCCTCAACAGGAGGAGGAATTCTGTTTGGGGGACTCGCAGGAATGTTTTATGGTTGGAATATTGCTCTTTGTGTAATAATCTTGGGCTTTCTGTTCTTCGGAATATGGAGACTTTATAGAGGACAAAAAGAGACCAAGGAACTATAACTCTTAACTTGGGGAAAGAGTGATTTAAAGCGCTGCCTTTTGGTGGCGCTCTTTTTTATATAAGAGAATTGATGTTTGAGCTTTTTTTCGGTATAATCCAAAAACATGTTAGGGAAGATAAAAAAGATTTTTTCCGCCGAAGGGCACCAAAGAAGAAGACCCTGCTTTTTGTCGCTAAGAAGCATTCTTCTTCTTTTTTTAGTTGTTGTTTTTATAGAGTTTCTTTTTTTGGCGAATTACGTGGGGAGAATATCTTTTGACGATCTCCTCGCCAGCATTGTTCCCGAAGAGCTTGTAGAGCTTACCAATGTAAGGAGAGACAGAAAAGAGGCGGGAGAGCTTAGGGTGAGCTCTCTCCTTGAAGAGGCGGCGCAAAAGAAAGCGGATGACATGGCGGAGAAGGGATATTTTGCTCATCACTCTCCCGAAGGACATACTCCTTGGCACTGGTTTGAAAAGGTGGGCTACGATTACCGGTATGCGGGAGAAAATCTGGCGGTTAATTTTACGGAGGCTCGTGAAGTGGATAGGGCATGGATGGAGTCTCCCACGCATAGGGCGAACATAATAAACGAGAGATTCGAAGAGATCGGAATAGCTACCGCTAAAGGAGAGTACAAGGGGAGAGAGGCCACTTTTGTTGTTCAGCTCTTTGGAAAAAGATCGAGCGAGTATGCTCTTTTGGAAGAAGAGGAAGGAGAGACCACAACCTTGCGGGAAGAAGAAAGAGAGGAGAGTATCTTAGGAGAGGGAGAAGAAAGAGAGACTAGAGAAGAAAAAGACGAAAAAAAAGAGTCATTTGCTTTTATGGAAAAAATGGGAGAAGAAAGGACGGTGCTTACTGCGGGACACCCGGAGACTGCCGTAATGATTTTGGGGGGCAGGACCGGATATAGGTCTTTTTGGGAAAGAGCAAGAGATAATCTTCCGCTCTTTGCCAGTTATTTTATTGTTGCAATGGCGGGATTCCTTGTGCTAGCTTTTCTTTTAAAGAAACTATTTTGGAGAAAGCTTAATCTTATTTTTGTGGCGGCAAACGAAGTTTTGCTTCTTCTCGTTGTGCTATCCGGAATACTAACCAGTCACTACGTATTGCAGATATTTATCTAAAGAATGAAAGCAGGAATCAAAATATTTATAATCCTATTTTTGGGGCTCCTTGTTGCGGGAGGGTTTTATCCTACTGCTACGGGATACTCTTCCGTGATTACGACCAATCTACAGCGAGAGGCGAGAGAGTTGGGAGCAAGCGAAAAAATAGAGGCTGTAATTAGAGTAAGGACAAGCGAGAGAGAATATGAGTGGCGTGGAAAGGGAGTGGAAGAAAGAGGAGAGGTAGTGCAGAACATGAGAAAGAAAGCGGAAAATGAGAAGGCTGATTTAAAAAGAGAGCTTCGCAGCATGAGAGGGGTGGAAGTAAAGAACGAGTGGTGGATAACCAGTGCGCTTCTTGTGAAGGCAGAAGCGAAAAAGCTGGAAAAGATAGCCCTAAGAGACGATGTTAAAAGAATACATGAGAACTTTGAAGTTACTATTCTTGGAAGACCTTCGTTAGAGGGAGGTGGTGTGGAAACCCGATCAGAGAGTGATTTTACTTGGGGGCTAGAGAGGGTTAATATCCCGAAAATATGGGAGATGGGCTTTACAGGCTCTGAGGATGTAAAAGTAGCAGTGCTTGATTCGGGATTGGATATAACACACCCCGATTTGGAAGGCAAATTATATACCAGTGATGAGAATGATGATACTTACCCCGGAGGATGGGCGGAGTTTGATAGTGATGGAAAGGAGGTGGATGGCTCTGAGCCCCATGAAACTTACCATCCTTTGTATAACGAGGGGCATGGTACGCATGTTTCCGGAACCGTAGTAGGAGGAGGTAAGAGTGGAGAGTATATCGGTGTAGTTCCGGATACTAGCCTAGCTCACGGTCTTGTTCTTCCTCAGGGAGGTGGGACCTTTTCTCAGATAATAGGAGGTATGGAGTGGGCTGTTACGCCAAAAGAAGAAGGGGGTGCCGAGGCGGACGTGGTTAATATGTCTTTTGGTGCGGACGGGTATTTAGAAGAGATGGAAGAGCCTGTAGAGAATATTAAAAATGCGGGAGCTATACCCGTGGGAGCGATAGGAAATAGCGGAGAGGGGGTAGTGAGTAGTCCGGGTGCAGTTTATGAAACACTTGCTATAGGCGCTTCGGATAGTGGAGATGATATAGCGGGCTTTAGTAGTGGGGGTGTTGTAGAAGATGAAAGAGAAGAAACCCCCTCTGAATATATTAAGCCTGATTTTGTCGCGCCCGGGGTTGGAGTGAAGTCTGCATTACCAGACGACAATCCAGAGGGGGACTATGGATATTGGGATGGAACCTCTATGGCTGCGCCTCACGTTGCAGGAGTCGTGGCTTTGATGCTTGAGGTTATGGAAGAAAAAGAAGATCCTTATGAGAAAATTTATAAAACACTGAAAGAAACAGCAGAATACTATGAAAACGGAGTGACTCTTAATAACGAAGAAGATAAAAACACAAGATACGGCTACGGTGTTATCAATGCACACGAAGCGATAAGAAGTCTTCGTCCTATTTTTACTTTACCGGCAAAGGAAGTAACTCATACTTCTGTTACCCTGAGAGGAGATTTTACTATAGACGAGGAAAAGGAGGTATTTTTTGAGTATCGCAAGAAAGAAAAAGAAGAGTGGGAGGTTTTGGATGAAGAGGACAGAAAAATTCTCTTTGAAGAAGGAGTTTATGAAATAGAGATAACAGGTCTTGAAGAGAATACGGAGTATGAGTTTCGTGCAGTAGGAGAAAATGAGAGAATCGAAGGGGAAGTAAAAGAGTTTATTACCAAGAGCGCCCCTGTTATAAAAACCTTGGAGACCACCGATGTTAGCAAGGAATCAGCCACCTTAAAAGGCGAGCTTGAGTCTTTGGGGGACGAGATTAGTGTGGATACTTTTTTCCGTTATAGAGTAAAAGAAGAAGGGGAATGGATGGAAACGGAACCGGAGAGCGTGAGTGAAACAGGAGTTTTCAGTAAAGAAATAGAGCAGATAGAAGACCAAAAAGAATATGAGTACAAGGCGGTAGTAAAATGGAACGGTTATGAAAAAACAGGAAATACGGAAACCTTTTTCACAGAGAATTATCCGGAGGTAGAAACAAAAGAAGCAGAGGATATAGGATATTATAAAGCTACTCTCCGTGGAGAAGTTATCTCCCTTGGAGAAGAAGAGGAAGTAGAAGCATTTTTTGAGTATCGCAAAGCAGAAGAGACAGAGTGGGAACCTATAGAAGAAGAAAAGAGAAAAACCCTCACCGAGAAAGGAATTTATGAGATAGAGGTAACAGATCTTGAAGAAAATATGGAGTATGAATTTCGCAGTGTAGTGAAGTGGGAAGGAGATGAAAATGATAATACTCGCACAGGGAGTATTGTTACTTTTAGCACAGAAAGTTACCCCAGTGTAGAAACAAAAGGAACAAAGGATATAGGATACACGTCGGCTACCTTTAACGGCAGACTTTTGGAAATCGGACTGGAGGAAGAAGAGGGTGTGGAAGTGTTTTTTGAATATAAAAAGGATGGGGATGGTTGGGAGGAGGAAGGCGTTAAGGAGACTAACAAAAAAGAGCTTTTTAAAGAAGAAGAGTTTAATCACGAAGTAGACGATCTTAAGGAAGATACTACATACAACGTGCGTGCGGTAGTGAAGTGGAACGAAGAAGGTGAGAATAAAGGAGAAGAAGTGAGCTTTTCTACGAAGAAAAAGCCTACTGTGGAAACTTATGGGGCCAAAGTAAACCATCACAACAAAGCGGTATTGCGAGGAGAGCTTGTAAATGTAGGACTGGAGACAGTTGATCTTTATTTTAAAAAAACAAAAGACGGGTGGAATAATGTTGTTGAAATTGAAGTAGAAGAAGAAGTAAAAGAGGGAGAAGAATTTGAAAGGGAAGTTAAAGATTTGGATGCCAATACTGAGTACGAGTACAAGGCGGTAGTAAGGTGGGATAAAGAAGAAAACGGAGAAGAGAGCGAGGGAGAAAAGGAGACTTTTGTCACAGAGCTTGATCCGGAGGATGTTGACTTTAGCGATCTTGCCGTTGATCCGAGCGAAGCTTATGTTGATGAGGGCATTAGTTTCTCCGTAGAGGTAAAAAACAAAAGCGAAGAAGCTGGTGATTATACCGCAAGATTCAAGGTGGACGGCGAGGTAGTTCGTTTAAAAAAGAAAGAAGGAATAGAAAATACAAAAACCTTTTCCGTAAGTTATAACAAAAGTAAGGCGGGAACTTATACACTTACCATGAAAGACGGTGAAGTTGGCACAGATTTTGAGATTTTTAAAGAACCTCATGTCAGAAATATAGAGGACAAGGCCCTGAACTATGAGAAAGTAAAGATTACCGGGAAGGTGGAGCGAGGACTTGAAGAGGATGTGGATGCTAGTTTTCAATGGAGAAGAGAGGGGAGCAGTGTATTGGAAAGCACCGATCCAACTATGTTTGATGAAGAAGGTGTCTTGGAAGAGGAGATTGATGAACTGGAGGTGGGTCAAAACTATGAAGTAAGGGGAGTTGTGGACTGGGAAGAAGATATTACAAAAGGAAAGTGGGTAAGTTTCCAAACCCCCGAACACCCTCAGGTGGAAACGTCTTTTGCTACGGATACTACTTATTACTCAGCAACTCTTGCCGGCGAGGTAGTAGAGATGGGAATGGAAGAGGAGGTTTATGCTTATTTTGAATACGGAGAAGAGGGGAAAGAATTAGAACAAACGGTGGAGGATGTACTCCTAGATAGCGTGGGAGGTTTTGATGTAGAAGTAACAGAGCTAGAAGAAGACACGAGGTATGAATTTAGAGCAATAATGGAGTGGGGAGGAGGAACAGAGAAAGGGATTATTCGTAGCTTCCAAACGGATAGTGAGCCGGAGGATAATGGAAACGGTGCCGGTGGGGGCAATGGTAATGACAACGACGATGACGATGACAGAGAGGAAGATGATGACGATGAACCGGAGGAGGAGATAAAAATAGAGGATGCTCCAAGTATAAGAGAAGAGGTGGAAGAACTTCAAAGCAGAAAAGAGAGGCTGAATAGAATTCGTAATATGGCTCAAACGTTGCTGGAGCATCCCGATCTTGAAGAAGAAATGAAAGAGACGCTGGAAAACATCCTTCAAAAAAGCGAAGAGCTGCAAAAAGGAACGGAAGAAAGACTTGAAGAAAAAGAAGAAAAACTGGAGAAGGCCCTTGAGCTTAAGAGAGAGAAAGAGGAGCTTATTTCCCAGAAGCAAAGAGCGGAAAGAATGAAAAATACAGCACGCACCCTTTTAGATTTTGCAGAAGAAGAGAGCGTAAAAGAGGTGCTTCGCGAGGCGATAAAAAGAGCAGAGAGTATTAAAGAGAGAATAGAGGAGAGAATAGAGGACTTCTAAAGGTTTATTTTTTCAAAGATACAGCGTGGTATAAAACAGAGCTTTTTGAGCAAAAATTTGTCGCCCAAAAACGGGCGACTTTTTAATTAGAGAGAAGAAAACGGGTTGAATTTATTTTTATAAAAGCGTATGATAAAAGAAAAGTCGCATCCCTAAAAGCTAACATGTCTCAAAAAAGTAAAGAGAAGGGCTTTACAATGATAGAGCTAATGATAGTAATTATTGTTATTGCTATTTTAGCGACTTTTATTCTGATAGGCCTGCAGGGAGCTAGAGATGCCGCGGAGAACTCAAGAAGAAAAGGAGCGATATCACAGATAAGCAACTTGGGAGAGGTTTATTACGCCCTTGATTTTGATTACAGAAAATTCGAAGAGGAGGAGGAAGATTTTGCAGAACTTCTAGAGGAGTACGGAGAAGAAGGAGAAGAGGTTTTGCATTACTATGTTAATGATGATGCCAGTAAGTATTGTGCCGAGATAGAGCTCAGGGGAGGAACTTATTTTTGTACCGACAACACTCTTGTGACAAGAGAGGGGCACGAAAACCCTCGGTGCACGGGAACCTCTGATGAAGAGATAAGCTGCGACCATTAAAAGTTTAAATAAAAGCGCTTATGAAGAATATATTCTTAATACTACTACTTATTGTGATTGCTTACGGGGGGTGGATCTTCTTTAAGTCCGTTGAAGAAGAGATAGAAAAGGATCCAGATATAGAAGTTCTTTCTGCGGAAGAACTGGGGGACCTTGCTCTGGCAAGTAATGATTTTGCTTTTGCCACCTTTTTTGAGTTAGCCGAGGAAAATGAAAATCTATTTATCTCTCCTTGCAGTATCCATACGGCCATGCTTCTTGCTTATATGGGAGCGGACGAGAATACGAGAGATGAGATGACGGAAGTACTTGCTCTTTCGGGAATGGAAGAAGAGGAGATAAAAAAGAAAGCTTACGGCCTCAAGTATCATTTGGAGGCTGTTTCAGAAGAAACGGAGGTAGCTATTGCCAACTCGTTCTTTCTCAGGGAAGATATTCCTTTTTTGGAGAGTTACAAAAAAGATGGAGAAACCTACTTTGACGCAGAACTTAAAAGTCTTCCTTCTACCGGGGATGTTATAAACGACTGGGTAAAAGAGAAGACGGAAGAAAAAATAGAAGAGATAATCGATCCGGGCCCTATTCCGGACGACGTTATTGCCTACCTAGTAAATGCCATCTACTTTAAGGGCATCTGGGAAAAAGAATTTGACGAAGACAGGACAAGAGAAGAAACATTTTACGGGGAAGAAGAAGCCGAGGTGGAAATGATGGAAAACGAGGGCGACTATCTTTACGGAATTAGCGAAAAAATGCAGGCCGTGACCATGGAGTATAAAGAAGGAGATTATCTTTTCCACGCCTTTATGCCGACAGAGGGAAGTTTGTCGGAGCTCTATGAGGAGTTTGACGAGGATACTTTTGAAGACATAAAACCCACTAACGAAGGGGAAGTAACTGTTCGCCTTCCCAAATTCACTCTCGAGCATGATATGAAGCTTTCGGACGCTTTAGAGAATATGGGCATAGTGGATGCTTTTGACAGGCACAATGCCGATTTCTCAAGAATGGTAGACTTAGACGAGATAGAGGAGAATGTGTATATAGGTGAGGTATATCACAGTTCCTTTATAGAGGTAGATGAAAAGGGGACGGAAGCCGCAGCGGCAACGGCGGTAGAAATGAGACTGGAAAGCGCTCCTATGGAAAAGACAGTTCTCGAGTTTAACAGACCCTTCTTTTTTGCCATAGAAGAAGCGGAGACAAGTAGTATTCTCTTTATGGGACAGTTTGCCGGTCCGCAATAAAATCTTTACTTGGTTATCTTAGAGCCGCACTCTTTTCAGGGGGTGCGGCTTTTTGTTTTGCGGAGACTGTTTTTTTGAAAAAATTGATAAAAAAACACCGCCCATAAGGATTTGGCGGCGCCTTTAGCAAGAAAAAAACCTGAAGAGGTCCTCGTTTTTAAGAGAGTTTAGCCCGAACAGTTTCTTTAATAGTCTGGTGATTTTCTTTTGATCCTTTTTTAGGGTAAATCTATCTATCGAGGAGAATTTTACGGGAAGTACTTCTACTGCTCCATCAGACCCTGCGCCCGGAGAGGCATCACTTTGACAGCTCTTCTTTCCACAAAAAGCAAAACTTTCTTTAACGACAAACTTTTTTTCATAGAAAAAGTATTTGACAAAAAAATACTTTACCGGATCTTTCTTGCAGTAGGGACAAGTTATTTGTGCTTTTTTGTTCTCACCCTTTCTGAGTAGCCACTCCAGATGCTTTTTCTTTTCTTCTGTTTTTCCATCTTTTCCGTTTGCACTTACCTTTCTTCTCAGTTTTTCAAAGTCTTTCTGCAGGCGGGGGTAGTTCGTTAGCATCATCTTCTCAAGAGACATCCACCTTCTTATGGGAAACTTGTAAGGACCGCTAGGTTTATATTCTTCTGGCAAAGAGCTCCCTCCTTAATTTATGCTGCACCCATTTTACTAAAAATTGTTTTGGAAGAAAAGGGGAAAAACGGGTAGTAAAAAATTGACAGGAGGTTCTTTTTTCGCTAGCCTAAGGGAAGTAGTAATTTAATAAATAAATTTATGTTTAAAAAAATTATAGTGGTTTCTTTTCTTCTTTTTCTGCCGTTTGTAGGTAGTACGCAAGGACCGGTGGATACTTCTATTGGTCCAAGGGAAAGAGTGCAACAACGAGCAGAGGGTGCAAAGGGGGAAAAAGTGACAATTGCCGATGAGAAAATAGAAGGAGTAAGAGAAAACACCAGAGATCGTATAAGAGAGCATGTCCCCGAAGAAGCCAGGGAGGCCGTGGTTAATGTAGCAGGAAGAATAAATCAGGTGCATAGGAGTCGTATGGGAGCTTTCTTTAATTATCTGAGTGCTATAAGTAACCCTTTGGAGCGTCTTGGGGATATGATAGAACTTGTGGAGGAAAACAGGGGAATTGTGCTTGACAAGACAAGAGAAGCGCTAAGCGAGCTTGAAGAGGAGTTTGATGAAATTGTGGAGGAGTTTGAAGAGTATGACGAAAAAAGCTATGAACTGGAAGAAGATTTTGACAATGTAGTTACCGAGCTTGGAAATATAATGGGAGAGATGGAAGCTCACCACCGCTACTTAAGAGAGAGGGTGAGAGAGATACAACGCGGCGTGAGAGAGGTAATGCTTACCCTAAGAGAAGAAGTAAAGGACAGTGAAAAAGATGGCGAAGAAGATAATGGGGGAGATGACGAAGAAAACGATGGCACGGAGGAGGAGTAAAAAAATACCCTAGCTTTCACTTCTTTAAACTATGACTCAAAAAAGTTTTTCCATAAAAGAGGCGTTCTCATACGGATGGGAAAAGATGAGAAAAAACTTACTTTTCTTTATTGCTATTCTTCTCATCTATTTTGTTGTAGCTCTTGTCCCGGACAATGTAGCTCCCTATATTGGTAATGTGTGGGGAAGGTCTGCGCTTTTAATGGCAGGCTGGGTAGTTTGGTTAATAACACTCATGGGGCTTATTGGCGTTGCGCTTAAGCTACACGACGGGAAGAGGGTGAGAGTAGCTGATATTTTTGCTTATTATCCTTTCTTTTTCAGCTTTTTTGTGGCACAGATATTATATTTTCTTATTGTTCTCGGTGGTTTACTTCTTTTTATTGTCCCCGGAATTATTTTTGCTATGAGGTTTTGGTTTTTTGACTACTTTATTATTGACAGAAGGTTGGGACCCATAGAAGCTCTAAGACAGAGCTGGAGAATGACCCGTGGGAAAGCGGGAAGAGTGCTTTTATTTGTTTTGGCGGTAATGGGTGTTTCTGTTCTCGGTGCCCTTGCGTTTTTTGTCGGTCTTTTTATCGCCCTTCCCGTGACAATGATGGCTACCGTTTTTGTGTACAGAAAACTCCTCTCGCAAACAGAAGAAACAAAAGAAGAAAAAGAGGACCTTCTCGAGGAAGAAGAGTTCACGGAAACAGAGGAGAAAGAGGAGGGCGTTGCTTAACCCGGTTAAGCAACGCCCAAGGGGGGAGTTCTCCGGAGGGGATTTTTGTAGCTTGGAAGCTTGAAAAAAGGGGGTGATTCTGCTATTATTAAAGCCGGCACGGGAAAATAAGGGGATGTTTTTATATCCCCCAAAAAAGGAGGACGCACATTGATAAAGAAAATCATACTAGTGGGTGATGCTGGAAGAGAGGTGATTAGAAATTGGCAAGGAGTAACGGCAAAAAGAAAAAGGTTTTTGAGAAGTATGGAAAGAAGTAACGGTTTTCTGGGAGCCTGCGTATATGTAAAGACAGGAAACAAAGAGGAGCGAGTAGACTTTGATTTTGTCTTTGCAAAAACGGTAGAAGAAGCCATAAGAATAGCAGAGGAGCTAAAAACAGAGCTAGCAAAAAAGAAAATAGTTACCGTTATCAACGCAAGTGAAGCTGAAGAAGCTAGGAGAAGGATCCTTTCCGGGAAGACTGCTAAGAGATATCATTACACTCCTTACGGGTGGGTGGTGTACTTTGAGAAGAATATAAAGGAAGGAGACGTTCAGGAGTTCGCAGCAAAGTTTTTTAATGAGAATCTTCTGTGGTCCAACAAGGACCCGGATGAAGTAGATCGATGTCTGTGGATTGCTGCAAATTACCCCAAATAGGTATAAGTATCTTTACTAAATTTTCGTGCTGAACATGTCGGAGGCTCTGCCTCCGCTTTTTTTATTTTTCGTGGTTGACGGATTTTTATCGGAGGTTTATAATGGAGCCACTATGGAATTTATTCCAAGTCAAAAGGATTTTTTCTTTTTCTTCTTTGTGCCCCGCAAGCACCGGGAGGTTTTGGAGTAAGTCATAGTTAAATAAAATTCACTTCTACATCCTCCCGGAAACGGGAGTTTTTTATTTCAAGAAAGGAGGGAGAAAAAGTGAATTTAGTTCTTTTAAAAGACGACAAGCTTTTTAGAGAGAGAAAGGACTTTACGGTGGGAGGAAAAAAGATAAAGGCTCTTAACGGCTATCTTACTTTATCCGGAAAAGAGGAAAAGAAGATAAACGACTTTTCCGTCGGGATATGGAGGTATTTGATGGAGGTTTCCGGAGCGAGTAAAAATTTTAAGGGTGTTGTGAGATTTGATTTTGCTCCAAACTTCTCAAGAAAAGCAAGAAAAACTCCTTTTGGATATGATTTGGGAGAGGTTGGCTTGGAAACTCTTTATGAGGTAAATGCGCACAGCACGGAAGATTTTGCTTGTGATGCGCTTCACCATCTGTGTTTTCCCGAGATATCAGCTTTTACACCTCTTGCCGCAAGGAGGGTTGCCCGGGAAGTTGTACGCAGAGTGGATAGCAAAGTCTTTATGGTAAAAGGAGATGGTGTTGCCAAGGATTCGTGGCTTGAGCCTTTGCTTGGGGAGCTCTCTATGACAGAGCTCTCGGTGGAACTTGTCTCCCCCCAAGAAGCAATGCGGAAAAAGCTTTCTCCCTTGTGGAGATGGGGAGACGTTGACCTAGAAGGGGAGTTTAGGGAGTTTGATGATTACTTTCAAAAATGGCTCCTAGAAAAACAAGTAAAAGGAGAGGTGGAAGTTTTTAACACCCTTCCCGAAAGCAGGATAAAGGATGTAGCCAACAAAGGACACTTGGCAGAGAAAGGAGAAGAAGTTCTCTATACGAGAAAGGCTCTGGAAAGAGCACTCCTTTTAGACAAAAACGAACATCTTGTAAAACCTTTGCGGGGAGCCTCCGGAAACGGAATTGTTTTTGGAGATGAGCTTTCTACTCCTGAGTGGGAGAAGCTTCTTAGAGAGTGCTTTGAAAGAAAGAATTACGGGGTTTTTAGAAAGAGACTTCTTCCT
>Ga0207421_10004665_pt1 | contig 15664 bp, 14 predicted proteins | sample SodLakKL_010_SED_4_FD_187542 | JGI IMG/M metagenome (GOLD analysis project Ga0207421, IMG submission 187542) | Alkaline sediment microbial communities from Lake Tanatar, Kulunda Steppe, Russia - 8KL_010_SED (SPAdes) (version 2) | ecosystem: Environmental > Aquatic > Non-marine Saline and...
ATTTCCAATTTAGAATTTAGGATTTGGAATTTGTAATTTCGGTGCGGAGCACCGATTATGTGCCCCCGGGAGGGCTCGAACCTCCGACCACCGGCTTAAAAGGCCGTTGCTCTGCCAACTGAGCTACAGGGGCTCTCTTTCCGCCTTTCGGCGAGAAATGATAAATGACAAAATCCAAATGACAAATTATAGAAAAGTGCTTGTCCTTCCGAAGCTCAAACGAAGTGTAGAGCGCAGGAGGGCTGCAGGGGCTCCTTGCTCGCCTATCGGCGAGAAATGATAAATGACAAAATCCAAACGACAAATGGTTTGTGACTTATGACTGCTGGTATATTCTACCCGTTTTTTGCTGAAAATCAAGTACTTGCAGTTAATTATTGTTTATCAGTCATTAGTCATTGGTCATCGGTCATTGGTCAGTTTAAAGTCCTTCTTTTTTTAATTCCTTGAGCAACTCTTTTTGCTTTTTACTCAGCTTCTTTGGTACGTCAACCTTTAAATTCACGTAAAGATTTCCGTTTCCATATCCGGAAAGTTTCGGCAACCCCTTCCCCGACATTCGAATAACATCTCCCGGTTTACTTCCTTCCGGAATACTTAGTTTCACCTTTTTACTGGAAAGGAGTGTTATTTCTATCTTATCTCCCAGTGCTGCCTGCGTATAACTGATCTGCGCATCGTAGTAAAGATCTGCTCCTTTTCTTTTAAATTTGGTTTTATTTTCTACCACCACCTCTACAAGGAGATCTCCGGCAGGAGCGCCTTTTCTTCCCGCATTTCCCATTCCTTCCACACGGAGTGTTTGTCCGCTATCAATGCCGGCAGGAATCGTAAATTCTACATCTTCAGTTCTTTTTACTCTCCCCTCTCCATAACACTTTCCACACTTGGCATCGGAAACACTCCCCTCTCCTTCACACTCCGGACAAGTAACGATCTGAGCAAATGACCCGAGAAAACCTCCTGCTTCCTTTTTTATCTTTCCCTGTCCTTTGCAAGTAGAGCATGTCTCCCTTTTCGCCCCTTTCTCATCTCCGGTTCCTCCACAGCTATCACAAGAGAAAAGCTTTTCCAATTTTACTTTTTTCTTTTCTCCTTTTAGTACATTTTCCAGAGCAATCACAACCCTTACCCTGATGTCTTCACCTCTCCTTTTTCTCTGTCTTCTTCCCGATCTTCCTCCAAACCCAAAAAACTCTTCGAAGATATCTCCAAAGTCAAAATCAGCTTCGGAAAAGTCACCAAAGCCCCCAAAACCACCGGCACCGGGACCCGAAGAGGCCCCGGTTGAAGGTCCGGACTTACCAAAATTATCATACTGCTGTCTTTTCTTGTCATCGGAAAGGACGTGATAAGCTTCACTTATCTTTTTAAATGTCTGCTCGTCCCCTCCTTTGTCCGGATGATGTTTGTGAGCTAGCTTCCGGTAAGCTTTTTTTATTTCGTCTTTTGTGGCATCACGAGAAACGCCAAGAACCTTATAATAATCTTCCATAACCGGCTTTTATGCTTTATTTTTCATTTTCGCTTCCTTCGTCACCACCCTCATTCTCACTTCCTTCCTCATAATCTCCCTCTTTTGTCTCGCCTTCCTGCGTAGAACCTTCTTCTTCAGAGCCTCCCTGCGTCTCTCCGGTTTGACCCTCTTGCGCAGCCGATCCTTGTTCGTGCAAACTCTTTCCTGCTTCTTGAAGAGCAGTGCTCAGCTCCTCTGTTTTTCCTTTTATCTTTTGCGGGTCTTCCTCTTTATGTACTTCTCGCAGTTCTTTTAAGAGGTTTTCTACTTTTTCTTTTTGATCGGCGGGAATCTTTTCTCCACTATCTTTGAGAAGTTTCTCGGCACTATAGATCAACTGATCCGCTTGATTTCTCACATCAATTAATTCTTCTTTTTGCTTATCCTCTTTAGCGTGTTCTTCAGCCTCTTTTTTCATTCTTTCTACCTCCTCATCGGAAATTCCACAGGTTCCTTCAATCCTAATGGACTGTGATTTTCCGGTACTCTTGTCCTTTGCCGAAACATTAAGTATCCCGTTAGCATCAATATCGAACGATACTTCTATCTGAGGCACTCCCCTTGGCGCAGGAGGAATTCCATCCAAAATAAACTGCCCAAGCGACTTATTGTCCTGTGCCATCGGTCTTTCTCCTTGCAAAACATGGATTTGAACAGAGTTTTGATTGTCAGTAGCCGTGGAAAACGTCTCCGTCTTTTGAGTTGGGATGGTAGTGTTCTTCTCAATGAGAGTTGTGTTTTTCCCACCGAGTGTCTCTATGCCCAGAGAAAGCGGAATAACATCAAGAAGCAGAACGTCTTTCACATCTCCTCCTAAAATACCACCCTGAATAGCTGCCCCCACGGCCACTACCTCGTCCGGATTAATCTCCTTACTGGGTTCTTTCTGGAAAACTTCTTTTACTTTTTCTTGAATCTTGGGACTTCTTGTTTGTCCTCCCACAAGAACAACCTCCTTAATGTTGTTAATGTCAATATTCGAATCCTTGATAACTTTCTTGGCAAGATCAATCGATCTTTCTACGAGGTCCTCTGTAAGCGATTCGAACTTTGCTCTCGTAAGAGAATAGCTTAAATGCTTGGGCCCCGTATCATCGGAAGTAATGAAAGGGATGTTGACATCTGTTTGCGTAGTTGTGGAGAGTTCTTTTTTTGCTTTTTCCGCTTCTTCTTTGAGTCTTTGCATGGCAAGCGGGTCTTTGGAAAGATCTATGCCATTGTCATTCTTGAAGCTTTCTACAAGCCAATTTACGATACGGTTATCAAAGTCTTCTCCTCCCAGGTGGCTGTCACCGCCCGTACCTTTTACCTCGATAGTATCCTCACCAACATCCAGAATAGATACATCAAAAGTTCCCCCTCCAAAATCATAGACAACTATCTGATGGTCTTCTTTCTTGTTCAGTCCGTAGGCGAGAGCCGCGGCAGTAGGTTCGTTTATTACACGTTTTACATTAAATCCGGCAATCTCACCGGCAACCTTCGTTTCCTTTCTTTGAGCGTCGTCAAAATATGCGGGACAAGTAATGATTGCTTCGTTTATCGTTTCTCCAAGCTTCTCCTCCGCATCTTTTTTAAGTTTTTGAAGTATCATTGCGGAGATTTCTGCAGGTTTGTGCCATTTATCTCCCAGCTTTATCTCTACTCCTTCACCATTTTCTTCTTTTCTCAATTCATAAGGAAGACCGTCTTTTTCCTCTTGCACTTCCTTGTCCTCAAATCTTCTCCCAATAAGACGTTTTGCCGCAAAAATGGTGTTTTCCGGATTGGTAACCTGCTGTCTTCTGGCGATTGTCCCGACAAGCCTCTCGCCCTTCTTGCTCTGCGCCACAACCGAAGGAGTCGTCCTCGCTCCCTCTTTGTTTTCCACTATCTTTGCATCACCACCCTGCACTACCGCCATTGCCGAAAATGTTGTACCTAAATCAATTCCTAATATTTTTCCCATAATTCTTTTATTTTATAGCTTATAATTCTTGACCTATAGTTTTTATTTTTTATCGTCATTGTTATTTTCATAGTCAAAAGTCATTGTCATCCGTCATTTGTCATTGGCTATCGGTTATTTGTCATTGGTTATTTATTTACTTTTACCTTTGAGGGGCGAATCACTTCTTCTCCAAGCAGGTACCCCTTTTCAAGCTCCTCTACCACCTCCCCACTACTTCCACTTTCATCTTCTACCATCTCCACGGCATCATGATATTCGGGATCAAACTCCTCTCCCAGCGCTTTTATCTCTTCTACGCCCTCCTTTAAAAGAACATCTTCCAGTTGCTTTTTTATCTTTAGCAGGCCTGCCACTACCTCGTTCTCATTGCCTCTCTCCGCTTCTTTTTCCGCTCTTTTGAAGTTGTCAAGTACAGGTAGTAATTTGAGCAGAAAATCTCTTTTTTCTCGAAACAAGAAACTTTCCATTCTCTCTTTTTCTCCTTTCTTGTAATTTTCAAGCTCTGCCTTTGCTCTTTTCCACCCCTCCAAGTACTCCTCTTTTTCTTTTTTTCTTTTTTTGTATGCTTTTATAATTTTTTTTATCTTCTCTTTCTCCATTTTACTCTTCTAATATTTTAATAATCGATTCCACAAGTTTTATATTCTTCTCGTAAGGCATTCTCTTAGGTCCCATTATGGCCATAAGCCCCCTTTTCCTCTTTACCATACAAGGCGACATAAGCAGGCTAAAGTCACTACTCTGAGTAAAGGGCGACTCACTGCCAATATATATGCGAACACTGCAGGAATCCTCTTTAGAGAAAAAAGAATCAATATTATCCTCAAAATCACTGACAAGTTCCAAAAAATTATGCACTTTTTCCATGTCGGTAAATTCCGGATCTTGAAAAACCTCTCTCCATCCTTCTTTGAGAATAAGATCCTCTTTGGGAAAGTACGAAACAGTAAGTGAGGAGGAGCTTTCCGCAAGGTACCGAGTAAGTCCCTTAATAAATCTTACCCTGTCCTCCAACCCCCTACTCATTTTTTTTATTTCCTTTTCCAATTGGCGCTCCAGGTATTTTGCCTCACCCTCGGAAAGACGATCAACAAAAAACCGATATCCTTTATCGGTGGGGACGCGCCCCGCAGAAGTATGAGGCTGATACAAATAGCCTTTTTCAACGAGATTGTAAAGCTCCGCCCTTATCGTTGCCGGAGAAAGGCCAAGCTTGTACTCCTCTTCGATAAACTTGGAACTTATCGGCAAAGCACTGTCAATGTACTCTCTTATTACTATCTCGAGAATATACTTTTGTCTGTCGGTTAAATCACCCATATCTTTTAACCACTTACCACATGATAAAAAATTAGCACACCTTTGTCAAGAGTGCCAATCTAACTTATGATTTATAACCTATGACTCTTAACTATGACCACTTCGTTTATGACCTTGACGATGGCCGCTTCACTTATGACAATGGCAGCTACCAGTCTCTATTTCTTCTGATATTTTATCTTTCATTGTCATCGGCATAGTCATAGTCAAAGTAGCCGAAGGCCCCTGTTATCGGTCATCTGTCATTAGTCATTTGCCTGCCATGTCATTCGCGAATGACATGGTCTGCCCCGTACACAGCTTTGCTGTTGTAACGGGGTCATTTATAGTATATTCTGTCCCCGAAACGCAGGTCGATATATTCCAAGGCTTTCACTTCTTCGCGAGTAAGTTTCTTTCCCAAGACAATTTCCAAGTTATCAAGTGCTCTTTTAAGGTCATTGAGTGCGAAATAGACTTTCACGCCCTCTCTCGTATGCACCACCACCTCTCCCTCCTCTTTTACCTCAAAAAAATTTGCCGGAAAATCTTTTCGAGAAAAATGATCGGATATCATAAAGATTGAGCTTAGCTCCCCTTTTTCCATTATGACACTGTCTTCTCCAAGAGTACCTTCCTTTACAATAATCGGTCTTTCCGTGCTCAGTCTCTCGGTTCTTTCAAATGCCACTCCTTCTTTATCGATAAAAAAACACCTCTCCTTATCTTTTCTTTTACACCAGAAGGCCATGGGCCTCCTTTCTTTTATTCGAACTTCCAACTTGTTCGGAAACACTCTTTCTATATATACTCCCCCTACAAAAGGAGCTTTATCAAGAACCTCTCTTTCAATCTCCTCCAGGGAAAAAAGAAAAATACTTCTGGTTTCTATAAAGAAAAACTTCTTTTTTACACGATCCTCAATAAGATTTTCTAAAACATCTTCATTGATGTTTGCCGCATCAGTAATGGAGATATCATCTACCTGAAAAAAAAGGTTAAAGGCAAAGAAGTAACTTCCCGCTATAAAAAGAAGAAAGAAGAAAAGAAAGCCGCCAAAAAGAGTATGCTTAATAAGCGGCTTTCTTTTCTTGATACGATGTCTTTTTCTGAGTCTTTTTTGCTTCATTGTTTATTTTTCCAAAAAGAGGTCTGTCTGACCAAAAGTTCTTCCGCTCTTTCGGGATCTCTCATAATGGCAAAAACCACTTTTTCCGTGCGGACCCCCTGCGATCCTTTGATTAGAATAAGGTCTCCCGGAGAAATAATCTCTTCTACTTCGGGAATTACTTCACAAGCATCTGTAAAAGAAAATACCTTTTCTTCCGGCATTCCGGCATGAAGGCAAGCCTTTTCGATTTCCCGCGCCCACTTGCCCACTGCAAAGACATACTCGCAAAACTGCGCAGCCTCTTTCCCTATTTTTCGATGCTCGTTGGCAGAATAATTTCCAAGCTCAAGCATGTCTCCCAGGACAGCTATTTTTCTCTTTCCGGGAAGTTCTTTTAGTGCAGAGATCGCATATAACATAGAGGAGGGAGCAGCATTATAACTTCCATCCAGAATAGTGCTATCATTTTTTCCTCTTATTATACTTAGTCTTCCTTTGGCAGGTCTCACTTTCTCTATCATTTCCGGTAATCTTTCCGGATTAATGCCTAATGCAATTCCGGTAGCGAATACACATGCGGCAATATAAGCGAAGGTTTCTCCAACACAGGAAGGAAGAAACATGGAGAAATCTTTGCCTTCATAAGAAAGAATGATACGAGAGCCTTTCAGCGATTCCGTGCTGATACTTTTTATGGAAACGTCTGCATTTTTACTAAATCCGAAAGTTATTTTTTTAGAATCTACTTCCATCTGAGATACGTGCTCGTCATCGGTATTGAGAATTGCCGTTCCCCCTTTTTTAAGAGCTCTGATCAACTCCTCCTTTTCTCTGGCAACCTCGTGGGCGTTTTTATAAAACTCAACGTGCACCGGTACTTCTCCAATCGAAGTAATTATTCCGATATCCGGCTTGATAATATCCGCCAAATACTTCATGTCTCCCGGTTTGTCTGCGGCAAGCTCAGCCACAATAATCTCCGGATAGTTTTTTTCTCTCTTAAGAAGTAGTAAAACTCCCTTAAGAAGAATAAGAATCCATTCCAGTGCGTTATCACCTTTCTTTTCTTCACCGAGAAAAACGAGGGGAGCTCCTATTTCAGTATTAAGATTCCCACTACTTTTTCTTATCTTTTTAAGACCCGACAGAGATGTATAAATTGCTTCTTTGGTGGTGGTTTTACCAACACTTCCCGTTATACCGATAATAAACGGGTCATATTTTTTTATTATCCCTTTAGTAATTACTTTTAGAAAAAACTGAAAAACTCTTTTCATTGTCTTTTTGACTTAACAAATGAAACTGCTTTGTGCCCGAAGTACTTTATTTTTCTAATGGGAATTTCTCTTCCGGGAGGATACTTAATAACCCTTCCGCCAAACCCCTTCTTAAATTTAGTAACGCCGGGAAATTTCTTTTCGTCAATCCCCCATGAATCAAACCATTTACACCCTTTTTCTCTAGCATATTGCATTGTTTCGTATCTCAATAAATTAGCCGGTTTTAATTTATGTGCTTCACGTAGCGTTGCCGAGTGGAGACAGGTCGCCGTATCTCCAAAAAAATATATCATGTTTCCCGTAACCGCCTTTCCCTTGTATTTTCCCAAAAAAAGAGCACAATCTTCCGTCTTTGAAAGTAATTCCAGATAATCTTTCGGATAAATTGAAAACCCCTGTTTTTTCTTTGTCTTTAACAGAATTCTATAAAAAGCGTCAAAATCATCATCTTTCGCGATTTCAACCCCCTTTCTTTTGGCTAATCTTACGTTGTATCTGGTGTTCTTAGAAAAATCTTGTAAAAAATCTTTCCCGCTAAGATTATGCACAAGCGTTTTTGCCGGCTGAACACGAGAAAGAGAACGGTAACCGATCTCAATCTCTTCACGAGGTTCGATTTTTAAAAAGGCATAATTTTTTCCTATCTTTTTCTCAATTTCTTGCAGGATAATTTCTCTGTTTCTTGGGTTTTCAGCTACCGGGCCGTGTGGGATATAAAGATATTTATAGAAGGGTCCTTTTTCTTCAAAAACTTGCACAGCCGCTACTATCCTCCCCTCTTCTCTGCCCTCAAGCCTCCAAACTTTCTGATAGTTTTTTTTAAACTCTCCCCATCCGTAAGACTGCAAAAAACTTGCCCCCTTTTCCACTAAAAAAGCGTCCCACTCCTTTCCGGAATGAAAATAATTGATATCCATAAGTTACTTCTTGACGCTGATCTTCTCAAAAGGAAGATATTTAGAAAGCGCTTCAGGAATTGTCACACTCCCATCTTCATTTTGATGATTTTCATATAGAGCTATTAACGTTCTTCCAATAGCAAGCGCTGTTCCGTTCAGGGTGTGTAAATACTCCGTCTTCTCGTCTCCTTTGTAGCGAACATCAAGTCTCCGAGACTGAAAATCGGTACAGTTAGAGGTGGAGTGAGTTTCCCGATACTCCTTTTGTCCGGGCATCCAAGCCTCAATATCATATTTTTTTGCAGCAGGATCTCCGAGATCTGCCGTACAGATATCAATAACTTGATAGGGAATTTCTAGAAGGTTCATTAACTCCTCTTCAATCCTTAAAAGAAGTTCGTGTTCTTCTTTTGATTTATCGGGCAAGGTAAACGAAAACATCTCCACTTTTTCAAACTGATGTACACGGAGTATTCCCTTGGTGTCCTTTCCGTAAGAACCCGCTTCTCTGCGAAAGCACGAAGAATATCCCACATATCTTTTGGGAAGATCGCTATTTTTAAGCACCTCCTTGGAATGAACCGGACCGATTATCTGTTCTGATGTTCCAATAAGATAGAAATCATCCTTCTCTATTTTAAATATCTCGTCCTCCCCTCTTTCCACATACCCCATTCCCTCCATCATCTCCTTTCTTATCATTACGGGAGGAAGAATAGGAATAAATCCGTACTTGCTTGTAATTTCCAAGGCCAAATTAACAATGGCAAACTGCAGAGAAACCGCCTCATTCTTTAAAATGCCAAATCTTGCCCCGGAAACTTTAGCCGCCCTCTTAAGGTCAATAGTATCCGTCATCTCCCCTATTTCCATATAATCCTTTATCGGAAAATCAAAGTCTTTTTTCTCACCCTCCTTTCTTAGTACCACATTATCCTCGTCACTTTCACCTGTCGGAACCTCTTCAAAAGGCGGGTTAGGAATCTTTTTCATTTCCCTGAGAAAAGCTTCTTCCGTCTCTCTGTATTCCTTTTCTTTTTCTTTTTGCTTTCCGCTGAGCTCCCTCATTTCCTTAATTATCTTTTCTTTGTCCTTCCCTTCCTCTTTCATTGCCTTGTTCGCTTTGTTTTTCTCGGCTCTCATTTTTTCAAGTTCGGAAAGCAACTCTCTTTTTTTCTTGTCAATATCAAGGAGCTTATCTACATTAACTTCGACACCTTTTTTTCTGGCGCCCTCTTTTACGGCTTCGGGATTCTCTCTTATATATTTTATATCCAACATAATATTAAAAAGCTAAAAGCTAAAAGCGAAAAACTAAAAGCGAGAAGTGACAAGTGAAAAATTAAAAACTAAAAGTGAAGAATTTTGATTTTTAAACCGTAGCTTTACGCTTTTCACTTTGCGTTTTACGTTTTAATTCATAGACCAAGTTCATCGCTTACTTCTTGCATTGCTGAAAGCCCGATGCTAACAAACTCTTCAAGTTCAAGGCCAAGCTGGTCACAAGAAGCAATAATTTCTCTGTCGGCCCCTTTGGCAAACGCCTTTTCCTTGTACCTCTTTAATACCGAGTCAGTGGTAAGGTTGGAAAGTTTTTTCTCGGGAAGAACAAGAGCGCTGGCCACAATAAGACCCGTAAGGGGGTCGGCGGCGTAAATCGCTTTTTCAAGGAGAGTATCTCTCTCCTTTCCGGTGTCTTTGTTATGAGCAAGCGCCGCATCTACTATCTCCTTTTCTACACCATTTTCTCTTAAGATCTCCGCTCCTCTTTTCCCGTGACTTTCCGGCTCGTTTCTGTAATCCACCACCTCCATATCTATATCGTGCAAAATTCCTGCCACTTCCCAAATATTTTCATCTTCTCCAAATCTTTTTGCGAGAGACCTCATTACCGCTCCCACTGCAATCATGTGCTTGATACTGTTTTCGTTCTTTACATGTTTTCTAACTAAAGAAAGGGCCAGTTCTCTGTTCATAGTAAATTTTGTTTAGTTATCATTATGGTCGCTACCTCTTTCACGCGGTTTCATAGTAGGAAAGAGTGTAACTTCTCGAATACTATAAGAGTCTGTTAATAGACAAACCAGTCTATCAATTCCCATTCCAAAGCCGGCAGTAGGTGGCATTCCGTACTCAAGGGCCTCAATAAAGTCCGTATCCATGCGTTGAGCATCCTCCATCCCTTCTTCAAAATACTTTTCTTGCTCTTCAAACAATTTCTTTTGCAGGATCGGGTCATTAAGCTCGGAATAGGCATTTACGAGCTCCCATCCACCCCCGAGAACAAGCTGAAAAGAGCCAAGCTTGGAGGGGTCATCATCAAGAGGTTTAGCGAGCGGAATGGCATCGGAAGGATGGTGAATAACAAAAGTCGGTTCCCATATCTGTGGACGACAGTATTTTTTGTATATCTCGTCAATGATTTTTGCCTTACTAAAGCTCCTTTCCACTTTAACCCCCAGTTTTTCAGCCTCCTTGTAAAGAGCCTCCCTATTTAAGGTGTTAATATCAAGGTTTGTATAGCTTCTGATAAGTTCATCATACTCCACTCGTGGCCACGAGCCACTAAAGTCTATTTCTTTTCCTCCGTAAATTATCTTTTCTTCCCCAAAAACTTCTTTTGTAATGGAGCGAAACATTTTTTCTGTAAGCTTCATTAACTTCTTGTAGTCACTGTATGCCCAGTAAAATTCGAGCATAGTAAAGTCGGGATTGTGCATCCGACTTACACCCTCGTTTCGAAAGACTCTCCCGATTTCATACACTTTTTCAAACCCTCCCACGATAAGTCTTTTTAAATCAAGCTCTAAAGATATGCGAAGATACACTTCCAAATCAAAAGCATTTATTTTAGTTTTAAAAGGCGCAGCCTCCGCACCTCCGTAAATACTTTGCAAAACAGAGGTTTCCACTTCTACAAAACCTTCCTTGTCCAAAAAATTACGAACCGCTTTTGTAATCATCGCTCTCTTTTCAAACTTTTCCTTTACTTCTTTGTTAAAAATCAGATCCAGATACCTTTTCCTGTACCTTTCATCTTCGTCTTTAAGCCCGTGCCACTTCTCCGGAAGCGGAGAAATATTTTTGGAAAGCATCTTGAAGTCCGCTATCTTTATGGTTCTTTCTCCTTTCTTTGTGGTAATAAGCACTCCTCGTACTTCTATAAAATCACCTACATCAAAAATCTCTCTGAACTCCTCGTACGCTTTCGGGCCTATATGCTCTTCCATAGCTAAAGCCTGAATATTACCTGTCCCATCCTCAATCGTAAAAAAGGTAAGCTTGCCGTGTTCTCTCACGGCTCTTACCCTCCCACTTAAAACAACTTCTTTCTCGTCTTTTTTTAGCTTTTCAAATTTGCCGAAAGCTTTTTCTATAGAATGAGTTCTTTTGGTTGTCACCGGGTATGGAGAAGTTCCCTCGTTTCGAAGGGACTCGAGCTTCTTTATTCTGTTTTGCCTTATTTCCTCTTTTCTATTCATGTAAAGCGGTTTACTGTTTAATAAGTGGGTAACATTCTAGCGAAAAGGAGCACCAAAATCAAATTATACGCACAACTTTCACCTCTTTCTTCCCGGAGGGCGTTTTCATTACACCTACATCCCCTTCCTTTTTTCCAAGAAGTGCCTTTCCCATCGGAGACTCACAAGACATCTTTCCGCTCACCGGATCTGCCTCCGCTCCATCAACAATTTCAATTGTTTTCTTTTTTCCATCGATCTCTATTTCGATCTGCGATCCTATCTGCACAAAATCTCTTCCCTCCTCATTTTCCACTACTTCCGCACTCTTTATGGTTTCCTTGAGTTTGGCAATTCTCGTTTCCAGCATGTTTTGCTCGTTCTTTGCATCGTCATATGCCGAATTTTCACTCAAGTCTCCAAAAGAAGCAGCGTGTTTTAGTTTATCAGCTACCTCTTTCCTCTTCTCTTTTTCCAGATGGGCAAGCTCCTTTTTAAGCTTTTCCAATCCTTCTTTTGTAAAACATTTTTTCATAATTTTTGTTGATCACTTACTCTTCATCTTTTTCGTAATACTCAAGTAAAATATCTCTTGTAAGGTGAGTGGATACAGGTGTTACACCCTCCACTCCCTTTATCATGGTGGTGATTACTATTTCCGGATCATCATAGGGAGCAAAGACCGTTACCCAGTTGATATTTTTTCCTTCCACAGAAGTCTGCGAAGTACCTGTCTTTGCTCCTGCCTCTACGGGAAGTGCCTGCAGTGATCTTGCCGTCCCCATCGTAGTTGCCTTGCGCATTCCCTCTTTTACAACCTCCAAGTTTTCCGGAGAAACAAAATCTTCTCTTCTTACCTCCACTCCATTTTTCTTTATTGAATTTCCTTCATCGTCAATAATTTCCTTTAGTATCCTCGGCGAAAGAACCCTTCCTCCGTTAACGAGCGCCGCATAAGAGCTTGCAGCCTGCAGTGGCGTGGTAGTGAGGTATCCCTGTCCTATGGAAAGATTGTAGGTGTCTCCAACTCTCCAGATGTCGTTTAAGTTATCTTCTTTCCATTCGGGACTAGGTATAAAACCTTTTTTCTCGCCGGGAAGGTCTATCCCTGTTCTCTCTTCCCAGCCAAAAAGATTAAGATAGTGACGAATTCTTCTTACCCCCAACCCCTCTTGATCTTCATAACCACCTCCAATCGCATAAAAATACACGTTACTGGAAACACCAATCGCCTCTCTCATATCGCGCCATCCGTGAGCTTGATAATCTCGAAAAATCGTTGGTTGGGAAGGGTTCCAGGGGTTGGGTATCGAAATATATCCGGGACTAAAGATCTGTTTTTCGGGAGTTATAATTCCTTCTTCAAGTGCAGCAACTCCAAGAATAGGCTTTATCACAGATCCCGTGGGATAACCGGCGGAAGTTGTTCTGTTTATAAAAACTCCCCTACCGTTCTCAAAAATATCTTGGAGAATATTTGTCTCTGTGCGCTTTCTGAAAATATTACTATCAAAGCCGGGCTCACTGAGCATGGCCAGCACATCTCCGTTATTCGGATCAAGAGCAACCACCGCGGCGCTTTGCGCATCAAGTTCTTCCAGCTTTTCTTTCGTCTTTTCTTTTACAATTTCTTGCAATCGCAGATCAATGGTTAAAACAAGATTCTCCCCTCCCCTCTCTTCTTCTACTTCTCGAGTCGAGATAATGTTACCTGCGGCATCTCGTTCCAGTGCGGTTTTCTGGTCCGCTCTCGTTAGGTTGCTTTCATAAAACCTCTCCACTCCCATCTTTCCTGTATAATCGTGAATAGTATACTTTCCGGGATTATTACGCAGAGTGGCTTCATCAATCTTTCCAATATAACCCAAGACGTGGGCCAAGGCATCTCCGGCAACATACTCTCTCCCGATATTACTGGAGACAAAAAAACCTGTAAGCTCATCCTCTCTTGCTTGAATTTTTACCAAAGACTCGTGATCCAGTCCTCTTTCTATTACGGTGGTAGCAGAATCACTTTCTGCTATTTTTTCCAAAACATCCTTCGGCTCTTTGCCGATAATCTCCGCCACCTTTTTAATTGCATTTCTTTCCTCGTTGGAAACACCTCTTCCGCGAAAATAAAGATCGTGTTGCGGTGAGTTATAGACCAGTTGATTGAGGTTCCTGTCGTAAATTACCCCCCTTAGAAGCTGAGTAGACGCTATAGAAGATATGTTTCTGGTGGCCAAGGCGGAAAACTGCTCGTTATCTATAAGTTGAAGCTGAAAACTTCTCCCCAAAAGAAGTAAAAAAAGAAATATAAGTAAAAAAGAAAAGCCTTTAAGAATAAACGGGGAAAGAGAAACCTCCAGTCTTCTCTTCGAAGTTCCGTACTCTTCTTCTTTTCTTTGCGCCAAGTTATCCAAGAAAACCTCATGCGGTTCAATCTCTTTTTCGCGGCGCTTTCTGTAATTATGAAACAATCGAAACACCGACATACCTATTAAAAGTTAATTTAAGCACATATGCGCCAACTAGAAAGCATAAAGTGTATACACCAAAAGGTGTGCTTGCAAATACATCAAACCAGAGACCGGAAAAACCGGCCACAAAAACACCTTCACTACTTCTTTCCTTCTCCAGTAAAAGATAAAGTATCACAAAAATAATCAGATAGTTGGGAACAAGACCCCACAAAGGAAAAAGAGCAAATACACTGCTTTGCAATACGGCAATCATGCTTACAAGCAGGAAAAGAAAAATATATTTTGTCATTTTTTAGCAACAAAAACGTAAGTAAGGCGTCTATGATCAATGCCCTGCCAAACTTTGGCTGTGTTGAAGGCCTCTACATCGCTTTCCTTTAACTCTGCAACTCTTCCGATAAAGACTCCGTCTATCGGGACCTTTTCTCCAGCCAAACTAACGACCCTGTCTCCGCGTTTTATATCTTTATCTTTAGGAAGCAAATCAAGCAAAAGTTCTCTCTCTCCTGTCCCGCGAAGAACCCCTATAGGATCATTCTTACTTTGGATTGCGACTTCAAAAGAGCTTTCCTTGCTAGTGAGCAACCGGACACTGGAAGATCTTTCGCCCGGAGAATCTATTACACCAACAAGCTGACCTTCGGGAGTCATCACCAAACTTCCCTCTGATACTTTCTCTGTGTGGTGAATAATAACTCGATCTTTTCCCAGCTCCCTTCCGGTAACTTTAGCAAAGATCGGCTCCTTCTCTTGGTGAAGATCAACACCTAGTGCTTCTTTTAAGGCGGTGTTTTCTTTTTTGAGCTCCTCTTTTTCAGTTAGGGCAACTTGTAATCTCTTTTCGATTCCCCTCAGTTTCTCGAGCTCGTTTCTCACTTCTTCCGCACTTTGAAAAACTTCTACTCTGTTTTTTAGCTCCACGGTGGCACTAAGAAGAACTCCTTGCAAAGGAGAAGTAACTGCTCTTCCCACCTCTCTTACTCCGGAAAGAAAAGGGAAAAACAGACTAACCACTATGAGCAAAGTTAATATAGTAATTGCCCAAACAAAAACATTTCTTTTTTTTCGCATTTGAGAGAATTATAACAAACCCTTGCTCTTTATACAATAAAAAACAAGGTATTGTCTATAAAAAAAATAAACCCCAAAAGTGGGGACTACCTACTTTCGCGGGAAAACCCACTATCATCGGCCTCGCCGTATTTCACCCCGCACCAGAACTCGCTTTGCTCGTTCGGTGCAGGGCATGCTTCTGTTCTCCCGGATACAAAAGTGGGGACTACCTACTTTCGCGGTAAAACCCACTATCATCGGCCTCGCCGTATTTCACTTCCGTGTTCGGAATGGAAACGGGTGGATCAACGGCAGTATAGTCCCCACTTTTGTACCCCTTCTTTCGGAATGCGAAGTCCCGTACCGAGCTCTGCTCTGGTATGGGAGGAACAGGTGGGACAACGGCAGTATAGTCCCCACTTCTGGGTTCTATTCAAGAAAAATAGTAATCATTAACTACTAGCCAAAACGCACGACCTATTAGTACTGCTCGGCTAAAAGCGTTACCGCTCTTACACCTGCAGCCTATTAACCTCGTCATCTTCGAGGGGTCTGTGAGTTCTAATCTTGGAGTAGGCTTCGCGCTTAGATGCTTTCAGCGCTTATCCCTTCCCAACTTAGCTACCCAG
>Ga0207421_10004666_pt1 | contig 15663 bp, 15 predicted proteins | sample SodLakKL_010_SED_4_FD_187542 | JGI IMG/M metagenome (GOLD analysis project Ga0207421, IMG submission 187542) | Alkaline sediment microbial communities from Lake Tanatar, Kulunda Steppe, Russia - 8KL_010_SED (SPAdes) (version 2) | ecosystem: Environmental > Aquatic > Non-marine Saline and...
ACTAACATAGTTAAAATTTCTCAAGTACTTTTTGAAATTATTATGCCAATTCATCCCCAGGGCAAGCCCCGGGGTTTTCTTGGCAGTTCTCTATAACCTTACCTGCCTTCTTACCAACCAGGTTAATAGTTTGAGGATTAGTACGTCTGTTTTGCATATTCGATTAGATGGGTATTAGAACGACAACATGTGCCTGGTGGCGGATATATATTCATTTTAAGTGTATATATAGCTTTAGCCGTGAATGATGCGCATATATTATATCATGACTGCTAATTACCGGTCAAATAAGAGCTTTTCCTTCATAAACGCCTGTATATCGGCAAATCTCGGGCGATTGCGGGAGGATCTGGACCGAAGCAGCCGGCTAGTAGTTTATGGCAGCAGGTAGCGGAATAAAGCAACCAGGGCCATGCCGAAAAGAACGGTGGCAAAAAGGTTGCGGGTCAATATGGCGATCACAAAAACCGGTATAGAAACCCAGAAGAAAGGGTTGGTATGCACGGCAAAATCAACTGCCCCTTGCGGGGCAAAAAGAGTCGGGGCCAAAAGGGCGGACAAAACGGCCACCGGCACGTAAGATAGCCAGCGTTCAACAGGATCAGGCAGGCTGCGCCTGGAGAGGAGCAGGACCGGAAAGACCCGGGGAACATAGGTGACAAGCGTCATCAGGGCCAGTAATAACACTGCTTCAACCGGGCTCAAATTGGGCATGCTTTAGGCCTCCCTTTTCTTTACGCTTTTTTCCGGACTGCCGGGTTTATCCTCCTGCTTCCAGAAAGCGCCAATAGTGGCGGCGATCACAGTAGCCAGGATTATATATAGCTGGTTCATCCCGGAAAGGTAAAACACGAGACCCAGGATGCCGGCAATAACTGCTATGGCGACATGCTTGTAATTTTCGATCTGCATCACCAGCAGGGCAATGAACATGGCCGGCAGGGCGTAATCGACACCGAACACTTCGGTATCAAAGGTAAGCCGCACTCCCACCCAGGAGCCGAGCAGGGTTCCGGCAACCCAGGCCAGGTGAGCCGAGTGGTTGAGGGCAAAGAGCTCCGCTTTCGGAGGGCGGCCTTGCTTGCGAAAATAAGCGGAATGAAGAGCAAACGATTCATCGGTAATTTCATAGCTGAACAGGGCTTGCTGCCAGGGCTTCAGGTAGCGGAGATGTGGCGCAAGGTATGCGCTCATCAGCAGGTGGCGCAGGTTGACTAAAAAAACGGTCATCGTTATGGCGGCAATTCCGGCTCCGGCATCGATCAGCCCAACTGATATCAGCTGGGCCGAGCCGGCAAAGACAAAAACCGACATGGCCACGGCGCTGAAGATACTCAGGCCCGCAGTGGAAGCCAGGACGCCAAAGGCCATCCCGATCGGCATGTAGCCGAGGATAATCGGAACAGCCCTGACTGCTCCAGCCAGGGCCTGCCTGATGATATTATCTTCTGCTGCAGCCGGCCTGCTGTAATCCGGGCCGGCCGCACACTTTTCTTTTTCCTGCTCTATCACTAATTCATCACCTGTTAAATCACATAAATCACCGCTGCAGGCCGGCTGAATAAAAACCACCTGCACAACTCTTCTGGCTTAGAGGCCCCGCAAACCGGCTTACAAATCCGGGTTTGAGATGGAAGATATTGAGATGGAAAGTAACTGGTGTCAATGGGCCTGGGTAACCAGTTTAAAAACCGTATCGCCTTCCCGCACCTTGTCTTTAACCTTCAGGCCGACCAGGTCACCCGCCGCCGCTTGTTCAATGTTCTGGTGTTCCACCTGCATTGACTTGACCTGCTGCTCCATGTCGGTTGTCGAGCCGACTATGGCAAGCACGTCTCCGACTGACAGTGGGGCATCGAGTTTTAATATCGCCACCCCTATTTTCCCGTAATAATGGGTTACCTGGCCGATTGCCTGTCGCTCCATGGTTAAAAACACACCCTTTCAGAATATTTTTAATACATTTCGCTAGCCGGGATCCACTTTCCTGCCCCGGTCTGTAAAAAAAGAGTAAGTTTTAGCAGGCCCGAACCGGGCCTGCTAAAACCTGTTTCAAAAAAAGAGTATTTTTTTAACTGAAGTAGAGTTATTAATTAAAGGTGCTGTTCGATCTTTTCGGTTAAGGTCTGCTTGTTCATAGCGCCCATGAAGCTGTCCACAACTTCACCGTTCTTGACCAGGAACATGGTGGGGATGCTCATTACCTCATATTTCTGAGCCAGGTCCTGGTTTTCATCAACGTTGACCTTGACTACCTTGAGGCGGTCTTCATTGTTTGCGGCTACCTCTTCGAGTACCGGGCCCAGCATTTTGCAGGGTCCGCACCAGGGAGCCCAAAAATCAACCAGAACCGGCTTTGATTCCTTTAATACCTCTGCATCAAACTGGTTTTCAGTGATTTCTTTTACTGCACCTGCCATCATTTATTCCTCCTTTTCACTTGTTATTAAAGATGCTCCTTATTAATCCTAAAGATGCACTTGATTCTTACTTAGTTCCATTCTACACCGCACACCGGTAAGGGTCAACAGAACCTGGTTGGCGCGCGTTAAAGAATCCGCAAACCCTCTTTCTGAAAAGCTTCGCGGGCTTTAATAAATTCCTTTGAATTCAGGCGGCGGTTAAGGGAAGGATATTGCGCAGCCATGTGGGCCGGGTGGTACTGGGCCATAACATTGACGGCACAGCCGGGAGAAATTTCTTCTTTGAGCATCCGGGCCACGGTTTCGCTTTCTGATAAGTTGTCCGGTAAAACCAGGTGCCTGATTAAAAGGCCCCGGTAGGCGGTGCCGTCACTACCAACCTTTAAGTCACCCACCTGGCGCTGCATTTCTTTTAGCGCTTCTTTCATCCGGCTGTAATAGTCTTTCACGCCTGAGTATTTTTCTCCCATCTCATCAGAACCGTACTTAGCATCGGGCATATAAATATCAATAAACCCTTCGAGCATTTGCAGGGAACCAGCCGCTTCGTAACCGCCGCAGTTGTAGACCACAGGCAGGTTCAAACCCTCACGGGCGGCGCGGTCAATCGCTGCAGTGATATGGTAAAGGTAAGGGGTCGGTGTAACCAGGTTGATGTTGCTGCAACCGTCGCCCTGCAGGTAAAGCATGGTCCTGGCCAGCTCTTCTATGCTGCCGGCCCGGTCGGTATCGACACCCCGGCTGATGGGCCAGTTCTGGCAGTAGACGCAGGCCAAATTGCAGTTTGAAAAAAAGATCGTTCCGGAGCCCCGGCGACCCACCAGCTCCCTTTCTTCGCCAAAATGGGGCCCGGCGCTGCTGATGTAAAGATCCGCTGCTACCCCGCACTGCCCCCTCTCGCCCTGGAGCCGGTTTATCCGGCAGCGCCGGGGGCAAAAAGTACATTTGTTCATGATCCGGTAAAATTTATTAACCCGTTCTAACCGTTCTTCCTCGCTCATCTGCAAGTAAGCTGGAACTGGTTTTTGTTCGCCCTTATGCACTTTGAGCCACCTCCCTTTTGCCCTTGCCAGGCTTTTTCTGCACTTAGAAGCAAAATCCTGCCTTTAAAACTTGTTCTTCCTTCTTATCCCCGCAGGCAGGAAAAATGGGACCGGGAATTGAATATGTGAAACTTTAAGGAGGGAGCAGATATGATCAAGCAAATTTCAGTTTTCCTGGAAAACAAATCGGGGCGCCTGGTACGGGTAGCCCAGGTTCTTGGTGAAGCCGGCATCAATATCCGCGGAATTTCGATTGCCGACACTTCCGATTTCGGGATCTTGAGGATGATCGTAGATCAGCCGGAAAAGGCCGTGTCAGTCTTCAAGGAAAAGGGAATCATGGCCACGGTTACCGATGTTATCGCCATGGAGGTTCCCGATACGCCGGGCGGCCTGGCCCGGGTGCTGGAGTATCTCCAGGAAGCGGAAATTAATATCGAATACCTGTATTCATTTATTGAAAAACCGACCAGTAACGCCATTATCATGATGCGCGTGGAAAAAATCGATGCAGCCCTGGCAGTCTTGAAAAAATACAATATCCCCATCGTAAGCAGCGACAGGGTCTACACTTTTTAACACAGCCCTTGACGAGTTAGGAGTTGAAGCCAATGGAACTTAAAGATCAGCACAAAGAACATTTAAAGCGGGAAGAAATTGAAGCCCTGCAGGAAGAGGGATTAAAGAAAGCGCTCCGGCACGCCTCTATGAACAGCCCCTTCTACCGAAACCTTTTTGAACGCTCCGGTTTAAAAGTAGAAGAAATTAAAAGCCGCACTGATTTCACCCGCATCCCCTTTACAACCAAGAGCGATCTGCGGGAAGCTTACCCTTACGGTATGGCGGCTGTTCCCCTGGACAGGATCTTACGCATTCACGCTTCCTCTGGAACAACTGGTAAGCCGATCGTTGCCGGTTACACCTGGTACGACCTGGACTGGTGGTCCGGTGCAGTGGCCAGGATATGCGCCATGGCCGGGGTTACCGAAAAAGATATTGCCCAGGTGTCTTTCGGGTACGGACTTTTTACAGGCGGGTTCGGTTTGCATTACGGGCTAGAACGGCTTGGGGCTACTGTGATCCCCTTTTCAAGCGGCAATACCGAGCGGCAGCTGGCGCTGATGAAAGATTTTCAGACCAGCGTCCTGGTCAGCACCCCTTCTTTTGCCCTTTACATGGCTGAAACTGCTTTAGAGCTGGGCTATGATCCGCATGAATTCAAGCTTAAAATCGGCCTTTTCGGAGGAGAACCCTGCTCAGAAGCGATGCGGGAAGAAATTGAAGAAAAGTGGGGCTTGAAAGCCACCAGCAATTACGGCTTGACCGAGGTGGTGGGTCCGGGTGTAGCCGGGGAATGCCCGGAAAACAAAGGGATGCACATCCTCGAAGATGCCTATTACCCGGAAATAATCGACCCCGAAAGCGGGGAAGTGCTGCCGGACGGAACCACCGGGGAACTGGTCCTGACCCCCCTGTTCAGGGAAGGTTTCCCCGTGCTGCGTTACCGCACCGGTGATATCACCCGCCTGGTCAGCGATAAATGTGCCTGCGGCAGGACCATCCGCCGGATGGGCTATATCACCGGGCGCAGTGACGATATGATCATCATCAAGGGCGTAAACGTCTTCCCTTCCCAGATCGAAGAAGTCCTGGCCGGGTTCCGCGAAGTGTCGCCCCACTACCGGCTGATCCTGCACAAGAAAAAGGGTATGATCAAAGACTTAGAAGTGCAGGTAGAGCTGACCCCGGAAGGATTTAGCGACCGTTACAAGGAGCTTGAAGCATTAGAGGACCGGATCAAGCATAGCCTGCGCTCCACGCTGTCCGTAGGTCCGCGCATCACCCTGATGGAACCTAAATCTTTAGAACGCACCACCGGCAAAGCCAAAAGGGTGGTTGAACAGGAACAGTAAAAAAGAAACCCGGGCCACCTGCATTTATCATGTCGGTGAGCCCGGGTGTATTATTGCCTGGATGTATCTGCTGTTTCAGCCGTGCTTAGTTAAAAATATTATGGTGGCGAATGAGGGGTGCAGTTAAATACCGATTACTTTCACCCCAACCTTTTCGGCTCGCCTGGTGATTTCCGGGTCGCCGGTTAAAACCGGCGCCTGTTCTTCTATCCCTAAAGCCAGGACAAAGCAGTCCGCAAAAGACAGTCCGCCTTTAGCTTTAAGAGCAGCCGCACTTTTAATTCTATCCCAGCTTGCCTCAACTAAAGTAAGCGCCTCATCTAAAAACACAATTTCCAGCACCTCCCGGGCCGCCTGTTCTCCTCTACGGCGCAGGATGATATAGTAAACTTCCCCCAGGTTAATAGTGCTTAGATAGGTGCCGACTTCTGAGTCAGCCAGATAATCGGCAACAGTTTGAGCACCTTCTCCATCTTCTAAAAGCTCCAGCAAAGCATAGGCATCGAATATAATTTTTTTTGTCATTTATCGCGCTCCCGTTCCTTCACCCTTGTTTCCAGCAGTTCAGCAGTAAGGGAATTTAGCTGATCCTTCCTGTACTTACCCCTTAGATTCAGTAAGGGCTGTTTGGGCAGTGGAAAGAGAACCAGCCCTGCTTCTGTCTCCTGGACAAGCATAACATCGCCCTGTTCTAGGTCATACTTCCGGCGCAGTTCCGCCGGCAGGGAAACCTGCCCTTTACTCGAAACAGTTACTTTGTACATCTGCCTTACCTCCGCTCATATGTCTTACTAATCAACAGTATACAAGGTAATTATTTAATTGTAAAGCACAGGGCTGCATAATAAGATGGGTCAGCTCAGACAATTTTTACATTAACGAGGTAAGTCCTAAATTAAAAAGAAGGGCAGAAATGAAGTGGCCTGGGCAAATAAAAAACGGTGCCTGTGTGGACTGTTCAAAACGGTTGCTGCATAAGAGGCTTAAACTGTAAACTGCTGTCCACACAAGCACCGGTCTTGCCGGATTAATCTAGTTGTAGATTGCTGTATTGATATATGAAAAAATCTTTAATTTTTGTCCTTCTTCACGGCCGGCTCCATGGCTACGCCCTGCCCGTTAAGCAGGGAAGCGACACCGACATCGTAGCGGTTGTGGGTCCCGCCGCAAATAGGGCAGGTCTTGTCCGGGTCAATTTCCCGCTTCGGTTCGCTGTAAGTGTAAACACCGCCTTCAAAGTTGCGCAAAACTACCCTGGTTGGTGACTGGCTGATCATGTACTGGGGCATAACCGGGATCTTGCCTCCACCGCCGGGGGCATCAACCACAAAGGTAGGCACGCCCAGGCCGGTTGAATGGCCGCGCAGGTTTTCAATTATTTCAATGCCCGCACCTACCGAGGTGCGGAAATGTTCGATGCCCTGGGAAAGATCGCACTGGTATAGATAATAGGGGCGGACCCTGATTTTTAGCAGCTCATGGCTCAGTTTTTTCATGATCTCCGGGCAGTCGTTAACACCGGCCAGGAGCACGGACTGGTTGCCGAGCGGAATCCCGGCGCTGGAAAGACGCTCACAGGCGGCTGCTGAAACCTCGTTGATTTCTTTCGGGTGGTTAAAATGGGTGTTCAAATAGATCGGATGGTATTTGGCCAGCATGCGGCACAGATCGTCGGTTATACGCTGGGGCATTACCACCGGGGTGCGTGTACCAAAGCGAATTAATTCCACGTGCGGGATTTCTTTGAGTTTTTTCAGGATATATTCTATTAAATCATCGGCTATTAAAAGCCCGTCACCGCCTGAGATAAGCACATCACGCACTTTCGGGGTCCGGCGTACGTAATCGATGGCCTGTTCAATTTGTTCCTTGCTCCGGGGTTTATCGGTTCCGCCGGCCATGCGGCGCCTGGTGCAGTGACGGCAGTACATAGAGCACTGGTCGGTCACAAGCAAAAGAACCCGGTCCGGGTAGCGGTGGGTAAGGCCTTCCACGGGCGAGTCTACATCTTCATGCAGGGGATCGGCCATATCGGAAACGCTATAGCGCACTTCCATACCTGTTGGTACCGCCTGCTTGCGGATCGGGCAATTGCGGTCTTCCGGATCCATCAGGGAAGCATAGTATGGAGTTATAGCCATACGGAATGTCTCCAGGCACTGCGCCAGGCCCTTTTCTTCCTCTTCATTCAAAGCTATGACCTGCTTTAGCTGCTCCAGCGAACTGATCCGGTTGCGGACCTGCCAGCGCCAGTCGCTCCATTCTTCCGGGCTTACATTTTCCCACAAAGCTATTTCCTTGAAGCTGAGCATATATTAAACTCCTTTCCGGTTCCAGTTTTATGGAGACTTTGTCCTTAAGGCTGCCTGGACAACAGCGATTCACTTAAAGGTGAGGTCATACACAATCGAGCTTGTGGAAAACCCGGCTTTTTCATAAAGTTCCCGGGCAGCCCGGTTATTATTCTTTGTATTCAGTTCCAGGCGGGCCAGGTTTTCTTCGCGAGCCACCTCTATAATCTTTCGAAGCAGACGGTAAGCCAGGCCCCGGCCCCGGTAGCGAGGATCGATAATCAAGTCCTCGACATGGCCGTAAAAATTGTCGTTCCAGGTAGAATAATGTCCCAGGTGCAGGCTGGCAGTGCCGGCTATTTCTCCGTTGTCCAAAGCGACATAAACCTGTATCTTACGGGGATTATGCACCGCATACCTGAACGCTCGTTTCAAAATTTCAGGTTTAGCTTCTTTCTGGTACTGCTCGATCAAAATAGCCCAGAGACGGGTCACCGCCTCTTCATCTGCCAAAACTGCTTCTCTTATTTCCATTATTTCCATGCAAATCTCCTTGCCGCACCTTTCAGGTTCAACCAATTACCTGGTAATCATGATTACACGTATTGTAACAAACCAGGAGCGTTTAGGGAACTGTTGACCTGAATACGAAGCTCAGGCAATTAAAAACCCGGGCCCGGGTATCACAATCACTTCTAATTCTCTACCTGCATGTGCCGGCAGCTGCATCGGCCAATGTTGCGCTTTTAGGCGCTTCAAAAACAGGAGATTTTGCATTTTTTTAACTGTATTATTTATATCAAACCCTTATACTTTTTACTATATGTGGGAAATACAAAAATAAAGCCCAGGCTTTATACATTTTGTATAAGAAAGCCGGCCCGCGGGCCGGCTTTTAAGCAATCCGGTAATTCAATTGTATAAAGACGCTTTAGGTCTTGTTTATTCTACCCCGTGATCTTTAGATTCCACTTTCTCGCCCCGGGCATGCAGGACGTAGAAGACCACGAATACCAGGACAAGAACCACAATCAGAGGTATGATAGCCATGTCCATTAACGCAGCCAGGATGTAACCTACAGCCGATACGACAGCGGCCACAATGGCATACGGCAGCTGGGTGTTGACGTGGTCCATGTGGTTACAGCCCGCCCCGGTGGAGGACAGGACCGTGGTATCTGAAATCGGTGAGGAGTGGTCCCCGAAAATTGCACCACCGAGTACGGCGGCGATGCACATCGCCGGGTCGATACCGACAGTCACCGCTACCGGCACCCCGATGGGCATCATGATCGCAAAGGTGCCCCAGGATGTCCCGGTGGAGAAAGCCATGAAGGCCGAAGTAACGAAGATGGCCAGGGGGATGATCCAGAACGGAAGATGCGCGCCTACAACTTCAGCCACATAAGCACCGGTTCCTACCATTCCGGCCACATCACCGATGGACCAGGCCAGGAGCAGGATAGCCAGGGCCGGAACCATGGCCTTGATGCCGGTGATAAAGTTTTCCATGCAGTCCTTCAGAGGAAGAACCTTCCTCGAGACATACATGATGATCCCAACAACGCTTGCTACCAGGGTGCCGTAGACCAGGGCAGTGGCGGCATCGCCATCACCTACGGCATCAACGAAACCAATATCCGGCTCAAAGAAACCGCCGGTATAAATAATCCCGATGATAGTTCCGCCGATCAGGAGGATGATCGGGATCAGCAAGTCCCAGACGGTTCCTTTTTCAGAAATTTCCAGGTTGGTGATATCCTGTCCCGGAATTTCATCCTTGGTGGCTTCATCGAAGAGTTCGCCTTTTTCAAGAGCCCTCTTTTCCGCTTTGGCCATGGGGCCAAATTCGAGGTTGCTCACAGCAAGGTAAAAGACCATGATAATTGCGGCGAGGGAATAAAAGTTAAATGGTATGGTTTGCAGGAATAATCCGAACGGTTCAATTTCAATTTCCAGCCGCTCAAATTCGGCGACGTAAAGCGATATTGCATAAGCAATCCAGGTGGAAATCGGGACAACGATAGCAACCGGCGCTGCCGTAGAGTCAATAATGTAGGCCAGTTTTTCCCGCGACACCTGGAACCGGTCGGTAATATTGCGCATCACCGAGCCGACAGTAAGGGTATTGAAGTAATCATCGAAGAAAATCAAGAGGCCAAGAACCCAGGTTCCAACCAGGCTCGACTTGCGGGTAGTCAGGGCCTTGGAAGCCCATTCACCGAAAGCCCGGGAACCGCCCGAACTGTACATGATACCGAGCAGCCCGCCCAGAAGGACGGTAAACAGCAACACGCGAGCATTCCAATCATCGGCTAAATTGCCAACCAGTGTTTCAGTTACTTCAATCAGCGTACCTCCGATGCTGGCGGTATAAATTAAAATACCGACAACAATACCGACAAACAGGGAAAAGTAAACTCGCTTTGTCCAGATTGCCAGGACAATAGCCAGTACTGGGGGCACCAGAGATACTATACCCATGTGTTCCACGCTTCATCCCTCCTAAATGTATTATGCAGTGGTAATTGACGCCTTATGCTTCCAAATAATACCATATACTGCTAAATAATAGTAACAGCTGGGGGCAAGCTTGCCAGCGCCCCCAGCTTGAAACGAATACAATAAACAGTCAGGCAACAATCTGTACCTTGACTATCGAACCCTCTGCAGGGCTCCTACCGATTTATATTTTGCTGTGCTCTTGCCCACTCCCTCTGAATCGATGTTGCGCAACGGGGTTCTGGCTATCTCGTAGACCAGCGGAGCCACGATTTTACCAGCATGACTCATTTTTTCCACGTTGACCTTGTCAATCGTATCTTCAGGAGAGTGATAAATGAAACCGAGCTCTTTGTTTTGTATGCCCCACCCATCATCAGGACCATCATGCCAGTTCCAGTGCTCAAAATAGGCAACCGGAATCCCGGCCCAATGGAAGGGGGCATGGTCGCTCCAGTCTCCCGTGTAACCATCCCAGTAAAGGCCAAAGGTAGAACGGATCTCGATGCCCTGGTTTGTTCCGATGTTCAGGGCCATATCCCGCACCCAGGTCGGCCCTTCATCTCCGGCATAAACATAGAGATAGTCGCCGTAGCCTGCGATCATGTCCAGGTTGATCATGGCTATGGTATCTTCTATCTCCTGCTCACTCATTTGGTTTACATAATACCTCGAACCGCGAAGGCCAACCTCTTCAGCCCCAAAAGCGATAAAAATAATGGTGGCATGGGTTCTATAATCCTTCAACAACGAAGCGGTCTCCAGCATCACACCTACGCCTGATGCGTTATCGGATGCACCCGGGGCGCCTGGAACAGAATCATAATGAGCCCCTAAAATTACAGTTTCTGAACTTCTACCAGGTTTCACTACAATAACATTTTGGGAGTCATACTCGACTTCCCATCTTTCATAGGTAAAAGGCTGGTAGTATGGTTCATAGCCCATTGCTTCAAATTGCTCAAACACATATTCAGATGCTTCCACTTCCTCAGCAGATGCTGCAACACGCGGCCCGATTTCTACAGTTAGCTGATAAATATGGTCATAAGCTGCCTCGCCGGTAAATTGGTTTGGTAACTGCAAATGCGCCGCCCGGGCATGACCGGGCAGGTTTGGATTTGCAAAAACAGGCAGCGCAAGCGCTGTAATAAAGATTACAACCATTAAAGAGCATATTAATTTACTTTTATAATTTATTTTCATCTTTAAACCTCCCAATATTTTGGTTGCCTTGAAGAATTAAACCAGGCAGGAAGGATAATTTAACATCCCTCCCGCCCGACTTTGATCCATCATATACTACTCCATAGTATAGAAAATCGCATTGCTGACTGAACGGAAATACCCTTCCGGGTGCGCCCTGAATAACGGTTCTGTGCCAAACAGAGCTGTTTTGCCCTCCCCGGAATCGCCATAAACGATCACCGGACTTCCCTGGGCGTCGTATCTAACTCTCCAATGGCCTGCCATAAAGAAGTCCGGGCTGTCTATGATCGTTGCTGCCACTTTTACCTCCGGACCAACACTTGTAAACCAGCCGGGCCGGTAAACAAAGCCGTAGCCGTCTTCCGGGTAGTTGGCTGTAACCGGTGCGCTAGGGTCGTTGATAACCCGGATTAAACCGTTATCCCTGCTTCCGCCCAGGTTAACGCTGACATCGAGCAGGTTTATATCGCTGGCCTGGCGGCAGGCGTTGGCACCGATGCCAACATAACCTCCACCCCCGGTCACAAAACCGGCCATTGCCGGCCTGGTTGCTGAATGAGTACGGCGGTAATAGTTAACTAAAACGTCATATTCCTCAAGTACGCCCTGTCTGATGGCAGTTTCTGTTACATAGGTGGCATCAAAACCCATGTTCGGCAAAACAAATTCTGCGTCCCAGGGTGCATGAACTGCAACCCTAGGTTTTCGCAGCTCTTTAACTTCCACATCAATGCTGTTTATGCCACCAACTTCCAAGTAGTATTTCCGGGCCAACTGACCCATAACCTGGTTGTTTCTAGTTGCCGGAACCAAAAATGCGGCCGAACCATAATTATCGAGATCTTCTAAGGCCATACTGACCGGTATGCCCATGGCCAGCAACTCGTTTACGGCTTTGATGGCATTATTACTGTTGTTGGGAATAACATAGTAATTTGCCCTGGAAGGGATTGAACCCCTGGGGTAATCAGCCTTATTCACATCTACCAGCTGGGCACTGAATGGCTCATCGACCACTACTCGATCGATACCCCAGCACTCAGGAATGTTCCAGCCGGATATATCATACATAGCACCGATATCATAGCTGATATCCTCACCTTCCCAGAGGATGGTGTTGGCCAGACCCCGCTTGGGCTGGTTCATCATTACCACATATGTGTCTGCCGGGTAGGTTTTCCCATCAGCCGTGAAGGGACGGACTGAGCGCTTTACCTCGATGTCATTGAACAGGAGAAAGTCAACAACCCTTCCTGCCTGGATGGGATCTAATTGATTAGCCTTGTCAGTGGGGATAATATAGGCTTCAGGGAAAAGCTCTTCATCCAGGAACCAGGAAGTTACGCCTCTTTTGAATATTTCAATCTGGTCGTAAAACATCTCGATCTGGTTGTCAGAAACAAATGTGGCGGCTGCCATGCAGGCATAGTAAAGAGCATCAACCCCAAGATTGCTGCGGTGGGGGGTTTCCAATGTATGGCCATAAGCTCCATGGTACATGGCATACATCGGTGTAAAGATGGGAGGATAATCATCCCATCCTGCAGCCCAGTCCCGGTAAGGTATTTGGTACCTGGTATAAGCCGTGTTTGCCACAACGGCATCACCCATAGCTATTGCCTGGGGCAAGGCCCACTTGAGGTAAAGATCATGTTCATAGTTAGGGTTGTGGGGCGGGGTGCAAGGTTCAATCAACATTGGATTCACAAAACCATGCAAATCCAGGAAAATCATGGGGTTCCACTTGACTATCTGTTCCACTGTCGCTATGGTTTCCGGTTGAGATTGAGTGATATGGTCGCGGTTCAAGTCAACACCGACGCTATTTGCCCGGGTAGCCCTTATTCTTCCATCGGGGTTCACGCAAATATTGATCAGCACGATTGTATTTTCCAGGATATGCCGCACTTCTTCCGTGTCTTCATAAGCCAGGGTTTCCAACATTCTCAAGGCGGCATCGGTGCCCGGTTGCTCAGAACCGTGTATGCTACCGTGAATATGAATGGGAACCTTGAAATCGGCGTTGCCTTTGTCCATCATTTCCTGGGCTTTTTCCGGGTCACGGAGCATCAGGTTGCGGAAAGCCTGGTATCTTCCCAGCCTGCCGCCTGCGGAAGGATCTGAAACGATGGCCAGGAAAATATCATGACCATCAGCTGATTGGCCGATAACTTCAATTTGGACCCGGTTACTGGTAGTCTCAATTTCCCTGAGAATGCCGGCTATTTCCGAATAATAAGTGAACTCACTATAGCCAGCATGAACTTCATCATAATCTGCCGGGACAGTCCAGTATGGTCCGGCCAGAGCCACCGGTGCCACAAAACAAAGCACCAAAACAGTTGCCAACAGAATAAACAAAGCTTGCCTCTTCATTAGATTATGCATCTCCTATTCACACCTGATGTAAATCTAAGAATTCTGTAATGCACAATATGCAGGCATTTAATGCTTTTTATAAATCTGCTGTAGCACTGCTTTCTTCAATTGTTATCACTCAAGCAAGCATAAGCATCACTTCTCTCAGGGTGAAATACGCCTCATCCATAAAGACAAAAAATCTCAAGCCATATTATTGACTTTTTTTTACAGAAACCTGAATTAATACTGTTTAGAGAATAACTTCATGGAGTAATCTGCAGGCCTTGCTGAAGATAAGCTACTTATATTAATATAACTATTAATATAATAACCAGAAATTTCATGCAATAGCATTTCTTCGGAGAACAGTAATTACCATGGCAACTTTAAAAAGGGCAGCAGGTGTATTAGTAAATCAGTTTTCCAATTCGCTTAATCTTACTTAATTTATAATTATTCGCATTTTTTGATTATTATTTAATATACTTATATTGCGAATTTAAAGTTGCATATACATATTATATTTCCTATTATAAACTGTCAATAGCCTTTTACTACTTATTTACATGGTTTTTAACGTTTTTAATTCATATTAATACCTTATTCTCTATCATGCTATCACAATGTGAATGTGGAGCAAAGCAAGGGCATAAGACCTTTTTTGACCTGCTACGGTTCCGGGAATACATGGCTGCGCAAAAACACTCTGTAACCTCAATATTGAGCCTGAGGAGGTTTTTAACCATTATCTTAATCTTATACATCCACTATGCTATAATTTCCTATGCTTGACACAGCATATATAATTTTATAAAATATGGTACTAGATTATTTGCACAATATTATAGTTATTAAGAGAATTGAAATATTGGAACCAATGTGGCCTTCCATTTTTAAGTTTTAAGACACGGAGTTGGATTCTTATCTAATTCAATTCCGTGTCTTAAAAATGGGGGTTGTTGGTTATGGGTCTTTTAAAAGCAATACTTCTGGAAGATGATAAGGCTTTTCGAAAAGAGCTTAAGAAATTTTTATTGTCGCAATGCGACGTGGAAATTGTCTATTGCACTTCAAGGGGCAAAGATTTAATCAAGGCGTTAGATCACATTGAAGCTGAGGTATTGTTTATTGATATCGGGCTGCCGGATTTGTCAGGACTTGAAGTTGCCAGATGTGCCAGAGATAAATGGCCCGAATCTGATATAGTTTTTATTACTTCTTATCGGGAATTTGCCCAGGAAGCCTTTGAAGTTTACCCCATCGATTATATAACTAAACCCTTTGATCAGGATCGGTTGCTTAAAACCTTAGATTTGATAAAGAAAAGATCCACTACCTCCCATACGCTTATAAATTTTAAGACTGACCAGGGCCAATACATCTTGCGAGAAAACGAAATATATTTTATCGAAGCACAGAGAAAAGAATCCATCATCTATACAAGAGACAAAATCATCACAGTTAACCACCTTTTAAATGAAATAACCAAGATGTTAAAAAGGCAAATCTTTTTCCGCACCAGCCGCTCTTACCTGGTAAATGTACAGAAGATAGACTCTATAAGTTCTAGCAGCAGGACTTCTTACCAGGTTCATTTCAAAGATATTGACGGGATTGCGTACCTTTCCAAAAACCTCTATAGCGATTTCCGACAGTCAATAAAGAAGTTTTTCCCATCCTCCAATTGATAGTGAGGAGGCGAGGATGACAGAACATTTGTGTTTTTTTCTTTCATAAAGGTAGCAGCAATAATTCACCCACCATTAAATTAAATTGTAAATTTATAATAATGAAGACCTTTTTGCTTTAAGCACAGTTAAGAGGCGGTGGCTAACGTTGTCAAGACACTTTTTTAGCCTTGTATAAGGTGGATCAGCCCTCCTGTTTGATTTTGTCATTCTTTTAATTAAAGAATCTTTTG
>Ga0207421_10004667_pt1 | contig 15663 bp, 18 predicted proteins | sample SodLakKL_010_SED_4_FD_187542 | JGI IMG/M metagenome (GOLD analysis project Ga0207421, IMG submission 187542) | Alkaline sediment microbial communities from Lake Tanatar, Kulunda Steppe, Russia - 8KL_010_SED (SPAdes) (version 2) | ecosystem: Environmental > Aquatic > Non-marine Saline and...
TGTCGAATGTCGAGGGAACCCCGGCTCCACCGAAAGCTGAACCGTGCCTATGGCCTGCGATACGATCAGGAGCATTGCCAAGCATCCCGACCTGCGCCCATACATGTTCTGAACGACCTGCGCTTTTAGTGCTTTTGCTCATTCTATGCATTTGCGCATTCTACTTATTCTGAGCGTAATGGTTATGTGCTTTCTTCACCTCCCACGCAATTGCGAATTATACGTTTTTAGCCCAATTGCACTTTTTAAGCCTATTTTAATCAATTCATAAATAAGAGGAACAGCAAGTAAGCTTACCCTCTAAATGTTGCTCGCTTTGTAAAAAGTGGGACAGTGAGACCTGTCCCTGCGTTCCTTAAAAGTGGGACAAGGGACCTGTCCCCGCGTCCCAGGGACCTGTCCCTGCGTCCCGAAAGCATATTTTTTAGCAGGCAGGAGATTTGAAAGCTAGAATAGAAGAATCAAATATTACGCTCGCTTCTAACCCGGAAAATTGCGGCGTTGAAGGAGGTTCGCTTGTGGTAAATAAATCTCAAGGAGGAGAAGTATTACGAATAGGAGCAGTGGCAGGTTGGGCCCTGGTTACTTATTTATGGATAGAATGGGGTTTGTGGTATCTGTTTCTAATTTATTTTGGAATTCATTTAGGAGAAGCTTTTTCAATTGGGTTGAAGAAGGGTAAAGAAGCCGGTTATTCATCCCTGGATTCATTCCTGTATACTTTTATTTTTGGGTTTACCTGGTGGCATTATCTGGAATAATAACGAGATTAGGCTCAATTTAGAGTCAAGGAGAAGATTGGATGGGTAAAAGACCGCGCTGGTACCTCTGGGTATTGGCTCGTATCTGGAAATTATCATATCTCAAACCTTCATTTCCTTTGCTGGGCAAGTTGGTAGTAAAAATACGTAGCAGGGCAATGAAGCCCGGCAACTTTAATATATCTTACTTGCCTGTAAATGCAGAAGTAGAAACGGTTAATACTCCATTACCGGTAATGATTCTTGAAAAGGTAATAAAGGATTCTTCCTACCGTACCATTATTCATCGTTGTACCTGCCGGGAGGCAATTGGATGTTCTAATTATGATATGAACATTGGTTGTCTTCATATTGGTGAAGCAACCAGGGAAGAGGATTATACTGTGGCCACTCATGTTTCGATTGAAGAGGCTCTTGCTCACATGCAGCGCGCTGTGGATGCAGGGCTCGTGCCTTTTATTGGTCATGCGGCGGGGGATAATACTATTTGGAATGTGCCTGCTGATCAGCCCTTTATAACGGTGTGTTTTTGCTGCCCGTGTTGTTGTACAATTCTTTATGGGTATAAATATTTACCCCAGGAAGTGCAAGCTAATTATTACTGTTTACAAGGCATTTCTATTGCCTTGGATAATAATAAATGTGAGGGGTGTGGGGAGTGCGTGAAAAATTGTTTTACCGGCGCAATATCTCTTTCCCAAGGCAAAGCGGAATACGATAGCAGTCTTTGCAAGGGCTGTGGGCTTTGTGCAAAAGTTTGCCCGCAGGGTGCTTTCCAGGTTGAAGTTGAGGACTTGGAGGCGGCAACCAATGAACTTTACTCTCGCCTATCAGCAGAAGTTGGAGGGATTAAGCCATTCACGAGTTAGCGGTAACGGAAAATATTCTACAAGTAGTTTTAAAGCATGCCGAAAAAAACAATGCGCGGCAAGTAATAAGCGTGGATATAATTGTAGGGGAGTTGCGGGATATTGTGGAAGAGTGGATGCAATGGTATTATGACCATCTTAGCAAAGGTACAATTGCCGAAGGAAGCAAGCTAAATGTGAAAACTTCTCCGGTAAAGTTTAGATGCTTTGATTGCCAGGAAGCATTTACGGCGGATATACGCAATCAAGAATTGAACTGCCCTTCTTGCCAGAGCGAAAGCATTGAACTGGTTTCAGGGCGGGAATTTTTTATAGAGAGCATAGGAGTGGTTTAAAATGGATCCCATCAAGTACATTAACGTTAAAGAAGATATTCTTTCCGATAACCGGGATTATGCTGAGGAAGCTAGAGAACTGCTGCGCGAAAAAGGTGTGTTCATGTTGAATTTAATGTCATCACCCGGTGCAGGAAAAACCAGCCTTGTCTTGCAAACCTTGCGCTCCCTGAAAGATGATTACAGGATTGCTGTAATTGAAGGAGATATTGAATCGCAGGTTGATGCAGAGAAAATTGCCGGTGAAGGGGTGCAGACGGTGCAACTGCGAACGGGAGGGCCCTGTCATCTGGATGCTCCCATGATCAAAACTGCTCTTGATGACCTCGAATTGGATGATCTGGACATGGTAATTATTGAAAATGTGGGTAACCTTGTTTGCCCGGCGGAATTTGATACCGGCGCTGCTGCCAAAGCCATGATTTTAAGCGTGCCAGAGGGGGATGATAAAGTCCTGAAGTATCCTCTCATGTTTTCGGTTAGTGATGCTCTGGTGATTAATAAGATAGATTATCTGCAGGTGGCTGACTTTGATATGGAAAAATTCGTGGAACACGTTCGCAAGTTGAATGCGGAAGTGGATATATTTAAAGTATCCTGCAAAACTGGAGAAGGGCTTGAAAATTGGGCAGAATGGTTGAAAAAGCAGTTGCAAAACTTTATAAACAAGTGATTAGTTGAGCTATTGGAATTTTGAATTCGAGGTGTTATTAAGTGCTAAAATACGGCCCTAACAGAACATTTGTTAAATTAGCTTTGCGCCTTGCCTGGCCAATAGTGCGCCTTGCGAAAAAGTGGAGTAATTTACCCGTATTAAAATGGATTATAAACCCTTTTTTTGCCTATCCTTATAATGAAGTAACTTATATCCCTATCAATGTAGAGGTTGAAGGTCCCGAGACTGTTTCTATTCCTCACCGCTTATTGTGCCGGGTACTCGACCTGGCATCGGATATATTTATTGTGGATGAATGCTTGTGCCGGGGAAACACCAAATGCTCAAATTACCCCCAAGATATTGGATGTATTGCCCTGGGAAAGGCAGTTAATCGGATGCATCCTTCCCATGGACGCAAAGTAACCCTGGAAGAAGCGTATGAGCATGTACATAAGGCAACCGATGCCGGGCTTATAGCCAGCGTAGCCCATGTGTGGATAGATCCTGTTGCTTTTGGCTTGCCTGATTTTAACAGGTTAATGTTTATTTGCCTTTGTGACGATTGTTGTTGCCTTTACCGTACCCATCTGGAAAACAGGGGGCCGAACCTTGATAAAGCTTGTAAAGGACTCCCTGGTATTTCAATAGAAATTGATTATGAGCGCTGTATTGGTTGTGGAACCTGTGTGGAGAACTGTTTTGTAAAAGCCGCTTCTTTAGTGAGCGGAAAAGTTAAAATAGGGGAAGATTGCCGCGGCTGCGGCAGGTGCGTAGAATTGTGCCCCCAGCAAGCCTTGAAGTTGAATACAGATGAAGAGGAAGCCCTTTTTCAAAGAATGAAACAAAGGATTGAAGCCGTGGCAGATATTACTTAAAAAATACCTTACGATACCTCAATATGTCTTTGAATTAGTATCTCCTTAACTGGTTCAATTACTTCTAAATTATTCTTTCAGTATGGTTTTCTTCTTATGTTAATGGCAAATATTACCACCTTCAAAGATAAATATTTCTCTCATAAATCCTTTTGTTAGTTAAATACTACAATTGAAAAGGTGAAAAGGAAAAGTTAATTAGGCAGATGTTTAATCTCCTTTCTCTTTTATTCCTGTTATTTCAGTTTGTTTTCAGTTTGTTGTAAATGTAAATCTATAAAAGGGGAAAACTTCATGTTTAATAGAGCAGAAGATGAAAGAGAGATGAAAAAAATAATAGGAATAGCTATCACTTTTTCTGCTGTGCTGGTTATCGTATTATTAGCTTATGTCTTTGTGATTTCTCCTGAAGATAGCCAGCCTCCCCAAAGATCGATTCCGGTTTATAGCATTATACAACAAGATGGTTGGTAGCTATCCAGCTTATCTATTCCAAATTGTTAAATTTAATAAATCACACAGAATAACACAAGAATCACACATTAGAAAAAAGCTTTAGTTTTTTCGAGGAGAACTGTGACTATAGAGCAATGGTGGATTTATGGTGGATTTGAAGAAAATTTTTCAGTAAAGAAGGGAGGTGCCTGCATGACTGTTGCCAAGCTCATTGAGCTAGTTGGAGAATCTGAAATCAGCTGGGATGACGCCGTGAGTGATGCTGTTCAAAAAGCATCTCAGTCGGTAAGTGATATTACCGGAGTGGAAATTTTAAATTTTACTGCTCAGGTAAAAGATGGAGAAGTAGTTGGCTACAAAGCTAATGTCAAACTGGCATTTGGAGTTCGGGATGAAGAATAAATTAACAGCGTGGGGACAAAAATTGAGATAAAAGCAGATAAAAAGGGTGATTTAATTGTGAGTAACAAGGTGGAAAAGGAGTTTGACATTACAAAGCAACAATACCGGCAAATAGCAGGACAAAAAAAAACTCGCCCTCCGCTACTTAAAAATATAATTATGGCTTTCCTAAGCGGAGGACTTGTTTGTCTGCTAGGACAATTTGTGCAGGACTTTTTTGTGGGAATGGGATTTTCGGAAAAAGAAGCCGCTAATCCGACGGTGGCTGTATTTATTTTCCTGGCAGCTTTATTAACGGGATTGGGGGTATTTGACAAAATAGCCCGCTACACTGGAGCTGGCACAGCTATACCGGTGACGGGGTTTGCTAATTCGGTAACTGCAACAGCCTTGGAGTTTAAAAAAGAAGGGCTGGTAACAGGGATAGGTTCCAAAATGTTCATGTTGGCCGGCTCCATAATTGTGTTTGGGGTAGTTACCGCTTTTATTGTGGGGTTAATTTCAGCATTGATTTGAGCATTATTGTTTTAAACACTGATTTAATCATTTAATCAAAGAGAATACCAGCCAAGGGAGCGACTTATATTGCTCCTGCCCAGACCAGACCAGACCCAGACCCAGACCCAGACCCTTAAGTGGGCAAGAGGCTAAAAAGGCAAATTAAATCCCTTGGCTGGAGAGAAAGGTTGGCAAAGATGAGTAACCAGAAAGTAGGAAATAATAGTATCTTGTTTATTACCCCTCCTTTTTTGTCCCAAACAGGGGTTGTAATTGGGCCCAAAGAAGGAGAGGGGCCCCTGGGGGCTGATGCAGATTTGGTTTGCCAGAATCTTTCATTACAAGAAAAGAGTTTTGAACGGGCAGAACGTAGCCTCATGGAGGAGGCCTGTTATATAACCTTGAAAAAAGGCAAGCTTAAAAAGGAAGATATAGATTTTTTCCTGGCGGGGGATCTTCTGAACCAGATTACTGTGTCGGGGTTCACGGCATTATCCTTGCAGATTCCTTTTCTGGGCATTTATGGTGCATGTACCAGTTTGGCTGAGGGGCTGGGTCTGGCTGGAATATTGTTAAGCGGAGGATTTGGTAGTCGGGTGTTAGCTGCTACTTCCAGCCACAACTGCAGTGCGGAAAGACAATACAGATATCCCACCGAGTATGGTTTTCAAAAGCCAGGCTATGCTCAGTGGACAGCTACAGGAGCAGGTGCTGCACTCATAGATACGGAAGGACCTGGCATGCGTATTACCTCCTTTACTGTGGGAGAAATAGTGGATATGGGCATAACTGATGTTTTTGATCTGGGAACTGCTATGGCCCCAGCTGCTGCCACTGTGCTCCATTCCCATTTTACGGAACTGCAGCGCGAGCCAAATTATTATGATCTTATAGTGACTGGTGACCTAGGACAGGTGGGAAAACAGGTGCTCGAAGACCTGCTCCAGCGCAAAGGCTACAACCTGGGCCAATTATATGATGACTGCGGGGCCATGCTTTATTATCAGCACCAACAGGTAGATGCAGGGGGAAGTGGCTGCGCTTGCTCGGCTATAGGGGTTTTGGGCCACCTCTGGAGGCGTATGCAAAAAAAAGAGTTAAACCGGGTCCTGCTAGTAGCCACGGGAGCTATGCATAGCCCTACAACTTCTTTGCAGGGGGAAACTATCCCGGGCATAGCTCATGCAGTTTCTTTAGAACAATAAATATTATATTTTTAGGGAGTGTGAATATATCATTGGAATCTTATTTGGCAGCCTTTGTGGTGGGTGGTTTGTTTTGTGTTGTGGGTCAACTTTTATTTGATCTTACTCGGCTTACCCCCGGACATATCCTTTCTGGTTTTGTAGTCGGTGGTGGCATCCTGGGTGGTTTGGGGCTTTATGAGCCTTTGATTAAATTTGCAGGGGCAGGCGCTTCTTTACCTATTTCCAGCTTTGGCAATGCTCTGGCTCAAGGAGCCATGATGGAAGCCGCCCGCAGTGGTGTAATCGGAGTTCTTACCGGAATGTTTGAACTTACCAGTACCGGTATTACGGCAGCAATCATATTTGCATTTATCATGGCTTTAATATTCGAGCCCAAAGGGTAAGTAAAGGCAATCGCTGGTGGAAGAGGTTTGGTGTAAGAGGTAAGCAATCAATTAAAATGTTTTCTGCCCATTTTGCCTATTTCTTTTCAATTAACAAGAAGGTTTTCCTGTAAAGGTTGAAAAAAACAATGCAAAATTTATCATTGCACTAGTTTGCCAAGTACCGGTTTACCAGAAAGGAGGAATATCAATAATACACAAGAAGCTCTCAGATAACATTTCATGGTTGAACCGGGAGATGGGCATAGATACCAGTGTGGATTTGGTATTAAGAGAAATGGAAATCGGCGGCAAAAAGGCAGCTTTGCTTTTTGTTGATGGGTTTGTTGATGATACGGTGGCTACCATAATTATGACTTCCTTGATGGATGTTTCCAGAGAGGAAATGGTACCCAATACATTGGTCAAAATTCTTAATTCCCATCTTCCTTATGTAGATGTGGATACCATAGATACCCTTGAAGAGATAATCCACCAGTCACTTTCCGGCCCCATGGTTCTTATGGTTGATGGTGAGCAGGAAGCCCTGGCTATTGACAGTCGTATATATCCGGCACGTCAACCGGAAGAACCGGATGTGGAAAAAGTTACTCGCGGCTCACGGGACGGTTTCGTGGAAACAATGATGTTCAATATTGCCCTGGTGCGAAGACGTCTTCGTGATCCAAAGTTTAGGGCAGAAGTAGCAAGGGTGGGGAAAAGATCGGCGGCTGATGTGTGTCTTTTATATATCGAAGATATTACTTCTCCAGACCTGGTAGATAATGTCCGGCAACGAATTGGCGCCATAGAAGTTGATGCTCTGCCTATGGCTGAAAAAACCCTGGAAGAGTTTATGCGGAAGAAGTACTGGAATCCCTTTCCAGAGGTCCGTTATACCGAACGCCCGGATGTAGCGGCAGTGCATCTTTTAGAAGGACACGTGATTGTAATCGTTGATAATTCACCTTCAGTAATTATTGCGCCCACAACTATTTTTCACCACATTCATCATGCTGAAGAATATCGCCATGATCCAATAGTAGGGTTATACATCCGGTGGGTACGGTTAATTGGGATTCTAATTTCCTTTTTGCTGGTTCCTCTCTGGCTACTGGTGGTGCTGGAGCCACATCTTTTACCACCAGCGTTGGATTTTATTGGCACCGAAGAAGATTACGAGATTCCCATGATGCTGCAGTTCATATTTGCTCATTTGGGGATTGATCTCCTGCGGATGGCTAGCATTCATACTCCTTCGCCCCTGGCTGTTGCCCTGGGGTTGGTTGGAGCACTCCTTATTGGAGAAATTGCGGTAGAAGTTGGATTTTTTGTTCCCGAAGTGCTTCTGTATATGGGTTTGGTAGCAGTAGGGATCTTTTCCACGCCCAGTTGGGAACTAGGTATGGCTAACCGCCTGGTGCTTCTTTTTCTTATTCTCACGACCGGAATTTTCCGTTTGCCAGGGTTAATAATAGGGTTGTTACTGCTTTTTTTGCGATTGGCTACTACCAAGTCATTTGGGCATCCTTATTTGTGGCCATTATTTCCTTTCCATGCGCGGGAGTTTTGGAATGTCATGGTTCGTCGCCCTGTGCCCAATCAGCGCTTCCGTCCGGAGTTTTTGCAAACCAAGGACAAACAACGCACGCGGCCTCCGGGAAATAAAAACGATCAGAGTTAAAAGGATTTTTATCTATATGTAAGGAGATGAAGTTCGCCGATAAGTGCCGGTGATAAGCAATTAATGCTCCAGTTTTTCCTTAAAGAAGGGAAGGCAGGAGCTTTTTATGTTTATTGCATAAAGGATTTAAGTTAAGAATTTTTCAAGTAAAAGGATATATTCAGCCAAGAAAGAATAATTAATATTAAAATTAATTGAGGTTCAGATTAAACGAATTACTTTACTTACTATTTAGAGGTTTTAAAAAGTATATAACTATACAGTAATATTGGGTTAGGGGTGTGAAACTTTTCAAATACCCGTTGTTAGGATATAATAAAGCAGTAAATATTAGTTGATAATAAACGCTGATAAATACTACGAAATTACAAGTAGCTTTGACAAATTTAACTTGAGTTAAACATTTTAGCCAGGGGAAGCAATTTTTTGGAGGCAGGGTTGACAATGTTACCAGAGAAAGCGATTATAACTACCCGGAATCCTGAAGAGACATATAAAATTGGGCAACTACTGGGAGAACTTATTGAGACTCCGGTGGTAATAGCATTGAATGGAGAACTGGGCACCGGCAAAACGGTCCTGGTTAAAGGTGCTGCCCGGGGGCTGGAAGTGATTAAACCGGTGCGCAGCCCTACTTTTACTATAATGTCTATTTACCAAGGTCGTTTACCCCTCTATCATTTTGATTTTTACCGGCTTGTTGATGAAAGTGAATTGGAACCTTTGGGGATTGAAGAGTATTTAGATGGTGGAGAAGGTGCTGTCTTTATTGAGTGGGCGGGGAAATTCCCAGATATTCTCCCTCCCGAGCGGCTCGATATTGAGCTTGTTTATGATGCTCCAGGAGAAGATAATGACCGGCGGGAACTCTCTTTTTACCCCAGGAATAATTTTTATAGCCAGCTTACCGATAACCTGGTCAAAGCGGTTGAGCGTGACTATTTGGGTAAAATTGATTAAAAATTTACGGGAGGAAAAGGTATGCTAATACTGGCATTGGACACTGCCACTCGGGTTTGTAGCACTGCTCTAATAGACAGTAGTGATGGAAGATTGATAGCTGAATATACTCAAAATATTAAAAAAACGCATTCCCAGAGGCTAATGCCGTTAATAGATAATTTAATACAGGATACAAGTACTTCTAAATGTGATTTGTTTGCAGTAGCTGTAGCTGCAGGCCCTGGATCTTTTACAGGTCTGCGCATAGGGGTGTCAACTGCCCGCGGCTTAGCACAGGGATTGGGGGTTCCTGCTGTAGGCGTCTCTACATTGGAAGCACTGGCTTATAACCTGGCTACTGTTAAAGGAGATTTGATATGTCCGATTCTTGATGCTCGTCGTGACCAGGTTTATACGGCCTTGTTTAGATTTCACCATCGCATTTCAGAAGATGGAGAAGGTGACACATTTAGAAATGCTGCTGCTAAATCTGTCCTGGATGAAGTTAAATTGGAAGTTTTGCAGGATCCGGGGGCTATGTCTATAAATGAATTAATGCAGATACTTGATCGTTTTAAGGAACCAGTTTATTTTCCCGGTGATGGAATATTTAAATATAAAACCTATTTATATGAACAATTGGGGGAAAGATTCAGAGAAGTGCCCTCCATGCTTGCCCTTAATAGGGCTTCATCAGTTGCCAGTTGTGCTTTACGAAAAATAAAGTTGTCTGCTGACCCAATCGAAGATTTTTCTTTTTACCATCTGCAACCGCAGTATTTGCGTTTGCCGGAAGCGGAAAGAAATTATCAAAATCAATGTCAGCAACAGGAGGCTTAACATGTCCACGGAGATGAATATGAACGTAAAACCTGAATTAAACCTAAAGATCAGGCATATGCGTAAAAGTGATGTAGATAATATCATGCGAATTGAGAAAAAGGCCTTTAACTCTCCCTGGCATAAAGATGGTTTTAAATCAGAGCTAACATTGAATCGCTTTGCCCATTATTTTGTCTTGTGTTCCGGTAGCAGGTTGATTGCTTATGCTGGAATGTGGGTTATAATAGATGAATCGCATCTTACGACACTGGCTGTGGATGAAAGTTACCGTGGCTTGGGTGTAGGAAAACTTTTATTGGAATTTATGATCACCAAAGCTTATCAATCAGGTGCTGTGAGGATGTCTTTGGAAGTGAGGCCCAGCAACAAATCTGCACGCCGCTTGTATGCCGGTCATGGATTTGTAGTTCGCGGCAAACGTGAGAATTATTATCCGGACGAGGATGCGTTCATCATGATCAACGATGAATTGGATAAATGGGCCAAAGAGTCTCGTAGAAGATTAAACTCAGTTTTTGGCAAGTAAATTTGTTGGAGTGCAGAGGTGAGAAAGTGCCGGAGAAAGGTAATATAATCCTGGGGATTGAAACTTCATGTGATGAAACTGCAACGGCAGTGGTAAAAGATGGTCATTTGATAATGAGCAATTTAATTTCTTCCCAGGTGGACTTACATGCCCGCTTTGGCGGGGTAGTGCCCGAGGTAGCTTCCCGACGCCATCTGGAGATCATTAACCCTTTAATTAATGCCTCCCTGGAAGAAGCAGGAATCCAGTGGGATGATCTTGACGGATTGGCTGTTTCTTATGGCCCAGGTCTGGTAGGGGCGCTGTTGGTGGGGGTAACTACTGCAAAATCTTTGGCCTACGCTCTTGAACTTCCGCTGGTGCCTGTTAACCATCTGGAAGGGCATCTATATGCTAATTTCCTTAAATTTCAGGATCAAAAAAATGAATCAAAAGAAAGTGATGAAACTTCTCCGCAAAATATTGAATATCCATTGCTGGGGTTGATAGCCTCAGGAGGCCATACTGACCTTGTTTGGATGCCTGCTGAAGGAGAGGTTGAAGTCTTTGGCCATACCCGCGATGATGCTGCCGGCGAAGCTTTTGATAAAGTGGCCCGGGCCCTCGATCTGGGTTATCCTGGGGGTCCGGCAATAGACAAATTGGCTAGCGAGGGTAATTCCCATGCTATTGATTTACCGAGGGCTTATCTGGATGAAGAAAGTCGCTTTGATTTTAGTTTCAGCGGATTGAAGTCTGCAGTCTTAAATTACTTACATAATATCCAGAGGCAAGGCAAGTCGGTTAATTTGCATGATTTGGCAGCCAGTTTTCAGGCTGCTGTAGTTGAAGTGCTGGTTGAAAAAACGATATTGGCAGTGGTTGAGAAAAAGCCTGCCGGATTGCTGCTATCGGGAGGGGTTGCTGCCAATTCTACCTTGCGCCGGCTCATGCAAGAGCGCCTTGCCCAGGAAGCTCCTTATGTATCTTTTTATTGTCCTCCCCCGGTGTTGTGTACTGATAATGCAGCTATGATTGCTGCTGCAGCATTCCCTCGTTTTTTGAAGGGCGAAGAGGCACCTTTGGACCTAAACGCTCACCCGGGCCTTTCTCTTTAAAAGAACTTTTTACCAACTCTACAACTGGCGCAGCTACCATAATTTCTTTCATGTCAAAAAATGATCTTTTGGGGATTGCCCTATAACAATTGTTATGAAAGCATCAATTTTTTAAACAAATTTAAACACCATTTTGCAAGGATAACTAAATTTTGATGTTGAAGCTTTTATATTGAATGCTTTTAATTGAATATTGAATTCTGATTTTCTTGATGGAGGGAATATAAGTGGAAACAACGGTGAAGATCTTCGCGAAATTTATTTTGACTATATTTATTTTTGGAACGGCCTTATTTTTTAGTGCTTCAGTATCAGAAGGAGGGGGAAGTAACCTAAGCCGGTTATGGGGGGATAATCGTTATGAAACGGCTATTGAAGTAAGCAAAAAAGGATGGAACAATGCTTCTACAGTTGTTCTGGCGCAGGGAGAAAATTTCCCCGATGCTTTAGCTGGAGTTCCCCTGGCTTATAAGAAGGATGCCCCTATATTGCTGACTCCTACCGACGAAATGTGTGAAAAAACTCTAGAACAAATAAAGAATCTGGGAGCAAGGGAAGTTATAATTCTGGGAGGGGAAAATGCAGTATCTGAGGAAGTAGAGGAAGAATTCAAAGAAAAAAATATTGATACCAGGCGCTTAAGCGGAGAAAATAGATATCATACTGCCAGTTTAATTGCAGAGGAAGTTGCTCCCCGAGGCTCTCAAAAAGCAGTGGTTTCTTACGGGGGAAACTTCCCCGATGCGTTGGCTGCTGCTTCTTACGCAGCCGTGGAAGGTTATCCTATATTGCTGGCAGATAAAGATAATTTACCTGAATATACAGAAGATAAACTTGAAGAGTTAGATCTCAGGGAAACTTTGGTTACTGGTGGAGAAGCAGTCATAAACGAAGAAGTGCTTGAAGATTTGAAAAATCCAACTCGCATTAGCGGGAAAAACCGTTATGAAACTGCTGTAGAGCTTGCAAAGCATTTTGCCCCTCAACAGCAGTTTATGTTTGCCAGTGGTCAGGATTTCCCCGATGCTATAACAGGTGCTGCTTATGCTGCAAGGGAAGGAAGCGGTATTTTACTGGTTAAAAATGAATTGTCTTCTGCGGTGAAGGAGTACCTGAGTAGTTATTATGCAGATGAGTTATTTGTTTTCGGTGGTGAAAATGCCGTTGAACCAGAAATAGAGGAGGAGTTAACTAAATTAGGTGAAAAAGCACCGGAGAAAATTAAAGAAGCTTTGGAAAAAATAAATGAGGCAATTCGAGATGAATTATTGGATGTTTTGGAAGATAATGCCTCTCTTCTTGATTTGGATATGGAAAAATATAAAAAATTGGAGCATGATTGGCCAGTAGCTTGGGCTCTTGATGATGCCCGGCCTTTTGAAGAAGCTGAAGAGCTAAGACAGAAATTTGAGGAAGTGGTTGAAGATGTTTATAGCGGGGAAGTATTGACCACAACGAAATACGATCGGAGTATTTCGGAACTGGTGAATCTTCAGAAACAAAATTCCAACCCGGTAACTGATTTTTATGGTAGCGGTGATAATAATAACAGCTGGCAAACAGTGGAAGAGGAAGACCTGCGTTATTTCCTGGATCCTGCTGTCAATTCTGAAGGAAAAGTGGAAAGGAAGGCTGCGGAGATTGATGCGTCCAGTCTCAATGTTCGTCAGAAGCCATCTACCGAGAGTGATAAGCTTACACAGGTTGGTAGAGGAGATGTATATGTGGTAGTGGATGAAGCAGAAGGAAAGGAAGATACCAGTTCCGATACGGAAGGAACCTGGTATAAAATCCATGCAAATAACCGAAGTGGTTGGATATATGGGGATTATGCTGAAATAACCAAGAAAGAAGATAGCCGCTGGATTTACCAGTTTCTGGTGTTGTCTGGAGAAGCGGGCATTGAAGCAGATGAGCTGGACAAGCTTCTTGAAGATAAGGAAAAATTAGAAGGGCAGGGAGAAGTCTTTGTTAAGGCTGGTCAAAAAGAGGATGTCAATGAGATTTTCCTGGCCTCCCTGGCTTTGCATGAGACTGGCGGTGGGAGCAGCGAGTTAGCAAAAGGAATTAAAGTAGAAGATAAAGATGATCTTTTCCCGGACAAAGAGGAAGTGAAAGTATATAATATGTTTGGAATTGGTGCTTATGATAATGATCCTAAAGGGGAAGGGGCCAGGCGTGCTTATGATGAAGAATGGTTTTCTCCCGAAGAGGCTATTAAAGGTGGTGCTCAGTTTGTTTCCAGATTATACATAAATAATAAAGATGCCCAGCAAAATACTCTTTATAAAATGCGCTGGAATCCTTATACTCCGGGAATTCACCAGTATGCTACCGATATTGCCTGGGCTGCAAAGCAGACTTCTAACCTGGAAGAGTTATACGACCAACTGGATAATTATGTGCTGCAGTTTGATATTCCCAAGTTTAAAGAAGACTAGTTAGTTTAGGGAAGTATATCTTTTATACTAGAAATAACTTCTTCGCTGATGGCATTTTCGCCCCCAAAGCTCAGGATAACAGCCAGTTCCAACTTGTTTTTGAGATAATCGGTTACTGGCTCGGGTAAAGTTTGGGGTTTAGTAAGAAGTACCGGTGCTTCTCTGGTAGCGGCATAAACTCCGCCGGTAAGAGCATCAGGGAAATTGCTACTTGTAGCCATAGTATGGTATACCGGTTCATCAAAGAACTCTAGAGCTACTTTCACAGCAGTTTCAAACCGGTTTTCTCCTCCTATACGGCTGGTAGCTCCAGATTGATCATATACCTGCTGGCTGATAGCAGCAGGCCCTCCAATAGTATAGACATCTTTTATTTTGTTTTCAAAATTGTTCAGGAATTCATTGGTTTCAGATGAGAGTTGATCAGGCTTAGTTAGCAACAAAAATCCTTCTTGTAAAGCTGCTGCGCTGGAAACTGATACTGCGTCGGGGAAATTTTCCCCGCTAACTAAGAACACCGGAAAAGTATCTTCCAGGTTTACTTCCCCTTCCCCCTCTTCTTCTTCTTCATTACTCTTGATTTTTTCTTTAATGAATTCTTCCGCAACAAGAGCAGCAGTATCATATCGATTGAGGCCGCCTATTCTTTTTACTTCGTAATTATTCAAATTGTTTAATTCAGTGGAGACCTCTTCACTTATTGCCGCGGTTCCGCCCAAGATATATATTTTTCCTTCTTTGTCGTTGTTCCGGTTAGAATTATTATCATTGTCTTCGTTATTATCATTATCATCTTCGATTAATACTCGCTCTATTTCTTTTTTTGTTTTTTCATGTAATTTGTCAGCGGGAGTAAGCAAAAGAGGAGCATTTTTTTGATGGGCCAGAGGAACTCCGGCCAAGGCATCGGGGTACTCATCGCCACGTGCAATTATTACAGCTTCTGCTGAGTTATCCCGGGGATAAGCTTTTTTACTGATTTCGATTGCGGTTTGATAACGATCCGGGCCGTAAACGCGCAAATCTGTTTTCAGCAGATCCTTGAGATAACTATGAACAATGCTGTCCCCATAGGTTTCAGAGGGGGCCCATCTTTCATTCAATTCTTCTACATATTTAATAGTTCCTGCCCAGGTAGTAGTCATGACTGTATGGTATCTGCCGTGTGGTTCTCCAATTGGATCAAGACCCACGTATGCTGACATATGGTTGAAATGGGCTCTTACTCCATCTTCGTTAGATTCAAAATTTTCATGGGATTCCTTTTCATGGCAAGGCCCCCCTTCTTGAATTTTTATGCCAGCCCAATTATTGTATTCAGGGGGTACTACCCCTCCATAATTACCAAACCCGGTTTCTTTGGCAGACTGGGAATACATAACTTCAGGCTTTATCCCTGTTTTTTGCCCGTATTGCCAGTACAGTGGGGCTATTTCCAGAAATCTGTGGTGAGCGCCGCGGTTGTATGCCCATTTTTGACCTTGGAGAGTAGAGATTTCTACCTCATCGATTATGGGAGTTTTATCTTCTTCTCCCTTTACAAGTTTTTTGCCCCCCGTATTATCAGAAAGTATAATAACAAAGAACAGGAGCATTAAGCACATAACACTTATTGTTAAGATGCCTTTTTTGCGCATGATTGGTCTCCTTCATTATATTTTGTTTAATTTTAACCAAGAATGATATAAAAGAAAAGAAGAAAAAGT
>Ga0207421_10004668_pt1 | contig 15661 bp, 11 predicted proteins | sample SodLakKL_010_SED_4_FD_187542 | JGI IMG/M metagenome (GOLD analysis project Ga0207421, IMG submission 187542) | Alkaline sediment microbial communities from Lake Tanatar, Kulunda Steppe, Russia - 8KL_010_SED (SPAdes) (version 2) | ecosystem: Environmental > Aquatic > Non-marine Saline and...
TTAACCGAGCACTCAAGCTGTTGTCATGTGGAGTGAAAAAACACTCTGTAAAATTGGCATACTTATTTTAATTTGCTTTATTTGCCAAATAAAGCTTGAGTGCTACCTCGTAGAGGTGGATTATGCACGAAAAAGTATTTTTCGTGCATAATCCGGGTTAATGACTCTTTAGCTGGTGGTTCCTGACTTGAAGTTTAGGAAGAACCCGAATATTGATTTGAGTTATTTTTTAGATAATTTTTTGTTGGTGAACAAGGTGATTACTTGATGAACATCATAGCCATACTTAGCATGGCCATTCTTGGGGCACTTTTTGCTCTTGGATTGGCCTTTGCCCACAAGACCCTGAAAGTAGACCAGGACGAACGGGTTGAGAAAGTCGATGACCTTCTGCCGGGGGCCGACTGCGGTGCCTGCGGCTACGCCGGTTGTGAAGCAATGGCCAAAGCAATAGTCGAGGGCAAAATTAAACCCACGAAATGTCCGGTCGCTGACGAGGAAACATATGAAAAAATTGCCGATTTAATGGATATATCACTGCAGGAAGCGGCTGGAGAAAATGTCGCCGTAGTTCTCTGCCGGGGCGGTAAGGAAGAAGCAAAATCCGCCGGAGAATATAAAGGCATAGAAACCTGCGAAGCAGCTAATTTGGTCGGCACCGGAGGGAAAGTCTGCAGCTACGGCTGTCTCGGTTTTGGTGACTGTGTCGATGTCTGCGATTTTGAAGCTATTCGAATGAATGAAAATCGTCTACCCGAAGTTATAGAAGAGAATTGCACCGCCTGCGGTGCCTGTGTGGAGGCCTGTCCCCGTGACCTGATTGAAATTCATCCTGTTGAACGCAGTCTGTTCGTCTGGTGCAAATCCCACGACGACGGCGCCACCGCTCGCCAGGCCTGTGAAGTTGCCTGCATCGCCTGTACCCTCTGCGCCAAACTTTGTGACGGCGTTGAAATGGAGGATGATCTCGCGGTCGTCAACCACGAGAAAACCGACACCTGCGACCCTGGCGTCGAAAAGTGCCCCACCGACGCAATCGCATACAAGTAATCAAGCCCCACCCCCACAACCCACCAACTTTTAATCCACAAGCCTAAAATTAAGCTCCCCCCAAAATCCTACCCAGCCCCACAAAAATGCTAACTTATATCAGATATAGTTAAGTTACAACTTAACTATATCAGTTCTGTTCTCGATGATAATGACACTTTGTCTTCCCAAATCTCGTCAACAACGTTAAATACTCTGTTTGAGGGTGTATTATCTAAAATCAGATTTAATTAGTTATATGTTATTCCCAATGTGATTAAGTTTTTACTTAACTATCTAACTTTCAGCAGACTTTTATTTGTAAGATTTTTTTGCCCGCAAACAATCATTATTGGGGAAAGCTTGGCGGGAAGATGGCAAATTATTTCTTATTTTCTTTTTTTAGCACTTTCTTTTTTTAAAGAGGTAAAATTGTTAGTTATAATTCAATGGACCTGCTTGAGAGCCCGGTCTCCATTTTCCCGTGCACTATTTTGAGACCAAAATTGTTGCCCGCGGTCCTATTTTTTTGCCACAACTTTCTAACGAATTGTAGCTAACAGATGCGACCGAGGAAAGGACGCAGTGGCCCCTTTCCCCAGAAGAAGGCTGATAAATTGTGCGAAAACAGGAGGACGAAAACTAGCGGACCATAGATTAAAATCAGTAAAGAGAGAAGTTCATAAAATAGTCGGAGGGGATTTGCCGGCAAACATGAACCGGTAAGTTTACATTTTGATTTTCTCTATCAGGAACTTTTTTGTCATTGTATGGCCACATTTCATCTTCTCTACAAGATGCTGGCAGTGGCATTTAAAAGCCTGGAAGAGCGCCAGGCCAACCATCTGCCAGAAAAGGATTGCGTGCTTCTTTTTCTGAGATTGTATATAAGCTGATTTTGAGCCGACCAGTTCATTGAGTTGTTTGAACTCATTGTTTTCGATAGCCCAGCGTTTATGAGCCAGAAGTCGGAGCTGTTGAGCCGAAAGGTCAGTGTCAGTGGTAAAGACCCAGAAAGTTGCAGTTTTTCCTTTTCTGTGGCCAGAGGTATAAGTGATTTCAAGTTGAAGGCCGTTGAGAGTGAATCCATGCCAGGCGATACAGTTGTTTTGAAGGGCCTTGAACTTGAAACCACGTTCACGGTCGAAACCTTTGATAACGGATAAATGCTCTGGCAGGGATTCAGCGTTGAAGTAGTTGTCAAAATCCTGCTGAAGCTGACGGGCGCAGGAGAGAGTTTTCTCAGTGGTTTTGACCAGGGGGTCAAAGCCCATTTCCAGACCTTTGAGGAAGATGTTAGTGTTCATATACAGACCATCAAGCAGCAGGTGAGTGAAGGGTAGAGATTGCGAAGACATTTTGAGGCGTTGCAGGATGCGGAAGCCGGCCGATCTTTCTTTGCCCATATTTGAATAGGGTTCAAGGTCAAGTGGAGCCTGGACGTTTTCACCGCAGAGAGTCAGGACACTGAACCAGTGGTCACCGAAAGAGCTGCCGTCCAGGATAGCCGGACGGATGGTTTTGGAGTCACCATGTGGGAAAGTGAGCCGACCGAGGGAAGAGAGCTGATCGATGAGGGCACGTGCAGAATTGCGGATATCATCGATGTTCCAGCCGTCAGCCGCTTGAAGGATAGTCGAATCAGAGCCGGCAGGCTGAGAGTTGTTTGTGTTAAGCAGGAAACCGGCGATATTTTGTCGAAGCCACTGGTCAAGTTGATGGATAGAGTTAATGCCAAGGACGATCTGGAAGAATAAGCTGGAAGCAATTTGAGAGGCGTCGATACAGTTAGAAGAGGAGTCTCTTCCGTCCTGCTGACGCCCGAGGGTTCTTTTAAGTCCACTGAAAGTTTTGTGGATAAAGTTTTGGAACTCAGCGAGGTTCCATTTGGTCATAGTATGACCTCCTGTTTTCAGTTTATGGGATTGTGCATAAAAGAGCCCGCAGGGCAGGCAGGATGGAGGTGACTTTTCGAGTGTAATAGTATAGAAAAGAGCGTATGAACCGTATGACGGGCTCGTCTCGTATAGAGAAAAGAAAAAAGAGAAAAAAGAAAAGTTAAAATCATCCTGCCAGGGAAGGATTATCGGCAGGTTATTCGTAAGATTTCAAAAGAATTTATTTACGTTAGAAAGTTCTGTTTTTTGCTTAACCTTGGATTGTAATTGTTTAGCCCGGCCTATGCATGAACCCTATGCATAGGCCGCCCAAAGGGCCGCCCATTCGTCAAATGGGCGGGGTTAACCCAGCCGTTTACAGAACAACTGGTAAGTTACAGTCTGTGGAAATAACTGCAATAATAATATTTTGTTTAATACCCAACAAGAAGCCTATAAACGGCTGTCCTCCGGACGGACAATTCACGACAGTTATTCTGTCGTGAATTGCAAACTGGGAGTGGCTCTTCCTTAAAAAAGTCCTTGACAGGGCTTAAGAGTGTCCGGGTTAGCGCTTTCACTGTCATTACGGTAACGTATGACGTCCCGGGGAACGAATGACGTCCCAGGGCTTGATCTAACGCTCGTCATTGCGGACTACGATCCGCAATCCATTTTAAGATCTTCGGTTTATAGTTTAAAGTTTCCAGTTTTCAGTTTTAGGTGCTACCCCGCGACTTGCAACCCGCAACATGGTTTTAAGGAGTGAACATTTTGCCCGAAGCAATTGTGAAAGAAATTTCCGGTTCCACCGTCCGTCTCACCTGCACTTCGGCTCCCGGCTGTGAAGACTGCGAATCACTCGCTTGCACTTCCCGGGGGGACAAATCCGAAATAAAAGCAGAACTTCCGGCGAACCTCGATTTATCTCCCGGCGATACAGTAGAAATTGAACCGGAAGATGAAATCCTCTGGGGCGTCGGCGCTCTGTTCTTTCTCCTCCCCATGCTCTGCTTTTTAGCCGGGGTGCTCGCCGGCTACTATCTTACCCGGCAATTTCAACTTTTCCCTCTACCGCCGGAGCTAACCGGCTTCATTGGCGGGCTCGCTCTCCTGCTCCTCTCCCTCCCCGTCGTTCGCTGGCTGGGAAAACAGTTCGCCACAAGCCATTTCCTGGTAAAAATCAAGAACTAATTTAGCCTCGGTTTTTTACAATCAAAATTTACACCCGACTCGTTTACTTTGTCTTTACCTTACAATTGCTTCCGCTCGGCTTCTTTATCCTGCTCTAATTCACCAAATTCAGTTTGAAGTTTTTCCAACAATGGAGGAAGCTCGGATAACAGACTCTGGTAGGCATCATACACATGATTATCTTTCAGATCATTGTATTCATGGGCAAGACGATTGCGAAGACCGGCCAATTGAGCCCAGTGTTCAGCTTGTTCGGAATCGTAAAAGCCCGTCTGTGTCAACAGTATGAAGGATTCATAATAATCTTTGGGTTGGCGTGAAATCTCTTCGGTCACAATATGGTAATTAAGGTCGATTAAACGGTTAATAATACGCTCAAGTAATCGCTCGGTTTTTAAGCGATACTCGAGATCAGCAAGATAGTCCTCTTTTGTGATCTCTTTCCACTCGGACAGTTTTTCGATGTCGTCAATAATCAAGGATATCTTTCGATTGACTAACTCCGAATCAATCATGTAGTTTTCAACCTTTGTATTCGCCTGTGGTTGGCAGTTTTTTCTCGTTCCAGATACGGTTTATAATCACTATACCGGTGGAAGGCCATACGTGCAAATTCTTTGAATGTATCTTTTTTCCCGGCTAACAAGAGCGCATCCTCAACTATTTTTTTTAGGTGCAGTGGGTCTGCTCCGTTGAGCCAGATCAGGTCAATATACTGATAATCAACGTCTAATAATTCACGTAATTTGCTGAGAAATTCATATCTTTCATCAAACGAAAACCGGTTTTCTCTCTGATAAGCTAAGTCCAGGTCACTGTACGAATGATTTTCCCGCCGGGCAAATGATCCAAAAACCAACAGCAGAGAAACTTTATAGTCCTTACAAAGATTCAGTAATTCCCGCCTACATCTTGCAGAGGAAGTTAGTTGTTTTATCAATGCTCCATGCTCCCGAGCCAGCACAGCGTTATCCATTTTTAATCACCACTCAAAAGATACTATACATAGTATTAACTGTCAATTTTCGTAACTGGTTAGCGCCCCTCGGGTAATTGTGGGAACGTATGACGTCCCAGGGCTTGATCCAACGATCGTCATTGCGGGCTACGACCCGCAATCCATTCCCCCCCTTTGTCTTTCCCCCCTTCGAGGGGGGAAGACAAGTACTATACTTCTTTACCAAGCATTTCTGCGGAACGTTCCCACAGTGCTTCCAGGTCTTTCTCGTCGTCAACCAGTGAATGAAACAGTTCCTCGAGGTGATCGGCGGCGAGCAGATCAGAAACCGCCACGTAGTAGGCTCCCCGATCCAGCAACTCATGCGCACGCCGACGGTCTTTTGTGCGCAATATTACCTTGAGCTGATCAGAATAGCGAACCAGCTCGTCACTGATCGCCCAAAAATCTACCGTCGAAACGACCAGGTCAGCCTCTGAAAAATTAGCCAGCTCACGGGTGTCCGGTTCAAACACATCCCCAAAAACAAAGGCTTTACTTTTCTCTTTTAACTCGTCAATTTTCCAGGGGCTACTCTCGATAACAACGTATTTCACATCATATTCATTACAGAGTTCGACCAAACGGCGAGCAAAATCGCCGTAACCAACAATTACTATGTGATTTTTAAGCTCAGCCGGAACAAAACTATATTTTTTAAGTTTCTTGCCATGATCTCCAACTAATCCAAGAAACGCAAGTATTCGAAAAATCTGTTCGTTGTAGTAACGGGTAAAGCTGGTTGTAATCAACGTAATTGCTGCGGCAAGGATAACGGCTTCAAAAATTTCCGGTATGATTAGCCCGAGAATTAAAGCCTCGATTACAAAAATTAAGGCAAATTCTCCCACCTGATCGAGATTTAATCCGGTTAATGTGGCCGTTCGACGCTCATAATCTTTTGAATTTAAGATCCAAATCATAACCATTGGCTTAACTACAACCGCTATCACTACCAGTAAAATTGTCAAACTCACCACTTCTCTAGAAGGCATTGTCACTAATGCGCCGATTGTAATAAAAAAGATAGCTACAAAGAAATCATTAATCGATTCCAGGCTGTTAATCACTTCTGAATATTTTACCGGCCGATAATTAATAGCCACCCCGGCGGCAAAAGCTCCCACAACGATAGATGTTCCCATCAACTGCGCTGAGCCGAGAAAAAACAGCAGAATAGCCACGGTCATAATTAACATAATTTCACTTGAGTGGCGGGCGAATTTACCTATTAAATCATACAAATAGCGGTTGATTATAGTTGCGAACACAAGCAGTATCACTCCGTATCCAAGGTGTTCGGCAACAGTGCTAATTTGAAAAGTACCGGCTGCTACGACCATTAATAAGAACAGAGCAATAAAATCCTGGATTGAGTGGATTGTCTCCGAAAGCCAATCGTGAACGTAATCCATATAGCGAGTATAAAATAGAGTTGATCCCATGAGCGAAGAGGACATTGAAGCTGTCAACCCAATAAATATCGCCTGTCCCGGCGGATAGCCGATAATCAAACCGGCGCTAAAACCAATAAAGACCACCGCCAGCAGCTGTCCCACAGCAGCCAGCTCCGGGTCAGTCACCTCAGTATGAAAGTCTTTAGTCTGTAGACGGACGGTGGAAGTAAACACCAGCAGTGCAATCCCCAGTCGAGCTATATCCAGCATAATCGCCTCTTCAACAAAATAACCAACCACCAGACCGGCTACAATTAATGCCGGCGCCGTCGACACACTAAAGATTTTGGCAAGCAATAAAAAGGGCGCCGCTATAAGAAACATCAGCGAGATTATAGACAGTAAATCAGCCATTTAACTGCTCCAGTGCGGTCGCACAGTTGGAAATAGTGCATCTGACCGCAGTAGTTCAAGATCAGCTTCTACAATTTTTTCAAAATTAACCGGTTCCTTGATGTAAGCCGTCAGATAGCGCTTCAACTGGTCGGCTGCGAGCTGCGGCGCCAGAACTACGTAGTCGACGCCCCGTTTATACAAATGGACGGCATCTTTTTCAGTTCGCGCCTCTGCAAGTACAGTAGCTCCGTCACGAGCCTCCTCGACAAGCATCTCATTTATTTCTCGCTGGTCGGATGAAGAAAAGACAAAGTCGGCTCGCTCAAGCCCGGCTGCCTTCCTTATCTTATGATATTTAGCGTCACCAAATACTGCTTCAAACCCGGAGCGCTCGATTGCCTCGTCTTCTTCAATGTTACGATCAATGACAACAATATCATCGTATTTGTCCTCTAATAGCAATACGACCCGCCGAGCGATTTCATCAAATCCGACGATTACAGCGTGATTGCAAAGATCCTCCGTCGGTGGCTTTTCTATTGCTCCGCCGGTTAATCTGTCAAACCAGGGCTTCACAAACTCGTACAAATCTCGATTGTATTGGATAAAATAGACCGAGATGCTCATCGTTATCAGAGCAATAATCGTCAAAAAACCTAATATCGCCGAATCAACAAAACCACCGGCTACTGCAACAGAACCAACAATCAGGCCAAATTCACTCACCTGGACCATGTTTATGCTGCCCCGGAATACCGTCTCTGGGTCAAATTTTTGCCAGCTGATGAGAATCACATAGATCAGGAACTTAGCAACCATCAGTACAACTGAAGCTATTAGCGCTTCCCTCCAGTAAGTCAGCAGTGCTCTGGTATCGAGCTCCAGACCAACGGAGACGAAAAATACCAGTATAAACAGGTCGGTCAACGGAGATACCCTGGCCTCCAGTTCCTCACTGTAAGGCATCTGGGCAATAGCTAACCCGGCGAGAAAGGCGCCCATTTCAATTGACATTCCCAGCTCGTGGGAAACCAGGACAAAAAGAAAGAACCAGGCAATAGAAACCAGGAAAAAGATTTTTTGATTGTTAGCAATAAATCTAAACAGGGGCGGAAGAAAATACAACGATCCGATCGCGGCAAAAATGGCAATCATACTAACCAATCCAAAAACCATGCCTAAAGTCGAGGCCACGTCCATTACACTTTCGGGTTGCCCGGCAGCCAGCACAGTCAAAATAATAACTACCACGATGTCCTCAAATAACAGAATACCAATGTCAATTTTCCCGTGCAGGCTGGTGGCGGTTCCTTTGTCGTTTAACATTTTTATCGTCACGGCCGTCGAGCTGTACATTACCGCTAGACCGATAATTATGGCTTCCGATGTGCTAAAACCGAGACCAATTGATGTTAAAAATCCAATTGAGGAAATTAAGATCATCAAAAGAACCGAAATTTTAAGCAGCGGCTTGAGAATATGCTTTACCTCGTCAACCCGCATTTCAATTCCTATCAAGAAGAGCAGAAAGGCCAGCCCCAGCTCCGCCATCGTATGCGTTAATTCACCCGGCTCCACAAAACCAATTACCGCCGGCCCCAAAATTAGTCCGGTTATAATGTAAGCAATAATTGTTGGCTGTTTCAGGCGGGCGGCAAGCAATCCCATCAACGCGGCGTAAATTATAATAATGATAAAATCTCCCGCCATCATCAACTCCATCGACGGCAGTTCAACCGGTATATGATAGGTTTCAATCAGACCAATAAGAGCTTCCATCAAGATAGATCAGTCCATTCTACTTTTTAATTAAATACTTTCTCTTAACCAATCAATAATGTCGTCGGATTCATAGAGCGGCTCACCGTCAATCAGCAGACACGGCACCTGAATCTTGCCACCGACTTCCTTCAATCTATCCTTAGCCGCCAGGTCCTCGTTTATTTCCTTTAACTCCACCTCAGTTATACCTTCTTCTTCCATAAACGCCAGCACCTTTTTGCTGAAAGGACATTCTCCTTTATAAAAAAGCTCCAGTTCTGCCATAATAATCACCTCCAAAAATATCTTTGGATATTATCAAATACTCAAGACTTATACCACTGTTGCACGACTAATTGTAAAATCGTAACTGCTTCGTATCCTCTCATCTGGTTTCATCTTTGAACTCAAAAATGTCAGTCTGGATAAATCTCTTTACCAATTTTAGTGAATGCGAGAAAATACTTCTGAACAGCGAGGATTTGGATCTGCTCAATAATCAGGGGGGACTCCCATGACCTTGTGTCATGGGTGAACCTGTTTGGGCAGCTAATCACAATTTGTCCCCCCCTCAAAGCGGGCCAGGTGGGGACTATTGTTAATTGACGCGGGTATCAACCGGGCAATCTAGTGACTTAAGGTCGTCATTGTCCGGCTTGACCGGACAATCCAGTGTCTTTCGGTCTTCATTCGCTCGTCATTGTCCAACTTGATTGGACAATCCAGTGACTTTGACGTTGATTTTAAACCGGAATTATGGTCACATTTTCGACCAAGACTGGGCGCTAAGATTTCAACAGAACCATCAAAATACAAGTGATGTTCATCTTATAAAGGGGTGAGTCCTTTGCAGACAATCGGCGTAGTAACAAGCTGTATTATGGATTTGACTTTTGAGGTGCCGGAGCTTCCCCGACCCGGCGAGACAGTGGCGACGGATAATTTCCACACCGGCTTCGGCGGCAAAGGCGCCAACCAGGCCGTTGCTGCAGCTAAAACCGGCGCTAAAGTCCAGGTCATAGGCACCGTTGGAGAGGACGACTTTGGCTGTGATACGATCGTTAATTTCGAGAAAAATAACATCAATACCGAATATATTTACCAGTTTGAAGAGGAAGGCACCGGGCTGGCTTCAATATACGTCGACGCCGAAGGAGAAAACGCCATCGGTGTAGCCCTCCGGGCCAATCGCCTGCTCTCGGCGGAACATGTCGAAAAAATTCCTGACAGATGGTTTGAGAAAATTGATATTATAGCCGGGGTGCTGGAAATTGCCCCGCCAGTATTAAGGAAAAGTTTTGCCCGCAGCAAGGAAAGCGGCGACACACTGACGGTGCTTAACGCCGCCCCGGCCCGGGAAATACCCGAGGACCTATGGCAGCTCACTGATGTCTTAATTGTTAACGAAACAGAAGCTGAATTTTACTGCGGTAGCCTGCCCACCTGGGAGCAACCCGAGCCGGCACTGGAAGCTCTGATTGAACGTGGTCCTGAAGTTATCGTCCTCTCCCTGGGTCGCAAGGGAGCCATTGCTTACGTCAACAATGAGATCATACGGGCTCAAGGCAAAGAAGTCGATACAGTCGATACTACCGGCGCCGGCGACGCTTTCATTGGTCGTTACGTGAGTAGCTTAGCAACCGATCAGGATCACGGTTTGGCAATAAACAACGCCAACCAATACGCCGCCCGCACCGTCCAGGCGTCAGGCACCCAGAAATCATTCCCCACTTTAAACAACTGATTAACTTGATCTATTTTGTCATAAGCTCTTCTCCATACTCCAAGCTCTACCAGCGTAATTCTGGGAAAGTGACTGCAGATCTAATCCCTTACATCTAATCCTCCACCACCTACCGACGTCATTCCGGGCGAAGTGAGCGAAGCGAACGTAGACCCGGAATCTATGGTAACTTCAAAATGGATTGCCAGGTCAAGCCCGACAATGACGGGGGTTCGGTAGGTTCTGCTAATCACCTACACTTTCTTGACAAAACAGTGGGAGCTATGACACCATTTACCGCCTTAAAATTAAATCACTGCAGAGAAAGGGCTTCACGGAAATGAAAGACAATAGTCGCCCCTATTCACCGGCACAGTCAGGAAAAAGATTTCCTTTACTAACACGCCTGCAGAGCAAAATATATCGTTATTTTCAAGACTTCGGTCCCTTGCAGGTAATAATTCTCTCCTCGCTTATTGGTTTTGTCGGCGGTTTGGGTTCAATTGCCTTTAAAGCTCTTATTTTACTCTTTAAATACTTGTTCTATGGTGCAACTTCAACAGACGGTTTTCTGGCGACAGTCGTCGCTCTCCCCTGGCAGTGGCGCTTGTTTGCTCCCGCCGTTGGTGGCCTGATTATCGGCCCGCTAATTTATTACCTCGTCCCCGAAGCAAAAGGGCACGGCGTGCCCGAAGTCATGGAAGGAGTCTCCTTTCACGACGGCAAGTTACGCCTGCGCGTTGTTCCCATGAAAGCTTTAATTTCCGCCATCTGTATCGGTTCTGGTGGATCGGCGGGACGTGAGGGGCCGATTGTGCAAATAGGTTCCGCCTTTGGTTCAACCGTCGGTCAATTCCTTAATCTCTCCGCGGCTCGAACAAAAACTCTTTTAGCTGCCGGCGCAGCAGCCGGTATTGCCGGGACTTTTTATGCCCCCCTGGCCGGTGTAATTTTCAGCATCGAGGTTATATTACGCAAAATCAGACCAACAGATTTTGCAATAATTGTAATTGCTTCCGTGATTGGAACTGCAATCTCCAACACTTATGCCGGTGGTATTTACGCTGTCTTTGACATTCCGGTTCATGAAATGATTACAATGTGGGAGTTATTACTCTACGCCGGACTTGGTTTTGTTGGTGCGGTTGTCGCCCTAATTTATACAAACACCCTCTACGCCATGGAAGACATCTTTGAAAAATTTCCACTCCATCCCGCCCTTATACCAGCTCTTGGCGGACTTTTGCTTGGACTTTTAGCCCTTTATATTCCTCAAATACACGCCACCGGATATCCGGTCATGGAGGAAGCCCTGCACGGCAATCTCCCCCTCCAGTTGGTTTTCATCTTCATGGTCGCTAAAATTCTCGCCACAATTTTAACTCTTGGCAGCGGTGGTTCAGGTGGAATTTTCGCGCCGGCGCTTTTCATTGGCTCCATGATGGGCAGCACATACGGACACCTGGTAAACAACTGGTTGCCCAACATGACCGGTGGGCCCGGGTCCTATGCCATGGTTGGAATGGGCGCCGTCTTCGCCGGTGCCACTCACGCACCGCTGACCGCGGTTATCATCCTTTTTGAAATGACCCACGACCACCGCATAATACTGCCCATGATGTTTGCCTGTATCATTAGCTCTTTTGTTACCAAAATCTACCAGAAAAAGAATATCTATACTACCAAACTTCTTAACCGTGGACTGGATATCGATTCGGTTGAAGAACACGAAAAACTTGAAAAAATTACGGTTCGCGAGGCAATGACTCCCGACCCGATCACTATTTCTGAAGAAACTACAATAAAAGAAGCCCGTAAATCCTTCGAAAAGAGCTTCTACTCTCATCTGCCCGTTGTTAGCAGTGATTCCGGGGAACTTATAGGTATTTTAAGCCATCACCAGGTTTTTGATGTTGACCCGGAAAACGACCAGCAAATAGCCCGGGAAGTCTCTGTTCCTCCAGGCGCCACTATTTTTGAAGATGATAACCTGCTGCAGGCACTGGAGCTAATTAGTCAGATTTCAATGAAAATTATCCCGGTTATTGCCACTGACGGCTCAAACCGCCTTGTCGGCATCCTGGCCCGCGGCGATATCATGGACAATTTTTCCCAACAAATTCTGGCCAAACAGGATAAAGTAACTTTTGACATCAGTACACGCACCCGTACTACTGTTCAGGACCTGGTCAACGCATCCATTCAGCCGGTTAAAAAGCAAGCCCGGGAGGCCAACATTACAATCCTGACTGACATCGATGAGAATTTACCCGAGATAAAAGTAGACTTTACAAAAATAAGCTGGGTGATTACCAGTCTGCTCGGTAATGCTATTCGCTATAGTAAATCGGGAGACGAAATAATAGTGGCTGCCAGGAAAAGAGACGAAGACGTCCTGATCACTGTTTCAGACAATGGAGCCGGTATGCCCCCCAGATGCCAGCGTTTGATTTTTTCTGAACGTAAAGAGGATCAGGACCCTCAAAAGTGCCAGGGACTGGCGATCGCTCGCGAAATTGTTGAGGGACACAAGGGCGAGATGTGGATTGAGAGCACCTCCTGGGAGGGAACGGACGTTTACTTCACCATCCCCCTTTCTTAATTCCAGCTATTTCCAGTAAGCCGGCGTAAAGACGATAAATACAGTAAAAATTTCCAGCCGGCCCAGCCACATCAAAACTGCACATATTAACCTGGAGACCGGTGATAAAACCAGGTAATTTTCCATTGGACCAAATGCTCCCAGACCGGGGCCGATGTTGCCCAGCGATGCCGCCGACGCACTCATCAATTCAAGCGGCGCAAACTCCGTCCCCACCCGGAGAGCATCTAACTGTAAGAAGAGTGTCCCCAGCAAAAAGACAGAAAAATAGGCTAAAATCATAATGATTATGTTTTTGACAATTTTTTCACTTACTATCTTCTTCCCCCGCCGCAGCGGACGCACGGCGTCCGGATGAACCGTGGTAAACAGCTCACGAATTATGGATTTTATTCCAACCAGCCAGCGGACTATTTTAATTCCACCGCCGGTGCTGCCGGAACAACCGCCAACAAACATCAATAGAAACAACACTGTTATTACAAGTCCCGACCAGCCTGCAAAATCGGCGCTTGCATAGCCCGTGGTCGTGATAATCGTTAAAATTTGAAAAAAGCTGTGTCTCCAGGCTTCAAGTTGGTCAAAATCAAGGCTAACAATCAGCCCCAGGAAAACTAGTAGCGCCGCTATCAGAACTACTGCCAGGTAGAGCAGAAATTCTTTGTTCTCTCGCAGTACTGAAAGATGACCGCTGAAGACCCACCAGAGCAGAGCAAAATTTGTCCCGGCAAGAAACATGAAAGGTATAATTGCCCACTGCGCCGCCGGTGAAAAAGCGGCTATTCCTGCCGCTTCAGTAGAAAATCCCCCCGTCGGCATTGTAGTAAAAGCATGCGCCAGGGCGTTATAAAAATTCATCCCCGGAGCCTCTCCAAGCTGATAAAGAGAAAATAAAATTCCCACCATTAATACAGTCAAACCAAGATAGACAATCCAGAGACGTCGCGCTGTCGCCACTATCCGCGGCGCCAGCCGCTCCACGGATGGCCCCGGTGCCTCCGCTTCGATCAACTGTATCCCACCAATAGAGAGTTTGGGAAGGATGGCGACGGCAAGAACAATAATTCCCATTCCACCCAGCCACTGGCTGAGCTGACGCCACATCATTATAGCGGCGGAATGACGAGCAAAGGATATTTTTTCCATCACCGTCGCACCAGTAGTGGTAAATCCACTCATTGACTCAAAAAATGCGTTGACAGGTGAGGCAATGGTACCCTGTCCGGCGAAAATATAGGGCAGAGCTCCAAAAATTGCGGCAACCAGCCAGGTAAGCATTACGAGCAAGAATCCCTCGCGGGTGTTCACTTCAGGATTTTTTTCAAACTGTTCTAAGATTAAACCGAAGACCACCACAAGTAAAATGGTAGCCACAAAAACCAGTATATCCTCGCCGGTTAAAATGGCTATAAAAAGAGGCAACAGCAGCGGTACAGAAAGCCAGACAAGTATCGAACCAATAAGACTTAAAACGCTTTTGTAATCAACCATCGCTACTTAAAGCCTCTCTCAAAAGTTACCTCGCCCCTAGCGGGAAAAGGTTATGCTTTTTCCCACTCCCTTCCCCCCTGGAGGGGGAAGGTTAGGATGGGGGGAGAAGTTAATCTACTTAAGCCGTTCAGCAACATCTTCGGCCTGTTCAGCGTCCGTAAGCACTACAAGCCGGTCGCCCACTCGCAGCTCAGTTTCCCCTCTTGGAGTCAGCACTTTACCTCCACGAATTACGGCCCCGATAGTCATCCGTTCAGAAAGTGAACTCACACTTTCGGACAGCCGGCGTTCAACAAGCTCACTTTGCGGCCCTACCTCCACTTCAAATACAGTTCCCCGGTGGTGTTCAATGCTGGTAATATTTTCAGCGTAGTCTACTTCGATATATCGAATTATCTCCTCAGAAACCTCTTCCCGGGGATTAACTACATAATCAACCGCCGTTGATTCAAACAAATCAACAAATTGCTTCTCGTGCACAATCGAGACAACCTGAGGGATACCCTTGCTCTTAGCCAGCAGGGAAACAAGCAAATTATCGGCATCTGGGTTAACTGCTCCAACGGCCATATCGGCTCTTGCTAAGTTTTCCCGCTGCCAGAGTCCCTCATCTGTCGCACTGCCGTGAAGAACCAGGGCTTCAGGCAGGTTTTCAGCCAGTTTTCGTGCTCGCTGTTCATTCTTTTCAACCACAGTGATGTCGACTGAATACTTTTGAAGCTGCCGGACAATTTGATAACCGAAACTGCCGCCACCGAAAACTACAAGATCGGAAATATCCAAGTCAAATTCGGACGGGTAAATATCGCGCCCAAACTGGTCAACTTTATCCGGCACACCGATAACCGCTATTCGGTCGCCCGCTTCTATAACGTCACCACCGCGCGGAAAAATAAGTTCTTTGTCGCGGAAAATCGCTCCAAAAGTGAGGTGCTGAAATTGGTCAGCTTCTTCAACACTCTGACCGGCGACCGGACTGTTTTCTGGCACTTCATAAACGGCCATCTGGATTTTTGCGTCAACAAAAAATTCGACTTCCCTCGCCGGCTGGCGGCGGGAGCTGTAGGCAACCAATCGTGTAATGCTCTCAGCAGCTAACAGAGCCCGCCCAAGCATCAAATCAACGCCAAAAGCTCCGGCTGAATGTCTCCAGGTTTTCAGATAGTCCGTATTAGTCACCCGGGCTATCGTGAA
>Ga0207421_10004670_pt1 | contig 15654 bp, 17 predicted proteins | sample SodLakKL_010_SED_4_FD_187542 | JGI IMG/M metagenome (GOLD analysis project Ga0207421, IMG submission 187542) | Alkaline sediment microbial communities from Lake Tanatar, Kulunda Steppe, Russia - 8KL_010_SED (SPAdes) (version 2) | ecosystem: Environmental > Aquatic > Non-marine Saline and...
GGTCTTCTCCGGATCCTCCGCCTGTTGAATATGGGAGAGGAGAAACTGCTTATCCTGGTCGCCCCGGTCAAAAAAACGGTCCACGGACATGGATTGAGGAGAGAGCAGGATTGCCACCTGATCGTGGTCAGCAATCTCCTTTAAAACCTCCACGGGTATATTGGTATCCACAATGACCTTCCGGTCCTTGGAAATATGCATCAGCTCGGCAATTTCGAATCCGATGAGCTCATTGCTGGTCTCTTCAATCCATTTTGCATAGTCCTCGGGGCTCCGGTTCAAAAACTCCTGCCAGTCCTTCATGGTTTCAAAATAGCAGAGATTGGGATACTCCTCCGGGGTGGCCACTTGACCCGTGACGGAAAAATGATAATTCTCGCCGCATTGAACCATGTCGTATCTCTCGGCCAGCATCGCCACCATGGTTGATTTTCCCGCATAGGCGGTTCCATTGATAAAATATACATTTTTTAAGTAGTACCTGATGATACGGTTGTTGATTTCCATGGGATTCGCTCCTTCAGATTCAAATGAACTCCAGCCTCTCAGTTGGGGCAGCCTCTTTTACGTCCTGATTCTCAGCCATTTCATAAATCTTCTGCAGAGTGTCCACTTGCAGCTTTTTCTCTTCAGCGGATTCCCCGTCGAGAAACCATTCCACAATCCTGTAGCCGAACATCAGAAGGATCCGCTCCCACACATAATGCTCTTTAATATGGGAAATGTCCACATGCTCTGAAAAGCCCTTCATATAGGCGGGCACACATCTTTGATAGAGGGACACCATGGCGTCCACCTCTGATTCATCTGCAATCAGGCTTGCCAGATCCTCCCCCAGAAATCCCCATCCTGCTGTATCCCAGTCGATCAGTCGTATTTCTCCATCCGAGGAGAAAAGGTTGGCCACCCAGAAATCCCGATGACAAAGAACCGCCGGCAGCTTTTCAATCCTCCGGAACAGCTCGTCCGCCTGATCATCTATTGCAATCAGCATTTCACATAAATGCTTTGGAATTTCACAGCTCTCGGAGCGGATATAGTCGTACACTACATTCCATGATCGATACCGTTGATAATACCTTTCTATGAATCCCTGATCGCTAAGATTGGAGAGCTGATTCAGCATTGAGGGTTTTTCGGCATAGAGTCTCCCCTGAAATTTTCCAAGTTCATAGGCTGCACGCTCGTACATGTCTTCGGTGAGATCAAGGCCTGTCACTCCCGCCACATACTCCATCCAGATTTGGGCTTCATTTTCCTCCTCATTCATCTCTGTATAATAGCACTCCGGCCAGCGAAGCTCCCGGAAGAAATACTCACTGAGCCCTGAGGAGTAAAGATCATACTCTCTCCGCCAGGATAGAGGATCTCCGTAGCGCTCCCACTTCTCCTGGATCTTCAGCACAACCCTGTAGGGACGGTTTTCGCCGTTGACAGTCCGGGCTGTTCCCTTGACCAGCAGCACATCTCCCACGGTGCCCCCCTGTAACTCTCCCGTAGTGTAGTCGGCTGCAGTAATCTTTTCTCCTAGAGCTCTGGTAAGCACATGCTTCAGTGTTTCCTGATTGATCTTCTTCATTTCCTGCTGTATCTTCATCATCGATTCCGTCCTCTCCTCTTATGTTCTTTGAAAGTTTTTCTCCTTATGGGGAAATCCCTTTTCAAACTCCTCCAGCTCCTCCTTCTTCACCTGGAATGCTTCATCAATAGAGAATCTTCCGCTGATTCCCTTAAAGCCCTCTTCCTGCAGCTCCAGAGCCATAAATTCATCGAAGTTCTCCCCGGTGCCGGTTTGGAAGTTGTACATCTTTGCATTTTGAAATCCGAATCGTTGATAATAGCCGGGATCTCCAAAGATCACCACGCCGTTGTATCCCAGATCCTTTGCCTTCTCCAGGGATTCCCTCATCAGCCTGGAGCCGATGCCCTTTCCCTGTTCTCCCGGCGGTACACTGATGGGACCCATGCACAGCACCTCATGTTCAAGGCCCTTTTCATTCCGGATCCTTGCAATGGAGTAGGTCACCTGACCCACGATGCGGTCGCTAATCAAGGCCACCTGACTGAGTTCCTTCACAAAGGCCGGTGTCTTTCGCAGCTGATGAAGGATCAAGTGCTCGTCACAGCCGGGACCGTAAAGATCCCAGAAGGCTTCCCTGGTCAGATTCTCCACTTCATGATAATCTTTTTCCTCTTCTTTTCTGATGATCAGATTCATTGCTCTCTGCCTCCTTTTTCACTGATGATGGTTTCATGAAGGGCCTCCACGTCGTACTCCACATTGCTGAGAATGGTAATGGTCCTGTCCTTGCCGGCATCGTAGGAGGTGATGAAGTTCACTCCAGGATCACAGCCCTGAAAGGAAGGGATGGTTCCATCCAGAAGCCATACTCCGTATCCGTAGCAGCCTTCCTTCACCTGGGGTTTAAACATCTCTTTCACCATTCCCTTGCTGATGAGTTTTCCTGCCGTCAGGCCCTTCCAGAAGTGTTCCACATCGGGAGCTGTTGTAAAGGTACCGCCGGCTCCCGTACCCTTGGCATCCACGGAATAGATGTTGGTGCGGTACTCCTCCCGCTCTTCATCATAGATGTAGGCATTGGCGCAGTTTGCCGGCAGACGGTCCAGTTCGTAGTATCCTGTATCCTTCATATGGCAGGGCTCGAAGATCATCTCCCTGAGGGCCTTATCGAAGGGTTTTCCTGTCAGGGCCTCAATGATCAGGCCCAGCACCACGTACCCCGTGTTGTTGTACTGGAACCGCTCTCCCCGGGGATACATCATGGGCTTATCAATAAACAGAGGAATCAGATCCTCGGATTTTCTGATGCGGTAGTTGGGCACATCCACCCAGAGGTCCTCGTAGTTCTCCATCACCGACTCGTCAAAATAGTCGGGGATCCCCGAGGTGTGGGTCAAAAGATCCCGGACAGTGATGGCAGGATCGATCTTCTTCCAATCAAAGGCCAGCACCTCACCGATGGCAGTGTCAAAGGATAGACGCCCCTCTTCAATCAGCATCAGCACCGCCGTCGCCACAAACACCTTTCCTGCCGATGCGGTGGGAAATTTCGTGTTGATTCTGTTCGGAATTTTATTCGCTTTGTCCGCATATCCGTATTCAACCAAAACCTGATGCTTTCCTTTTTCCACAACGGAGATCACCCCGCTGAAGTTTTTGTCGATTTTAATGGTTTTCATGTTGTCCGCCTCCTGTTAATTTGATGACCTAATGTTCCTTCTTACCCAAAACCTTTAAATATCTTTTGGGTTTTCTGTCCAATTAATTCTGCCGGATCACGTCGACAGATGCTCTTGGATAAATCGATCAATTGCGTTTTCCATCTGTGATAATCCCGGCTCTTCTACTGGAAAATGGCCTGCACGATCAAGAATCTTCTTTTGCTTCTCCGAGGCAATTCTGTCATAAAAAATTTCACTGATTTCCACCGGTGTCCATCGATCATTTCCAGGATGCACCATCAGTACCGGCACCTTGGAAAACACTTCCGGCTCAAGAATCGGGACGCTGTTAATCATTGATAAGAGAAACCCAATGCTGACACTGCTTCCGGCTCCGACCTGATCTTTCAGAAGAACCCGTAGGATCTCTGTATCGTTCACAAGGGCATCCATGTTTGTCACCATTCGAATGGGAACCTTGATGCTTCTTAAAAATTCCGGCATCAGATTCAAAAGCTTTGTTCCATACTTCCCCTGGATACGATTTTTTGCTGAATGTACTCTTACTGCCTCCTCACGGTTATCCAGGATATTTGTAAAAATCAATCCACTGATGGATTGATTTCTGCATGCAATGTTATACGCCAGCATACCTCCTGCACTCAAACCGATGAGAAAAACCTTTTTCCCTCTTGCCATCTCGGTTTTTACAATCTCATCCCCCACATCGATCCAGTCTTCGTAGGTCACTTTTTTACTGAACTTACTATATCCGTACCCCGGCAAATCAGGACAGATCACATGATAACCGTCCCTTGCCAGCGGCACCGCAAAAAAAGACAACAGGCGGCCATTCCCACCCACTCCATGGAGAATTACGATTGTGATATCCGACTTGCGATGATATACATCGAGATGAACGTCCATTCCGCTTATCGTTCTGTAGGATTCCTCCGGTTCAGTTGAGTGATCAATCCGATTTTTCAAAGGCATCAGTTTTTGCAACTCTTTCCATGATTTCTGATTATGATACATCTTTTACCTCCATTGTTTTATGAGGATATGGATCCTGTCTCTCCATTCCTGCTCATATTCGTAATCTTCTGCTTTCCTTATTCTCTATTACGATATTGAATCCCTTTTCGCTTCATAAAAAAAGCCGGACAGGCGGTCATACACCTGTCCGGTCTGAGTTGATCCGGTCACTCCCACCGGAAAAAGCGGATGGCCAGCCCGGTACAGGCCAGGGCAATCCCCAGGATGATGATCAGAGGCATCAGCACCTCGTCGTACTCCACTCCCAGTGATGCGGATTTCAACAGCTTGATCCCCTGGGTCAGAGGCATGAGGTCGGCGATTCTCTGCATCACCGGAGGCATCTCCTCATAGGGCAGGGTGGCCCCGGAGAAGATCAGCATGGGAAAATAGAGAATGCTTGCCAGAACCCCTGCGGTTTTCTGATTCGGAGCCACTCCCCCCACCAGGAGGCCGATGCTGAAGATGGACGCCATCACCAGGAAATAGGCTCCCAGAAAAGCCGGCAGTGAGCCACCCAGCCGGAGATCAAAGAACAGCGATGCGGTGAGGTAGGTGAGTCCAAGGGAAGTCAGGGCATACAGGGCGAAGATCCCCACCTGTACAGCAAGGATCATGACGGGCCTTACCGGCGTCACCTTCAACCGTTTCAGCAGCTTCTTTCCACGGTAATCGGAAACCACCAGGGGAAGCCCCATCACCCCTCCCGCAGCAATGGCAATGGTCACCACCGCCCCGAAGGACTGGGCCAAAAATGTATACCCGGCACCCTCATAGGCCGGCTGATCTCCATAGAGAATCCCCAGGATCACAAGGATCACCAGAGGCATGCAAATTGCAAAAATCACCATGTCCATCCCCCGCAAGGAAAGCTTCAGCTCCGTTTTGAACATTGTCTTAAATGCTTTCATTCCACTCACCCTCCTCTTCAATTTCTCCCTTATACTTCATCTGTCCCTCATCCCCGTCGGTATACCAAAGATAGGCATCCTCAAACTTCTCATAGGGACTCTTGGCTATGGCCTCCTGTACCGTTCCGTGAAAAATGTTTCTTCCCTTTTTCAGAATCATGATCCGGTCGCAGAGGGCCTCCACCTCATCCATAAAATGAGAGGTCATAAGAATGGTCAGACCCTTTTCTTTCATTCGGGACAGGCACTTCCACACATCCCGCCTCGCCCTCGGATCCAGCCCCGTGGTCAGCTCATCGAGAAAGACCACCTCAGGGTCAGGGATTAGGGCAAGGACGATAAAGAGCCTCTGCCTCTGACCGCCGGAAAGCTCTCCCACTTTGCTTTTCAGCTTATCCGAGAGACCAAACTGCTGCAGGATGGGCCGGTAATCCGCTGTGGTTTCGTAGAGGGACCGGGTTACCTCACAGAGCTCCTCCACCGTGATTTTCTCCTGATAGTTCGCCTCCTGGAATTGTACTCCCACCCTTTCAAATACCTTCTTCCTGTCCTTTCCGGGATCCATACCCAAAATCGAAATTCTTCCCCTATCCGGTTTTTTCGTGCCCAAAATGCATTCAATGGTGGTGCTCTTCCCTGCACCGTTGGCCCCCAGCAGCCCGAATACCTCACCGGGAAACACCGAGACATTCAAGCTCTCCACGGCTTTGCGCTGATGGTAGGACTTGTTCAGATCCTGAACCTCAATGGTTGCTTCCCTTTTTCCCGTTCTTCCTGTTTTTTTCATTCCTGCAATTCCTTCAATTCCTGTCATTCTTCCCACTCCTCCTTTTTCCATGATAAAAACAGAATAACACCGGACCGAAGTCTGGTGTTATAATGGAGGGTTCTCTTTTTCACTTTTTCAATTCTTCCATCTCCTTCAGCCGATGGAGCTGTTTGAGGATTGTTCTCCCGTTGCATTCCGCATTCTTAAGGGATGTAATCAGCCGGTCACAGGCGGTAATAATATCGTCATCCTCCTCCGGTGTGTCGATGACCCTTCGGATACTGATCTCCTCCTGATCAGAAAGAGCATTCAGCATGCGTAAAATCGCTGCAAGGGAATAATTTGCACAGCGGAGCGTCCGGATGATCTTTAGTCGCCGAATCTCCTCATCCCCATAGACCCGGTAGCCGTTCTCCCTTCGCTTCACGGTGAGAAGACCGTTCAACTCCCAGTTTCTGAGGGCATCCATGGAAATTCCAAGCTTACGGGCGGCCTCGTTTCGCTTCAACAGGAGGCCTCCCCCCTTGTATTCCCCTCCGGATATGAGCTGTCCCACGATCCTTACAGCTTCTTCCCCATTCTTCTGCTCTGACCGGATCTCCTCGATATAGCTCACCGTTATCTCTATGGCATCATCATACTCCCCCTTTGCTGAGGTTTTTATGATCTCAATTGCCTTTTTCCGCAGGCCCCTTTGCAATACCTCCACTTGAAGGGCAGTTCTCGCCAGCCTGAACTGCTCCAGGTGAAGATCCGTGAAGACCCGGTAGCCGTTGGGAAGCCTCTCCGGCCTTGGGATCAGCTGAAGATCCTCGTAAAGGCGGACAGTATTGGGGTGGATGCCGATCTTCTCTGCCACCTCTGAAGTTTTGTAGCTTTTTCCCATGGTTTTACCACCTCCGTACCTGAAATCCTCATCGCTGTCCAGGGATTTCCAGAACAACCCATCATCCCAAGTTCCCCCTACTCCTTTAAGCTTTTTCGATAGATCTGATCGTACTCCCCGGAAAAAGTGATTCCCCGATCAACCGGTTCCCACCCGATTTTCTCATAGTAATTTTCCAAATCCGTATAGAGGTACACTTCCTCATAGCCCAGGGTTTTTGCCCTTTTTCCCAAATTCGTCGCACAGCCACCGGGCCACCTTGTGGATCTGGTCTTTATGCTGTGCTAAATGTTCAATTTTATAAAGTTTCATGTTGTCTTCCTCCTGTATATGATGCCTTGAAAAGATCTTCTCTTTTCATTTCCTATTCTTCATTACGTTTGGAAAATCCTTTCGGATCCAAGAAACTCCTCGATTGCCTTCTCCGGTTCAGATCTGTGATCTATGCGATTCTTTTCAGGCAGCAATGCTTGAAGCTCACTCCAGACGTTATTATTGCGATACATAAGTTTCCTCCAATCCGAAATGCTTCGCTAAAGGGCAGACGCGGGGACAAGGTGAGACCACTGAAATAGTGGCTCTTTTCTGTCCCTCTGTCTGCTTGTGTACTCTGATCTCTCATTATTTAATCCTCTGAATCGCCCATTTCCCGGTTAAAAGGGCGGAAGGCAGTCCGCCGGGCGGCATAAGCCACTGTCCTGCCATGTAGAGGTTTTTGATCCCTTTGATCCTGCCCTTGTGGATCATCTGCTTTGCCTTCGGAGTAGCACCAAAGGACATCCATGACCCTTTGTATGCACCGCAGTACCGCTCATAGGTTAAAGGAGTTGCCACGTCCAAGACCCGGATTTTTCCCTGAAGCTCAGGAAAGCGGCCTTCGACTCCTTTGATCACATCCTCCCCCAGCTTTGTTTTTTCCGCCATGTACTGCTCTCTCTTTTTCTCCTTCCACCACTGATACTTTGCTGGGAAATAGACAATCATAATTGATTTTCCAACGGGTGCGAAGGCGGGTTCATAGCAGTAGTGCTTATAAGAGATCATATCCGTCTGCTCACCCTCCACCTGCAGCTTTTCCGTCTGAAAGGCAAAGTCCTGGGGATATCCGGTCAGATCACCATCCACACCGAGGGAGAGATACACCGACGATTGAAGGGGATAAGTATTTTCATCCTTGTATCGTTCCTCAAATTTCCGGTCTCTGTACCGGTCCTTCAGAAGAATTTTCAATGTCACATGGCTGTCACAGGCAGGCACCACATAGTCCCCCGTCATTTCCGATCCGTCCTCCAGCAAAAGTGCTTTGGCCCTTCCCCCTTCCACAACAATTTCCTTTACTTCCTTCCCGAGAACCAGTTCACCCCCAAAGCTTTTATACTTCTCCTCCATTCTCCGGGCAAAAGCGCGGGACCCCCCCTTCGGTCGACCGCCGTTTCCGCTGACAAAGGTTGCAAGTGACGATGGCAGAATATATGCGCTGTAGTATTCCGGAATCATCGTTGTCAGAGCTTTTCCGATGGCCGGATTTTTAAAGCGTGTACAATAGTCTCCCACCGTCAGGTTCCCCAGCTGCTTTCTTACAGAGCCCACCTTCCTCATGGAAACCATAAACTTTCCTATTTCTATGGGATTCATCATATCCAGGGGCTTTTCGACAGGGGGTTCAAAGCCGATAAAAGCTTCAATGGATTGGCAGAGGGTTTCAATCTCCTCCCGATCCTCAGGAGACACGTCAATCAAATGCTCCTTCAGCTTATCCAAATCCCGGTACAAATAGACTGTTGACCCTTCATACTCAGCCTTCACAGCGTAGTCGGGCTGATGGATCTCCGTCTCTTCCTCCAGTGCTCCCACCTCTTTCCAGAGCCTGTTCAACCCTGTGCCCTCCTTCGTTCCCATTAACCAATGAATACACCCGTCAATGTGAAAGCCCTTTCGGTCCCATCCCGTACATTCACCGCCGGTAATAGAATGCTTTTCAACAATCACGCTTTGAAATCCCGCTTTTTGAGCATAAATCCCGGCGGTCAGTCCCGCAATGCCGCCTCCGATAATCAAAATCTTTTTCATTGGTCATCCTCCAATTTATTAACAATGAATTGTCTCTCTCTTCTACAATTCTCTACTACGCAGAATAAACCCTTTTCGCTCCAAAAAAAAGCCGGATCGTAAATTTTCTGTTAAACTTCACTGATTCCTCTTGTTGAAGGCAGTTTTATGGATTATAATGGCAAATAATAAAAGTTATATTGAATTTTCTGAAATAAAGAAGGACAGTAATTCGATCGAAGGAGATGATGAAATGAAAGAAGCATCAACAGACAAGTTCTCCTATAGGAAAATCTGGTGGATCGGTTTCGGTTTTCTCGGGGTGCAGATGGCATTTACCAGCTACAATGCATTTCTTCCCCTGATGTATCGGGAATTTTTTGCATCCCGTGCGGTGGTGGGTCTTTTAATGGGTACGGACAATCTGATCGGCTTGATGCTGATTCCCATCATCGGTGCCTGGTCGGATCAGATGGATTCTCCCCTGGGACGGAGACTGCCCTTTATTTTAGTTGCAATCCCCATTGCAGCCATAACCCACTTTGCCATTCCACTGGTTTCCTCTGTGCTCTTTCTTTTGATTATAACGGAAATCCTCTTCACAGCGGCAATGCATTCCTATCGTGGCCCGATTATTTCTCTGATGCCGGATCACACGCCGCCGGAGAAACGTTCAACCGCCAACGGGATTATCAATCTGATGGGCGGAATCGGAACGCTGATCAGCTTTGGAGTCCTCGCCCTGCTTTATGATATCGATCCCCGGCTGACCTTTGGAATCGGCGGGATTGTGCTTTTGCTGAGCCTGGTTGTGATCTGGCTGAAGGTCGATCGCCACCCTCCCCATGTGGACCATTCACCCCGGTCATCAACGAACCCTATCAGGGAAGCCGTCGACGGGATCCGGGATTTACTGAAGCCGGGCTATACCGGTCAGTTTCTGATTCTTTTGGCCATGCTCACCTATTTTATCGGCTATGCAGGCCTTAATGCCATGTTCCCCATTTACGGCGTTGAAACCCTGGGGCTTTCTGAAGGAAGAGCGAATTTTATTCTGACATCCTTTGCAGGATCCTTCCTGATCTTTGCCATCTTTGCAGGATTTCTCGGAACCAAAATCGGGAAGATTCCTGCAATGCTTTGGGGCCTGATTATTGTGCCGATCTTGTTCCTCATTGCAATTCCTGTCAGAGAGCCTTTAGTGATCAGCGGAATCTTTGTTCTGGGCGGCTTCGGCTGGGCCCTGGTCAATGTTCAGGCCATGCCCCTTATTGCGGATTTTGGCGGCAGAGACCGGGTGGGCTTTTATATCGGCCTGTACTACGTGTTCACCATGATCGGACAGATGGTGGGCCCCTTTATGCTTGGTCTTGCCATGGACCTTGTGGGCAACCATGGAATGTTCATCGGAGGCGCGGCCTTTTACTTTCTTGCCTTTCTCATGCTGAAAACCGGTGAGAAAAAGCTCAGTGCCCGTCCCGAGGAGATCGCCCGGCAAACCCGGTTGGATTCTTAACCCTTTTCGCTTCAAAAAATCAGCACCTTGCCCGGAAGTAAAATGTGATGATCAGAAAAAAATGGGTATTTTATAATTAGAAAGTGAAAATTTTGTCGAAAATACATCGTGGTAAGGAGGGGAACTATGTTTCATCAGAGGATGAGAGAGCTGCGGAATGAGAGGAACCTCAGGTTGAAGGATCTTGCAGAGGTCTTGGGAGTCACAACCAGCTCGGTGGGAATGTATGAGAATAATAAGCGTTATCCCGATATTATGGCCATCGTAAAGCTTGCCGAGTTTTTCGATGTCAGTGTTGACTATTTACTGGGACATACCGACATCCGGGAAATCGTTGATCAGCAGATCGAAGAATATGTAGAAACACCTGATGTTGCAGAGCTTCTGGAGCTGATCAAACAGATTCCCGAGGATAAAATTCATCTGGTAAAAGAATTTCTCCACTGTATGGCAAGTCAAAACATGTCACAGAATGAATAAAAGCCGGAATTATTTGCAAATTCAGCGGAAAATCCACAGTTACGGATACCGCTTAGAAAGGAAGGATCCCTATGAAAGTCATCATCGACCGTTTTGAAGAGCGCTATGCCATCGTCGAGCTGGAGGATCGCACCATTGTTGAACTGTCAAGGCAGCTGATCCCCCATGGAGCAAAGGAGGGGGATGTGATCGAGATCCTGATCGACAGGGAAGAGACAGAAAAACGAAGAAAGAAAGCAATCAGCGTGCTTCAGGATCTCATCAATCAGACTCCGGCGAAGGATGAGTAAGAAAGCAATTTCTCATTAAAAAGACCCCGATTTCGGGGTCTTTCGTCTTTTACTTTTCGGAATAGCCGGGATAAAGAGGAAACTTCGCAATCAGCTCCTGCGCTTCCTTTCTGCAGGCATTTAACACCTCCTGATCCTCCGGTGCCTCCGCCACCCGTTCCATAAGTTCCGCAATCTTCACCACTTCCAGCTCCTTTAATCCTCTCTGGCTGATGGCAGTAAGACCGATGCGGACACCGCTTGTGACTGAGGGTTTTTCCTCATCAAAGGGGATCATGTTCTTATTGACGGTGATCCCGATGGAATCCAGAGCCTCCTGAAAGGCCTTCCCCGTGATTCCCTTGTTTCGAAGATCCACCACCAAAAGATGGTTATCGGTGCCGCCGCTGATTAAATGGAAACCCCGGTCATTCAGCTCCAGGGCAAGAACCTTGGCATTGACCAGAACCTGCATCATGATTTTCTTGAATTCCTCGGATTTTGCATATTGAAAGGACCAGGCCTTTGCCGCCATTGTTGTGAGATGTAATGATCCCAGAGCTCCCGGAAAGGTTCCCCTGTCCAGGATTTTTGCATGCTTCTCCTTGCAAAAGACCATCCCGCTTCTGGCGGAGCAGAAGGTTTTGGTTGTGGAGGAGGTGACAAAGTCCGCGTGGGGGATGGGGCTTGGTATCAGGTTTGCCGCCACAAGGCCTGCAATATGGGCCATATCCACCATAAAGTATGCGCCGGTCTCCCGGGCGGTTTTGGCAATCCGCTTATAATCTATGAGTCTGGGGTAGGAGCTGGCTCCTGCAATAATCAGCTTCGGCTTGAGCCTGTGTGCCATCTCCTCCAAACAGTCATAATCAATCTCATCGGTTTTCAGATCAACCCCGTAGAAGGAAAAATCGTAGATCTTACTGACCCAGTTGGCGGGGCTCCCGTGGGTTAAGTGACCCCCATGGTTCAGATGCATGGCCAGGACCCTGTCACCGGGCTTTAAGATCGATGCAAACACTGTATAGTTGGCGGTTGATCCCGAGTAGGACTGAATGTTCACATGCTCCGCACCGAAAAGCTCCTTTGCCCGTTCAATGGCCAGGGTCTCCACCTTGTCCGCCACATGGGATCCCGCCTGAAAGCGGTTTCCCGGATAGCCCTCCAGGGTCTTGTTGGTGAAAATGCTTCCGCTGAGCTCCATGACTTCCAGAGGCACAGTACTCTCCGATGCGATCATTTCAATATTATGCTCCTGACGGAAGAGCTCCTCCTCCACCAGTCCCGCCAGAACGGGATCGGTTTTTTTCGTTTCCTTTAACATAGACATTCTCCTTTATTCTTCAATGAGCCGGGCATTTTTCCGCTGGATGGCAAGATATTCATCCTTGGTCATTGGAGGTTTGCTTTTTTCAATGATGTCATTTGCTTTTTCCCCGCCGTCGGCCAGCAGGTCGATAATGGTTTTGGCCATCATCTTTGCCGGAATGATGTAGGCAAGCTCCGGATCCGAAAGTGAAAACTCCCGGGTATGAAGTGCACCTGTGATGCCTCCCACCAGGGGATGAAGCACCGGCATGATGTGGGAAAGATCTCCGATATCAAAGGATCCGCCCAGCTGGAAGTCCCGAAGGATCTCCTCTTCCGTCATATGCTCCAATGCATTTTGATAAAATACGTCTGCGAAGGGCGCATAATCGATTAAGGGAAAATATCCCGGAATCTCTTCAATTCTGACCTTCGCCCCCACCGCCTTCGCTCCGTGGATGATGCTGCGGTTTACTTTTTCGTTGGCATCCTGGATGCCCTCTAAGTTGCTTCCCCGGACATAGCTTTCCATACGAACGTCCGAGGGGACGATGTTGACGATGTCCCCGCCCTTTGTGATGATGGGATGAACCCGGATCTTATCCTCATCCCTGAAGGTCTCACGGTTTGCGTTGATGTTGTTCATGGCAAGCATGGCTGCATTCAGGGCGTTGATTCCCTCCTCCGGGGCTGCTCCCGCATGGGATTCCTTCCCGATAAACCGGACTTTCTTTCCGAGAAATCCGTTTCCCTGAGGGGCCACAATCATTTTCTTTCCTGTTCCCGTCAGATCGATGGAGTGGATCATCATGGCAAGGTCCACATCATCAAATGCACCCCTTGCAATCAGCTCCTGCTTTCCTCCGTAAAACTGAATTTCCCCCTGATCGATCAGGGTCGAGCGGAAATCCAGTTCGATAAACTCCTCTGCGGGAACGCCCATAAAGGTGACCCTTCCGTTGAGTTTTTTCACAACATCTCCCGCTGCCAAGCCGTAGGCCGTCCCCACCATGGCCGCCACCTGATTGTTGTGGCCGCAGGCATGGATGGCTCCCGTTTCCGTTGCATCGGGGTGATCCGGGCTGATCACGGAATCCAGCTCCCCCATCACGACGATGTGGGGGCCGGTTCCGTTGGGGTTCAGTGTTCCCTGAACCCCTGTGACTGCAATATTTTCTTCAATATCCTTCAGACCAATCATCTCAAAGAGCTTCCGGACTTCCTTTGTGGCATAGATCTCTTTATAGCCCAGCTCCGGATGTTTATACATTTTTTCGGCAATCCCCTTAATGTCCCTCCTGTGCTGATCGATGGATTGCTCCGCTTTTCGTTTTAAGTCCTCCGTCCTCATCAATCACACTCCTTTCCATTCCCTCTGATTTACAGTTGATTACCCGTTGATTTACAGCTGATTACCGGTTGATTTCTATATGATTCCCTGAATGCTGAGAACGATATGGGCAACGATTGCTGAACCGAAGAAGGTTCCGCTGAAGACGAAGATGGCGACCACAAATACCCGCCAGCTGAGTTTCTTCAAAGCTTCAATCTTGTTCCCCACGGAAATTCCCGCAAAGGCAAGGATCGGTGCCGTGGTTCCGAGGAAAATCACCTGATCGGTGAGTCGCAAAAAGACTTCCGATGTGGGCATAAAGGGCATACTTAGAATCAACGCAGTGAGTGACGCCCATGCAAATGCAGGAAACTTCAAATTCGGTGTCAATGCCCGCACCACCAATGCGAAAAATGCGATGGCGAGGACGATGATCATCCCGGGGATGGCATCGATAATGGGCACATCATAGCCGATGTTCTGTGCAATTAAGACAATGATTCCTACGATAATTAATACTTTCAGTTGGTTGAGTAATTTTTCCCAGTCCAGTGCCATTTTATTTCGCCCCTCCCTTATTCTCTTTTTTTCCAAGGATCGGATACAATATTTTATACATAAAGTTGACCAGCGGAATTCCGAGGAAGATTACGGAATAGAGACCCGTTACTCCGGTCAGCATATTACTGGTTGCCGCATAGGCGAGGATCTGATCGCTCATTTCCGGCACCGCCGCCGCAAGTGACCCGGAGGCTGCGGTCATCATGCTTCCGCTTCCCATTCCTCCCGCCATGGCAAGGGCCAGTGGATGTAGACCTGTTGCAACGGATAGGGATCCTAAGAGTCCGAAGAAGATGGTTCCGAATACGGTTCCCATCAGATAGGTTCCAAGAGTTCCTGTTCCTTCAGGGCTGGAGATTCCATAGCGCTCTCCCATAACTCCGAGGGTTGGCTCACGACAAATTGACACCGTGGCTCCAACTGCTTCCCGCTTCATTCCAAGAAGAAGTGCGATGGGAAGGGCAATAAATATTGTTCCGAGATTTCCAAGCTCCTGAAGTAAAAATGCGGGTCCCGCCTGGACCACCTGTACAATGTTCGGTCCAACCAGCGTTCCGTATTTCACACCCAGGGGCAGTAACGCAAGCATTACGAAAGGTCCTGCAAGCTCCACCTCATCCATGGAAATCACACTTCTGAGGGCCTTGATTTTACTTCCCAGCAGATCCGGTGTAACTAAAAGTCCGATGACGACTGCAAAAAGCATAGGAAGTAATACAATTGTACCAATGCCAAGCTCAAATCGCTGGATTCCGATAAATTCACTGATCATGGAGATGACCAGCCCTGCAAGGGACAGCTTTAAGAAGAACTTTCCTCTTCCCTTGAAATTCAAGAGCTCCTTTTCACTCTTTTCCGGCGGTTTTTCATCCGTCATTGCCTTTTCCTGTCCTTCATTCACTTCCGGTCGTTTCTCTTTTTCGTCCGCCATTCTTATTCCTCCTTTTTCTTTTGATTAAAATATGCCAACCCTTCCAATGCAGATTGTGCCAGGATGCCTGCTCCGATGGGGAGTGCCTTCTCATCTGCATTGAATTTGGGGTGATGCCATTGATGAACAAATCCTTTTTCTTTGTTTCCGACTCCCAGCCAGAAAAAGCATCCGGGGATGTCCTGCATATAGAGGGCGAAATCCTCTCCGCCCATGGAGGGTGTGGGGTCCACCGGACCTTCCTGTCCGCAGATCTCCGTCACCGCTTTTCGTCCCAGCTCCGCCATGGTTTCATCATTGATGACGGCAGGGAGATGATTGATATACTCAAGCTCCGCTTCGGCGCCGTAGGCTTTTGCGATATGATCGATGGAGCGGGTGAGGTAGTTCGGCATTTCTTTTCTGAGTTCGGGATTAAAAGTT
>Ga0207421_10004671_pt1 | contig 15653 bp, 14 predicted proteins | sample SodLakKL_010_SED_4_FD_187542 | JGI IMG/M metagenome (GOLD analysis project Ga0207421, IMG submission 187542) | Alkaline sediment microbial communities from Lake Tanatar, Kulunda Steppe, Russia - 8KL_010_SED (SPAdes) (version 2) | ecosystem: Environmental > Aquatic > Non-marine Saline and...
GGAACGCCGACGGCACCGAAAACCGACAGGACGGACTCGAGCGGCGGTTCCGCCGACATCCACGTCGACTGGTCGGCCATCGGTCGGGACTCGAAACGGCTGAACTACGTCGCCAAGGCGATGGCTGACTTACTCGCCAAACACGGCGAGGACGTCGACCTCACCATCGGCATCGAGAAGGCTGGTGGTCCCGTCGCGGCGCTGGTTGCGAAGGAACTCGAGACCGATCTCGGGACCTACACTCCAGCGAAACACCAGTGGGAGGAAGGCGACATCGACGACCTCGGGGGAACCTTCTCGAGAAACTTCGCCACCATCCGCGGGCGGGAGTGTTACGTCGTCGACGACACGATCACGAGCGGGACGACGATGCGTGAGACCATCGAGGCGATTCGATCCCAGGGCGGTGACCCTCTGGCCTGTGTCGTCCTCGCGGACAAACAGGGCGTCGACGAGGTCGAGGGCGTCCCCGTTTACTCACTGTTGCAGGTCATCAGCGTCGGCCCCGAGGAGTGAGTGTGGCTGGCGGTACGTCTCCCCTTACTAGTTAGGGAATTCGACAATCAATTTCGAATCCTTCCATCTCAGCCGAGTCAACCAATGATTGACACACACCGACGGAACGCATTGAAGATAATCGCCAGCTCGAGTGCCCTCCTCAGTATCGGCGGTGTCGGCTCCGCCGCCAAAGAGGGTGCGAGCGGTGACGATACGATAGTCGATATTGCTGTGGCGGCCGATGATTTCGATGTGCTGGTTGCAGCAGTCCAGGAAGCGGGGCTCGCCGAGACGCTCAGCGGTGACAGACAACTGACCGTGTTCGCTCCGACCGACGAGGCCTTCAACGACGCGGGGATTACGGAGGAAAACGTTGGCGACCTCGATGAGGAGTTCCTCGTCGATGTTCTCACCTACCACGTCACGCCGGGCCGTCGCTACTCTGAATCAGTTGTCAACGCGTCGGGTCTGCCGACGCTGAACGGCGAACGCATCGACGTTGACGGGACGGCGCTCAACGACGACCAAGCCGACATCGTCGATACCGACATCGAAGCATCGAACGGAGTGGTCCACGTCATCGACGGCGTCCTGCTTCCATAACCACTCGGCAATCGTGGTGAGCACTGAGCCGTTCTCTCGAGTGAAATTCCGTGGAGCGCTCTTTTGATTTGTAAGGCTTGACACTCCATCTCTCATAGTAATACACTACATTTTTTGTAGTCAACTGCGGTAATGATCTCGGAGCGTCTAGACCCCCGACTGGGGCCACGATTGGATCGACACCGCTCGAGTGACCCGCAGCCAGAGAGCCCCGCGAGCAGCGCAAACCATTTCCATCCCTCACCCCTATCACCGTCCATGACGTTCCAACCAGACAGCAGCCTCGAGCAGGATGAGGTCGACGACATCGTCGACGACACGATCGCCGAAAACGAGGTGGTTCTCTTCATGAAGGGCAACGAACTCATGCCCCAGTGTGGGTACTCCCAACGGGCCCTCGAACTCATCGGCCAGTACCGCGAGGACCTCGAGACGGTGGACACGCTCGAGTCCCTCCCCGAATTCCGCGAGGCCCTCGCAGCGCACAGCGGCTGGGAGACCATCCCCCAGACGTTCGTCGACGGCGAGTTCGTCGGCGGCTCGGACGTTCTCGCGGAACTCGAGGAGCGCGGGGAACTCGAGGGGACGTTGCAGGCCGAGGGCTGATTTTTCCCTTCGGACTTACCGACTGACTGCTAGCAAGCAGAAGCCTCGCCCTTCAGGACGGGGTCTAATACGGATTAGTGTCGTCTCTTACCGGTGAGTGCCGAACCCGGGCTGGTACTCACCGGTAAACAGTGACACTAAACCGTATAAGCCGCTAGACCGGATCGAACGCTCGGACTTCATCGAGGACCCCTGGCACCGCCGCCGCGTAGGCACCCGCCCGTCGACATCGGAGGGCGGACTGGGCGATTCGTCGGGTCCAGTCGTCGTCGGCAATCGACCGCACGTCGTCACGAAGCCTGTCGGCTCTCGACTGGACGTTCTCGAGGTCCCGGGCGGGTTCCTCGAGGAGCCATCGACCGAGCGGATCGTCCCCGACCACCTCGAGGGTGTCCTCGAGTTCAACCGCTGCCGCCGCAGCGGCCTCGTGGAGGGCCACACCGGTCCTCGGAACGTCTTCCTCACGTTCGTCCCACGCCCGGAATTCGGGGACATCCACGAATTCCTCGAGCGTGTGGGCGATGGCGAGGGCCTGGCTCTGGTCCCGAAGGGCGCGCGCGACCCGCCCCGACTCGTGGGCGTTCTCGGCGGGCCGTTCGCTATCCCAGAGGTGACGCCAGACGGTCGTCGTATAGTTGCGAACGTCGTCCTCGAGTACAAATTCAGTCTCCTCGACGATCGATTCGGTTCGGTCCGCGAGCGACTCGTAGCCCGATTCGAGGGCCTCGGTCAGCTCCGGCCCGTCGAGTTCCTCGAGATACCGGGCGGCGGTCTCGAGGTCGAATCGACTCACGGCGACGCTCTCCCAGTGTACCGGGTTGGGCTCCGCTCGTGAAATCGTTCGGTCGTCCAGGCGACCCAGGCGACTCGAGGCCGATGTGACCCGCTGGTCGACGGCCCCGTACTGGACGATGGCCGTGGTGAACGGGTCCCCCTCGTAACTGATCTCGAGGGCGTCCCGGACTGCCGTCGCCTCGTCGACCAGCACCCGGAGGGCCTCGCGGGCCCCGTCCTCCTCCTGGGTCTCGATGCTGATCGCTCCCCGTGCCGAGCCGCTGTTCGCCATCGCCAGCCGGTAGGACTGGAGCGTCTCGAGTCGGTCGCCATCGGTCTCCGCTGCCCCTGGGGGATTGGCCTCGAGTCCGTCGGCCGCCTGGTCGAGCCGTCGCTCGAGTCCCGGCACCGTCGTCTCTTCGGGTACGTCCGCAGCCAACTCCTCGGTGTGTTCGAGGTGGGCGCGGGCGTCCTCGTGGCCAGCCTGAACGATCGCGTCGCTCGTCGCGACTGGCTCCCCAACGGTGGGGGTCTCGAGGGCGGCAGCTTCCTCGAGGGGCTCGAGGTCGTCACGACGACGGATTCGCCGGCGTTGCCAGTATCCGAGGCCAGCCCCGCCGAGGGCGACCGGGACGCCGGCCTTGAGGAGGGTCCGTCTGGAGGGCGACATAACGTGCTATCGTCAAATCGATAATAAATACCTTCTGCTCTCTCCCGTTCGATCGCCGTCCCACACGTATTCAGACGGCGCCACCGGGGGTGTACTCCCCGAACTCCTCACGGAGGACGTTGCAGATCTCGCCCACCGTCGCCGAGGCCTTCACCGCCTCGATGATGAACGGCAGCAGATTTTCGTCGCCCCGGGCGGCCTCCCGCAGCGCCTCGAGGGTTGCTGTCACGGCTTCCTCGTCCCGGTCCTCGCGCACGCTCTCGAGGCGCCGAATCTGTCGGCGTTGGTCCTCCTCGGTGACCTCCTGGACGTCCATCTCGGGATCCTCGTCGACCGTGAATTCGTTGACGCCGACGATGATCCGCTCTCTGTCCTCGATTTCGCGCTGTCGGTCGAACGCCGTGTCCTGGATCTGGCGTTGCACCCACTGCTGTTCGACGGCGTCGCGCATGCCGCCACGGGCGTCGACCTCCTCGAGGATGTCGTACGCGTCGGCTTCGACCTCGTCGGTGAGCGATTCGACGTAGTAACTCCCGGCGAGGGGGTCGACGGTGTCGGCAGCTCCCGATTCGTGGGCGAGGATCTGCTGGGTGCGCAGGGCGGTCCGGACGGACTGTTCGGTCGGCAGCGCGAGGGCCTCGTCCTTCCCGTTGGTGTGGAGACTCTGGGTCCCGCCGAGAACGGCAGCCAGCGCCTGGTAGGCCACGCGGACGACGTTGTTCTCGATCTGTTGGGCGGTGAGCATCGAGCCCGCGGTCTGGGTGTGGAACTTGAGTTGCTTCGATTTGGGATCTTCGGCGTCGAAGCGCTCGTCCATCAGGTCGTGCCACATCCGACGGGCGGCCCGGAACTTGGCGACCTCCTCGAAGATGTTGTTGTGGCCGTTGAAGAAAAACGAGAGCTGGGGCGCGAACTCGTCGACGTCCAGGCCGGCGTCGATCGCCGTCTCGACGTACTCGAGGCCGTTTCCGAGGGTGAACGCGAGCTCCTGGGCGGCCGTTGCGCCGGCCTCGCGGATGTGGTAGCCCGAAATCGAGATGGTGTTGAATTTGGGGACCTCCGCCGCGCAGAACTCGAAGATGTCGGTGATGATTCGCATCGAGGGCGCTGGCGGATAGATGTAGGTGTTGCGGGCGATGTACTCCTTGAGGATGTCGTTCTGGATCGTCCCGCGGAGGTCGGCCCGATCGACACCCTGTCGGTCACCGACGGCGATGTACATCGCGAGCAGAACCGACGCCGGCGCGTTGATGGTCATGCTCGTCGAGACCTCGTCGAGCGGAATGCCCTCGAAGACGGTCTCCATATCCGAAAGCGAGTCGATGGCCACGCCGGCCTTGCCGACCTCGCCGGCGGCCATGGCAGCGTCGGAGTCGTAGCCCATCTGGGTGGGGAGATCGAACGCCATCGAGAGCCCGGTTTGGCCCTCGTCGAGCAGGTAATGAAAGCGCTCGTTGGTGTCCTCGGGGGTCGAAAAGCCTGCATACTGGCGCATTGTCCAGAGCCGGCCCCGATATCCCGTGGAGTAGACGCCTCGGGTGTAGGGAGCTTCCCCGGGAAAGCCCAGGTCCGCCTCGTAGTCGAGGTCGGCGATGTCGTCGGGTGTGTAGAGCCGATCGACCGTCTGTCCCCCGGTGTCCGTGGTGAACGTCTCCTCGCGCTCCCCGAAGCGCTCGAGGACGGGGTCGACCTGCTCGGCGTCCCAGCGCGCTTTGCCCTCGCGGATGGCCTCGAGGTCCTCAGGATCGAACATTATCGTTGACGATGGTCCCGCGAGGCTTCAAACTTGACAAACGCGGCCGCATGGGAGTTCCCGAGTTGGGACCTCTCGATGATAGTGTCTGTGTGTATTGGGACCACCCTTCGAGTAAGATTTATATAGAAGCGCGTACAAGCATCTAATGCACTCGAGGTGACAACCCATGGTACTGCCAACGCGCCCGAACAACACATGGATGCAGAGCCTCGACTTCCCGTCCCAGCTGTTCGGTGACGGGGGCGGCAGCGACTACGAACTGTACGAGGAGGACGACGAGTTCGTCCTGACGATCGACATGCCCGGTTTCGATCGGGAAGAGATCGAACTGGCCTGGGACCGCGGCGTGCTGAACGTCGCCGCCGAGCACGTCGACGAGAGCCGCGACCGAAAGAAGACCTACCACCGACGCTTCCGATTCCCGAAGGACGTCGACCACGAGGCGATCACCGCCGAGTACGTCAACGGCGTCCTCGAGGTGCGGCTCCCGGCCGAGACCCAGACGCCGATCCGCGGTGACCCGATTCCGATCGAGGGCTAATCGGTTCTCGATCGTCGTCGGCCCAGCCGCGACGCCGTCCCGTCGATCAGCAAGCTTTTCACGACTGCTGTCAGGACCGATGAAGCTTCGCGTCAAACCACGAAAACGAAAAGACGGTCGCACTGGCCTCGCGGTGATCGATCGAGAGACGATGGACGATCTCGAGGTCTCGAGCGGCGAGTTCGTCAGACTGACCGGTCGAGATGGGCAGGCAATTGCCCGGGTCTGGCCGGGCGGCCGCCGAGACGAGGGGCGTGGAATCGTCCGCATCGACGGCCAGTTGCGCCAGGCTGCCGGCACGCGAATCGACGATGCCGTCGAGGTCGACCCAATCGCGGTGGAACCCGCCAATCGGGTGGCGGTCGCGTTCCCGGAGTCGGTTCGGATCCAGGGTGATCTCGGGGCGGTCCTCCGGGACGAACTCAGCGAACGCGCCGTCCAGTCGGGGGACACCATTCCCGTCGCGTTCGGTTTTGGCCTCCTCTCGAGTCGTGCCGGCCGTCGACTCCCGGTGCAGGTGGTGGACACGGATCCATCGGGGACCGTCGTCATCACGAACGCGACGGATATCGAGGTCGTCGATCGGGCACGTGACGAAATCACCGTTCCGAGCGGGGATTCGGCGGACGCCGAGCAGGTGCCGAGCGTGACCTACGAGGACGTTGGCGGCCTGGACGACGAACTCGACCAGGTCCGGGAAATGATCGAGTTGCCCATGCGCCACCCGGAACTGTTCCGGACGCTGGGTATCGATCCGCCCAAGGGAGTGCTGTTGCACGGGCCGCCGGGAACCGGGAAGACCCTGATCGCCCGGGCGGTGGCCAACGAGGTCGACGCGAACTTCCACACGATCTCCGGGCCGGAGATCATGTCGAAATACTACGGCGAGTCCGAAGAACAGCTCCGGGAACTCTTCGAGGAAGCCGAAGAGCCCGCGATCGTCTTCATCGACGAACTCGACTCGCTCGCGCCGAAGCGTGACGAGGTCTCCGGTGACGTCGAACGTCGTGTCGTCGCCCAGTTGCTCAGCCTGATGGACGGCCTCGAGGAGCGCGGGGAGATCACGGTCATCGGGACGACGAATCGCGTCGACGCCATCGACCCTGCACTTCGCCGGCCCGGTCGCTTCGACCGGGAGATCGAGATCGGGGTTCCAGACGCCCAGGGTCGCGAGGAGATTCTTCACATCCACACCCGCGGGATGCCCCTGGCCGACGACGTTGACCTCGAGCGTTACGCAGAACACACTCACGGCTTCGTCGGAGCCGATCTCGAGAACGTCGCGAAGGAGGCCGCGATGACGACGCTCCGGCGGGTGCGTCCGGATCTCGACCTCGAGGACGTTGACGAGGGCGTCGAAATCGATGCGGAGATCCTCGAGTCAATCGAGGTAACCGAAGCGGATTTCCGGTCGGCCATGCGCGGCATCGAGCCCTCCGCACTGCGTGAGGTGTTCGTCGAAGTTCCCGACGTTACCTGGGAAGATGTCGGGGGACTCGAGGCGGCGAAAGCGCGCTTGCAGGAGGCGATACAGTGGCCGCTGGTCCACGGTGACGCCTACGAGCAGGTTGGGCTCACGCCTGCGAAGGGCGTCTTGCTCCACGGGCCACCGGGTACGGGGAAGACCCTGCTGGCGAAGGCCGTTGCCAACGAGGCCGATTCGAACTTCATCTCGATCAAGGGCCCGGAGCTGTTCGATAAGTACGTTGGCGAGTCCGAAAAGGGGGTCCGCGAGGTGTTCTCGAAGGCTCGCGAGAACGCGCCCACAGTGATCTTCTTCGACGAAATCGACGCCATCGCGACGGAACGCGGGCAAGGAACAGGCGACTCGAACGTCGGTGAGCGAGTCGTTTCCCAACTCCTCACCGAACTCGACGGGCTCGAGGCGCTCGAGGACGTCGTCGTGGTCGCGGCGACCAACCGCCCTGACCTGATCGACTCGGCACTCCTGCGACCGGGTCGGCTAGACCGTCACGTCGCCGTCGAGGAACCCGACGAGGACGCCCGGCTGGAAATCTTCCGCATCCATGCGGGTGATCGTCCGCTCGCTGAGGACGTTGACCTCGAGGAACTCGCCACTCGCACTGCGGGGTTCACCGGCGCGGACATCGAGGCGGTCTGCCGGGAAGCGGCGACCATCGCGGTTCGGGAATTCGTCGAGAGCGGGGCGGACGACGTCGACTCGATCGGCCTCACGGCGGCCCACTTCGAGGCAGCCCTCGAGTCCGTCACCCAGCCTGACGACTTGGGCGATCACCTCGGCGAGACGCCCGGTGGCGCGCCGTCAATCGGGAGGGTACCTGGCGGATCAGGTGGCTCCGATCTCGATGAGCTGTCATCCACCTCCGAGGCTGACGGCGAGGGCGGGTAGGTCGACGGCCTGGTCGATTTCGCAATCTGGGCGCTCGAGTGGGGTTTCGACCGTGAGGTCGTCCAATCAACTGCCGGTATCGTACTTGTACGTCGCCGACTCGGGATCGATGCCAAAGTCCTCCGGCGATTCGGGATCGTCGGCCTCCTCATCGTGCTCGCTCGCACTCGCGAACGCGGCCCGCAGTCGCTCCGGCATCTCGAACGACTCCCCCTCGAGTGCCAGCGGCTTTGCATCCGGGTCGACGCCCTCGCGCTTGGCCGAAAGCCGTTCCTGCAGCACTGGTGGCAGGGCGGACGTCTCGATTGGCTCGAAGCCGAACTGGGCCAGGTAGGCTCCCTCGCCGGTCAACGTGTAGACGGTGTCGAACCCCTCGTCGCCCGCGTACTCGATGAGGCGTTCGATCACGTGTGCGCCCACACCCTGTCCGCGCCAGTTCTCGAGGACGCCGATACTGGTCAGCTCACAGACGTCCCGACCGTCGTCTGATTTGTGGATACGGATGCGGCCGAACCCGGCCTTCGACCCCGACTCCTCGTCGATGGCGATGACGTAGTCACGGGAGCGAAACGCCGTCTCGTCGAGCCCCATCGCCTCGATGTGCTCGAGAAGCCAGACCTCCTCACGGTTTTTCGCGTCCCGCACGTACATGTGGATAACTAGGCACCACGCATGCAAAAGCGTTTGTGGCGTCTGTGCCTGTAGTGCAGGCCCGTGCGGTGCTCGCCGGTTCCGTCGGGATTTTGTCCATCCCGTCGCTAGCGGGTCCTATGCCAGAGGACTCGAGCGAAAAGACAGGCGGGTCTCCGTCGGATTCGCGGCGGGAGCCGGAGGTGGCGACCGGGGATTCGGAACCGACCGTCAACATCAGCGGCGGCGAGGACGGTGGCGGCGTCGAAGCGACGTTCGATCCAGCCACCGCGAACACCCGCGCCGAGGCGGTCGTCGACAGACTCGGCCAGCGCTACTGGCAGAAGACCTACGGTGGCCAGCCAGCCTTCGAGTGCCTCGTGCGGACGATACTGAGCCAGAACACGAGCGACGTGGCGAGCCAACCGGCCCACGACGCCCTGCTCGAGCGCTACGGCGGCCCGGAGACTGACCTCGCGGTCGCCCTGGCTGACGCCGAACAGGCGACCCTCGCGGAAACGATCAGCTCGGCCGGCCTCTACAATCAAAAGTCGAGGGTCATCATCGAGGCGGCGACCTGGGTCATAGCGGAGTTCGGGTCGACTGCAGCCTTCGATGAGTACGTCGCGGCGGGCGACCCGGGTGCGGTCCGGCAGACCCTGCTCTCGGTGAACGGTGTCGGCCCGAAGACGGCCGACTGTGTCCTGTTATTTGCCGGCGGACGGGGTGGCGTCTTCCCCGTCGATACGCACGTCCACCGGATCTATCGCCGCCTCGGGATCGCGCCAGCCGATGCCGATCACGAAGCGGTTCGGGAAGTGCTCGAGCGTGCGGTTCCAGCGGCGAAGTGTGGCTTCGGGCACACGGCCTCGATCCAGTTCGGGCGGGAGTTCTGCAGCGCCAGAGCACCGGCCTGTCTCGAGGATCCCGACGCCTGCCCGATGGCCGACCTGTGCGATCAGGTCGGCGTCTACCCCGCGACTGGGGAGATCGTCGACCCGGCGGCGGCCCCCGAAGGGAGCGGTGGGGACTGACCGGTTCGACTGCGGACGGTTTCGAGGGCCTTGGGGGGTTCGTTTCCCCCGTGGTTCCCATGCGCGCGCTCGCCCGCTCGAGCCCGCAGGCTGCTGTCGATTTGTGCCCCGAAAGCGTTATCGGGAACTCGGTCGTAGCGGAGCCCAATGACCGTCGCCTCGGTACCGGGAGGTGAATCGCCGTGGAGTTGATCATCACGGAGAAAGACAACGCCGCGAGACGGATCGCCGACATCCTCAGTGGAGAATCGGCGTCCGCGTCACGGGAAAACGGCGTCAACGTCTACGAGTGGGGCGGCAAGCGCTGTGTGGGCCTCTCGGGACACGTCGTCGGGGTCGACTTTCCGCCGGAGTACAGCGACTGGCGGGACGTCGAACCGGTCGAACTGGTCGATGCCGACATCGAGAAGACGCCCACCCAGGAGAACATCGTGGCTACGCTTCGCATCCTGGCCAGACAGGCCGACCGGGCGATCATCGCGACGGACTACGACCGCGAGGGCGAACTCATCGGCAAGGAGGCCTACGAGATCGTTCGGGACGTCAACGAGGACGTGCCGATAGACCGGGTTCGCTTCTCCTCGATCACCGACAACGAGGTCCAGCAGGCGTTCGCCGAACCGGACGAGATCGACTTCGACCTCGCCGCCGCCGGCGAGGCGCGCCAGATCATCGACCTCGTGTGGGGGGCTGCGTTGACCAGATTTCTCTCGCTCTCCTCGGGACAACTCGGCAACGACTTCATTTCCGTCGGCCGAGTTCAGAGCCCGACGCTGAAACTCATCGTCGACCGGGAACGCGAGATCGAGGCGTTCGATCCCGAAACCTACTGGGAACTGTTCGCCGACCTCGTCAGCGACGACGACCCGTTCGAGGCCCAGTACTTCTACCACGACGAGGACGACAACGAGGCCGAGCGCGTCTGGGAGCAAGCCGCCGCTGACGCGGCCCACGAGACACTCTCGACCGCCGAGCGCGCGACCGTCACCGACGTCAACGGACGTCGGCGCACGGACGACCCACCGGCCCCGTTCAATACGACCCAGTTCATCCGCGCAGCGAGCGCCATCGGCTTTTCCGCCCAGCGCGCGATGTCGATCGCCGAGGACCTCTACACTGCCGGCTACATCACTTACCCACGGACGGACAACACCGTCTATCCCAACGACCTCGAGGTCGAGGACTTGCTCGAGGACTTCGTGGGCCACTCGGTCCTGGGCGAGGCGGCGCAGTCGCTCCTCGAGGGTGACGGGGACCTCGAGCCGACGGCGGGCGACGAGGAGACCACCGATCATCCCCCGATCCACCCCACCGGCGAGATTCCGACACGCGGCGGCGATGTCGACGAGGACGAGTGGCGGGTGTACGAATTGGTCGTCCGTCGGTACTACGCGACGGTGGCCGAGCCGGCCATCTGGGAACACCTGAAGGTCGTCGCCGCGGTCGACGACTGCCTGCTCAAGGCCAACGGCAAGCGCCTGGTCGAGGCCGGCTACCACGACGTCTATCCGTACTTCAGTACGAGCGAGAACTACGTGCCGGCCGTCGAGGAGGGTGACAATCTGGCCCTCGAGGCCGTCTCTCTCGAGGAGAAAGAGACCCAGCCCCCGCGTCGGTACGGTCAGTCGCGCCTGATCGAGACCATGGAGGACCTCGGGATCGGCACGAAGTCCACCCGCCACAACACTCTCGAGAAACTGTACGACAGGGGCTACATCGAGAGCGACCCGCCCCGGCCGACAAAGTTGGCGATGGCCGTCGTCGACGCCGCCGAGCAGTACGCAGACCGGGTCGTGAGCGAGGAGATGACGGCCCAACTCGAGGCCGACATGGACGCCATCGCTCACGGCGACGCCACCCTGGAAGACGTTACCGACGACTCACGAGAGATGCTCGAGGCGGTGTTCGAACAGCTGGCGACATCCCGCGAGGAGGTCGGTGACCACCTCCGCAAGTCCCTGAAGGCCGACAAGCGGCTCGGGCCGTGCCCGGAATGTGGCGAGGATCTGCTCGTTCGACGGAGCCGCCACGGCTCGTACTTCGTCGGCTGTGACGGCTACCCGGATTGCGAGGAGACGCTCCCACTGCCCTCGACGGGCAAGCCGCTGATCCTCGAGGACGTCTGTGGCGAACACGATCTCCACGAGGTGAAGATGCTCGCGGGCAGACAAACATTCGTCCACGGCTGTCCACTGTGTAAGGCCGAGGCGGCGGGCGAGGGGCCAGTGCTGGGGTCCTGTCCGGATTGTGGCGACGAGTATGGGGGTGACCTCGCCGTCAAGACCCTCCAGAGCGGCTCGCGACTCGTTGGTTGTACACGGTATCCAGACTGTGAGTATTCACTGCCCTTGCCACGACGTGGGGATATCGAGGTCACCGACGAGGTCTGTGACGAGCACGAGCTGCCCGAACTCCACATCCACAGCGGCGACGACCCCTGGGAACTCGGCTGTCCGATCTGCAACTACCGGGAGTTCCAGGCTCGAGAGGCCGACAGCGGGTCCGCCCTCGAGGCCATCGATGGCATCGGGACGAAGACCGTCGAAAAGCTCACTGCGGCCGGGATCGAGTCGATCGACGATCTCACGGATGCGGATCCCGAATCCGTTGCCGATTCGGTCGAGGGCGTCAGCGCCGACCGGGTTCGTTCTTGGCAGGCGAAGGCCTGATACCGGGGCATCGATGCTCGTTTGAGGGCAGCCCCGAGCCACTACACCCGCTCAGTCGGCTCTCGAGTCGGGCGGTACGGGTCCTCAGATGTGGGGGTTTACGCCGGGTCGCCTGTGTGCACGTTGGCTCAGATGCTGTGTGACTCGAGCGGAGTTATCAAGGGATGAGCAGGCGCAAAACCCCGCCCTTCAGAGCGGGGAGGATGTCGACGGGCGAGTGCTGGCGCTGTCACTCGTGTGCGCGATGGCGATAGGGTGTCGGCCGAAAGGGTGTGGGTGGCGAGTCCGCGACTCGCTCCCGGGCAGCGAGTGGCGGGTGACGGCGACGGGCCGGAACGACGCGCAGTGCCGGTGCAAACGTGAAAAGCGTCTGGTACCGGCATCCGTACGTGGTGGCGGCACGGATAAAAAGGCAATGGTCGGGGCCCGACTCGCCGGCGGTCACGTTTGGGTCGCTGGCACCCTTGGACTGTCGACGGCCACGGTGGTGCCGGCCATCGGTTGCGCATGGCTTCGTCAGCGCTCACAGCCGGCGGTCCCGCAGCGGCGGAAACCGCTCGCGACTCGTCTCGACGACTGCCGGATCGACAGACGCCAGGACCAGTGCCGGATCATCCGCGGTTGATCCGAGGATCGTTCCCCACGGATCGTGGACGGTCGAGTGGCCACAGAGTGTCGTATCCTCGAAGCTGCCCGAGCCGTTGATCGTCGCGACGTAACATTGGTTCTCGATCGCGCGGGCCTGCGAGAGGACCTGCCAGTGCTCGAGTCGCGGGTAGGGCCACGCACTGGGCACGAGCACGAGCTGGGTCCCCTGGTCGATCAACTGACGATAGAGTTCCGGAAACCGCAGGTCATAACAGGTACTCACGCCGATGGTCAGCCCCTGTACGGTCGCCGTGTCGATGCGTTCTCCCGGGACGAGCAGCTCGGTTTCAGCGGAGCCGTAGCCGAATAGGTGATGCTTGCGGTAGACGAGTTCGAGGTCACCACTGGCGCCGAACAGCGCGGTCGTGTTGGCGTACCCCTCCGCTGCCGGCGTCTCGACTGACTCCGTTGCCCCGAGGTCCTCGACGAAACTACCAGCCAGCAGGGCAACCCCGTGTTCGACGGCCGCATCGCGAAGCCTGGTCATCGTCGGCCCCTCGAGGCCCTCCGCGGAGTCGGCGTAGGCGTCGAAGGCGAAGTAGCCGACGGTGAACAGTTCCGGGAGGCCCACGAGATCGGCCCCGCGCTCGGCTGCCATTTCGATTGCCGCGAGTGCCCGCTCGAGGTTCGCCTCGGGTTCCCGAGGTTCGACCCTGATCTGGGCCAGGGCGATGGTGATGGCGTCGTCCCTGTCGGCCTCGGCGTGGCTGGGGGCCTTCTCGGCGTCGGCCGACCGCGTTGGGTCTGGAAGTGGTATCGAGGTCATCGGTTCGTCCTCGCCAGGTCGGCCTCGAGTTCCCGCTGTAGGTTCTCGAGTTCGGTATCGAGGTTACGTTTGAAGAATCGTTCGACGCCGGGGACGTGGCCGTCGACGATGAACACGTTCTGGAGTGTCGAGCCGCCGTCGGTTTCGACGATGGTATGTTCACCCCGAACGTCGAGCAATTTCGATCGACCGACGAACTCCACGTACTCCGGCGGTCTTCGAACGAGGTCCTCGGTGTCGATCGAGACGGTACGGGTAATGAGTGGAAGGGGGAGTTTGACCTGCCAGGTGGCGATGCGCCCCTCCGGATCGTTCGTCGAAAAATCGGTGACCACACTGATCGAACGCGCCCGCTTTTCGGGATCAGCGATGAACTCCCAGACGGCTTCGGGCGGTGCATCCACCGCGAACGATCGATCGACCCGGACTGTCATACCTCACCATGAGGGAGTGATTGCTAAAAAGACCGTGATAGGGGACGGCGTCTCACCGTACCGCCGAGCACCTGTCAGGGGGCTCCGTGGTGAGTGCTGGACGGTAGGTGACTGTTACGGCCCCGAAGAACGGGCGTCCCTGACGGTGACCGACGTGGTTTAGCTCAGTGTGACCTTCCAGGTGGTCGAGCGGGCGCGGCCCCACTTTTCGATGTCGATGTCCTCGGTCTTCTCGGCGAGGTGGGGGAGGCGGACGCCGACCTGTTTGGCCGAGAGGTCGAGTGCCTTGGCGATGTTTTTCGATCGGAAGTACTGCTCGCCTCGGGCGGCACTCTCGCGGAGATACGAGAGGATCTGTTGTTCTTCCGTTGAATAGTCCGTCATCGTCCCTACAGGGAGTAAGTCGTCTGCACTCTTAATTGTTTTTTACCTCACCAATTCCGGACGGTCGTGCGCACCGACGCGTTCACTCGAGACGTCCTCGGCACGATCCCACGAACTGGGTGAATTTTCGCTACCCTTGCGGAAAGCACTGGCCGATGACCGACGGCAATCAATCCCAGTGAACTGCCTCAGGGTCAAGCCCCAGAGGCTTCTTCCCACGGATTAACTGCTAACACTCCCGGAATCACCATCGGTCTGGTTGCCTCGAACGGTGGAAACCGGGTCATGGACGGGCGGTTCACTCGCCCCGTTGCACTGCGATCGCACCCTTACTACAGGAAGGTTGTTGAGAGCAGGCACATTCCTATCTAACTTCTGTAACCCCTTCGCACTAATCAACACCGCTGCTTTCCGATCAGCATGATCTTGGACCCCGCAACTCACACACTTGAACCGTTTCTTCTCCCGGTTTGAACGGTCCGTGTGACCACACGCGATACACTCTTGTGAGGTGTATTCCGGGTCAATCTTCACTGACGGGATGCTGTTCCATGCGGCCTTGTACGTCACGAAATCCTGTAAGTGTGCGAAGGGCAGCGAGTGCAGCCGTCGATTCATCCGGGTGCCGTAATCAATCGAATCGCGCATGTCTTTGAGGTCTTCAAAGACGAACACCGGATCCTCGAACCTGTCGGCCCACTCCACCACGCGTCGTGAGACTTGGTGGAATCGATCGTGGACAAACCGCTTCTCACGATCCTGAATCGTGTTTGCAAACGCTGTTTGCCCGACTGACTGCATTCGCTTCCGAATCGTGAAGAACTCGTGACGCTCCTGCTTGATCTCACTGTACTCAATGACAATCGAGTCTTCCATACCCGCTTCAGTAATCGCTGCGAGCGCAACGTTATCCTCGTTCACATCAACACCAACAAACGTTGTACTGGTATCCTTTGACCGGACAGTCGCAGTTTTGTGCGTGACGTTGATGTGGAGTTCGTGCCGACCGTAGCGTGAGACAACTTCAGCTGTGCCGACACGCCACTCATTATCAGTCAACGCAGTCTGAAGCAACTCTATTTGGTCACGGCTTGCTTGGAGTGTTCCACGACCGAACGTTCGTTTCTGAGCGGTGATGCGGAAGTTCACCGCCCCGGAATCACTCAGTGTTAACAGTTGTTGGCAATTCGATTTTCTTTACTGGAGTCGGAACGCGTACATTGGCGTTCCGGGCACAATTGGTGCGGATTTGATTATAAACCTTGGTCA
>Ga0207421_10004672_pt1 | contig 15652 bp, 18 predicted proteins | sample SodLakKL_010_SED_4_FD_187542 | JGI IMG/M metagenome (GOLD analysis project Ga0207421, IMG submission 187542) | Alkaline sediment microbial communities from Lake Tanatar, Kulunda Steppe, Russia - 8KL_010_SED (SPAdes) (version 2) | ecosystem: Environmental > Aquatic > Non-marine Saline and...
CATCTTCGTTTCTCTTCATCTTCATATCCTTTACCTCATTAGTCTCCTTTTTAGAATGGTCCTTTTTGACCAGTGTTTTCAGCTTTTCATGGATCTTGTTCAGCAAGCTCATCTTGTCGTCCTCTTCTTCAGGATTGCACCCTTCGATCCTCGGAATCCTTGATTCCTGCGGATCTATCATACTTTCAACACCTATTCCGCATCCCTGTTCCGGGCTACACGCCCCTTCGTCCACGGAAGCTATGTGGTCTGGTAAGATCTGCGTTACAGTTTCATCGTACTCCAGCTCGTTACCGAATTCATCGGTGTGAGTACCCTCTTCGTTCTCGGGTACGGCCCAGTAACCGATGGAGATCTCTTCCCTGTCTTTCAAGGCCTGCAGCATCACTTTCCAGTAGTTATCGTCCTGATGGTTGAACTCCGCTGGTTCTTTCATCACGTACAGCTCTCCTTTCAGCCTCTTGTTTTCCTCGTCCTTCTCGACGTTCCCCAAAAAACCGATTATATCCGTGGGGTTCTTCACGACCATCTGATCCGGATGTTCGAAAGTGATCGGCCTTCCTTCCCACATCTGCCACGTCTTCTTGATCTCGTCCCACGTTTTCAGGGCTCCGTTGCAGACCGTGGCGGAGCAGAAGGAAACAGGCGCTGCCATGAAGCCTTCTTCTACGGTCCACTCGGACTCGATGCGGGCGGACTCGGTGTAGTTTATCAGCCCTTCTAGGTCCTCGTTATCGTTTACGTTCAGCTCGTTTATCATCATCGAGACCGTTTCAGTTTCGTTTTCTGCCATCTATTCCACTCGTTATTCAGTTTTGAAAACTGACCGGCCGTATCTTAGATCATCATCTAGTTCAACTTCCACCGTCAATGAACCTTCAGAGTCCTCTACCGAGAGGATTCCGATATCACTGAGCTCGAAAACGATATCACCGTTTCCGTCCTTAATCAATAGATCCTCGTGCTCTAATTCTTCGCTGTTATCAGGCATCGGATCAGCTCTCACTCTATCAATGTGGCCTTTATATATAATATTTATAATTCTTGTAACATTACAAAAAAGAGCGAGAATAGTCGGGATTTGGTTGTGAACGAAATAGGGTGTAGTTATAATGATTGTTCTGAAGGATAAAAAGAGGGATGTCAATGCTTTTTTAGAATTGTTGTCAACGGTCGATTAGCCTCTTTAACATGTAAAAGGATAATCATCCTATCTTTTTTCAGGAAACTTGTTATCTAATCGTTAACAAGATTTAGGTCAATATCTTCTCCGATGATATGTTCTTCGAAACTAAAAAATCTAATCCCACAAGTCATCGGTAGTTTCGGCTTGGATGAATTTATTTAACGTTGTATACCGAAGGCCCTGTATGGGTCCACCTTCATAAGGCACCATGTCATCCAACTCCACTATCATGTCTTTTTTTAATATTATCATTTTGTTACCCTCCTCATATGATTCATGTTCACGGAAGTCATCAATTGGAGGATCTTTATTTCTTGGATCAATAACTTCCTCTACCACTCCAAAATATTTCACGGCACTTGTTGGAGATGAAACATAAAGTCCAAAGTACTCGGGTTCTCGACATAAACTTATGAAACCCCACGCGCCAAATTGAGAGAATAAATGCTCTCCCTCATCTTCTTCTTTTGTTTTATGGGCTGGCCTTGAAGGGCAGATGGCCATTAACCCGTTACCATAGTTTTTCAGGTCCTCTCGCGATTTTCGATATATTTTCGGCTTATTTTCAGGGCCCATGGTTATTGGCACGTGAAGCAATGGCGTTTTCCATACTAAATTTTTTCCTTTATCTATACTAGCTTGTCCTATACTTTCCGCCGATCGGAGGATGTAAGCTATGCCATCAATCGAAACCTGTATAAAGGCTAAACCCGATAATTGGTGTAAGGTGAGAAAATGCCGACATGGATGATTGTTGTCATAATAATCCTCGTACTGATATTTCTTCTCTTGTTAACTAAAGCGGTGAATAAAGTTCCAGAATACAAGAGAGTCTCTCACTTCAGATTCGGCCGTTTCATAGGTGTTAAAGGTCCTGGAGTTGTTCTTATAATTCCTTTCATAGATGACTTGGAATGGAAAGACCTTCGAGTGAGAGACATGGACGTGTCTGAACAGAATATAATCACCAAGGATAACGTTAGCGCCAATGTTGACGCTGTAGCTTACATGAAAGTATTCGATCCAAAGAAGGCGACACTTGAAGTCAAAGATCATTATAGGGCGACCAGCAGGTTAGCTCAGACGACCTTGAGAGACGTGCTGGGTAAAGTGGAGCTTGACGAGCTGCTGAGCCGGAGAGAAGAATTGGCAGAGGACATAAGACAGATAATCGACGAGGAGACCGACGCCTGGGGCGTGAAAGTGACCAACATGACGATCAGGAACGTGAATCTACCCAAAGATATGGTAAGGGCGATAGCTAGCCAGGCAGAGGCTGAGAGGAACCGTCGAGCCAGGGTCAAGAAAGCCCAGGGTGAGGAAGAAGCCGCTAAAAAGATGGCCGATGCAGCGGAGATATACGGGGAGAGAGAAGGCGCGATGCGGCTCAGAGAGCTTCAAACTCTAGTGGAGATAGCTACGGAGCAAAACCTCGTTGTTGTTACACCCTCGAAGCTAGGTTCAGATCTTGGAAATGTCGCTGGACTGACTAGTGCCTTGAAAGAGCATGACAAGAAGAGTGATGTCGAAGAGGAGGAGTAATTTCCTCACTTTTCCTTGACTCTTTCTACCAATAGGGTAGTTTGGCCTTTTTTCTATGACGTTTCCAGGTGAGCTTGGAGAGATCAGGAATTAAAAGATAAAGTTGCGATTTTGGCCATCATAAAAATGTTAAATTGGTAAGTATTGAATAACTAGGTTTTAGGATAAAAATTGTAAAATTCGAAACCGATCTCCTCGGCTTTTTTCTCTAGAGTTCTTTTAGCTTTCTTTCCTTTTTTTGACCTCTTGCCTTCACTCAGTGCATTCTTGTTCGAGAAAACTATGAGATATTTTTGGGTAGAGGGATCTAATCTATCTAAAAATTTTTCCGTCTCATCCTCGAAATGATCTATACCCACGTTATCTTGATTTTTGATGAACTTGATTTCTAAAGCGTGTTCCAAGCAGTCCGCTTTAAATCTTTTCGTGCCATCGTTTATAACTCCTTCAACGTGGTTTCTAAATATTCCTATGTCTATGTGAGAATCCTCCCCATTTTCACCAACGTTAACTTCGGTATGGACGTAACTTACTAGTTTAGAATTCACCATCCGTTGGATGTATCCTTCCTTGTATTTTGTCACGTCCTTTTTTTCCAACCTAACTTCTTGGACGTTATCATTTTTTTCCTCGTCCCTCAATGAAGAAGCAATTTCCAATTTAATGTCGGATTCAGTAAGAAAAGATAGTGGATGGTCATCGAACTTTTTTCCAACATTTTTTATACACTTCTCGACGGTTTCTTTTTTCACGTGATCAAGCCCATATTTCCATGACGGGCACTCGTTATAATTCTTTCCGGACCTAACGGACAAAAAAATTGCCAAACCTAAAGTTTAACAAGGTTGGAATTTTCGAAGACCAAGTTACAAATCGGGCACGGTACTTGCCTCGTCTAGTTTCTTCAACGAGGTATATTTTATTCCTTGTATCCCCTTTCCGCCCGCACTTGGTATTTCATTTTCTAGCTTTCGTAGTTTCTTTATTTTTAGAATGACAGGTTCATCGCCTACATCGTCTCCGAAGTTGTACAACTTGTATTTTCCACTCGGCTCCAACTCTTCACTCGTCGTTTTTTCAATCCGCGCCAAGTGGGTAACGGACATCTCGGGAGCAGTTCTATAGAAAGCCAAGTAATCCTTGACATCATAGTTATAAGAAACCGGATAAGAGTAATAGCCTTCTTCTTTAGCCGTCGAGAATGAATAATCATTCAGAGACGCTACCATCACGTTTTCTTCATTGTAATGATCACAATTTTCATTCAAGGGACAATCGCTACAGGTAGGAAAAGAATCATCACATGACATGGAACCGATGTCCAATAATGCCCAATTAAACTTCTTTATGTTTTCATCCGGTAAAATCTCATTGGCTTTTTTCTTTAATTTTTCATTTCTTCTCAGGTCTCCCTCGTGGTCTATCGAGAAACATCTTCCCAGGACCTTCGAGGTATTGACGTCCAACACGTGCTTTTTTTTCCCGAAACCAAAACAGAGGATGGCGTTACCGATGTAAAGACCAATACCTTTTAAATCCTTCAATTCTTCCTCAGTGCTCGGTATTGATCCATCGTGCTCGTTCATTATTCTCTCGGAAAGATTCATCAACCATTTCGTCCTTCTCTCTTGCAAGCCCAATTTTGATAGATGTTTTTTAATTTCTTCCTCGGGCGCGTTTGCCAACTTTACAATGGAACCAAAGTCGTCTAAGAAATCTTCATAAATTTTTTCAACGGATCTCGCGTTGGTTTTTTGAAGAAGTACCTCGGCAATCAAGATCTCGTACGGGTTTCTATCTTCTTCCCTCCACGGGAAATCTCTCCCCTTCTCTTCATACCAATCAAGAATCTTTTCAACCGTGTTTCTCTTCATTTTACTACCTTCACAACTAATTGATCATTAAAAGCGTTTACGAGCGCGAGATTGATTACAGTACATTCCTATTAATTTGATCAATCTTTCATTCCTCTTCTCGCCTCAATTCTTTGCCTATCTCACGCGAATATAACCTCTCATAAATACCTTTCATGTACATGGCATCGTGTTCCTTGAGCGGGGAATTTGAAATTATCGTGAGGTTTTCATCGGTTTTGATTAGATGATAGACTAAATCTTCAAATTGAAGATCTCCTCTCTTGATCGGTGTCTGCCTGCATTCGTCTCTTCTTTTCTTTTCGACTCCGGAGAAAGTTACATAATATTCATCTGAGACGAATTTTTTGCACATCTCAAAGACTTCTGCAAAGTCCTCCTCTTCTTCAAGAGGATGTTCGCCTTCAGCCTTGATGTGAGCGAAATTAATAACGGGTACCGTACCGGATACCTGACTGCAAACCTCTAGAGTCTCGTCGAGATTTCCGAAGACGTCTTCACCGGCCTGCGTCTCCAAGCCTATCTTCATATCGGTTTCACAGTTTTCAGAGATCCAATCCCTGAGTTCCCTGAGATTTTCAACGGCTGAACTTTCAAGACAATCTTCGGTTTGATTCTCCTTTCTTAAACCAAGATGTGTTACTAGGGTTTCGGCTTCTATTTGGTCTGCCATCACCGCGCCGTACTTGAAAGCTCTTTTTGATTTCTCGAGCGGTTCGGAATCTTTCTCGCTTAGTTCAATATAGTAAGGTGTATGAAGTGACATCTTCACGTCCAATTCCTTGGTACTCCTGGCCAAGCGAGGAAATTTATGGAATTCTCCTGCAACCCTTCCAGTTATGGAATGCAACATGTCCCCTCTTTTCAATTCTTTATCAAGATCATCCACGAATATTTCTCTATAATTCCGCCCTCTATTTACTCCTATGACGAATTTTCCAGGGGTCTCTCTAGCTTTCAATCCAACCTCGTCCTCCTCGACGGGCCTAGTTCTCACTTTAGGCCTCAAAAATTGGATCTCGAATGCATCGAGACCGAGCTTGTGGACGTCCTTGATCCCGGCTTCAATCGTTCTTCCCTTGCAAGAAAGTGGGATCCCGCTTGGACCAAAACGTATCATGTCCTTGCTCCCCCATACACTTCAATTTTCATCATCTTTACCCAAGTTAAATCTTCATTCTTCAAGAACTTCTAATTCAAAAACATCTTCTTGATCGGTTTTTGATATTCTAATTTTACTTCTTTCATGTTTTTTCAAGTCCAGGGCATTAAATCCCTTCCAGGTCAATCTCATTGAATCACGTTTTTGCATCGTGGCCGTCGCGGTTCTTTCACCTCGCCTCAAGGTGATCTCCTCGCCAGCGCTAGGAAATTCATTTCTTACCTTGGTACAATGTATTCGATACCTATTTCTTTCCGAGAAAGACAAGTACTTTTCAATCAATACCTCATCTTCATTTTTTGATATTTCAGGACCTTCTTCATATTTCTTCAAGAGATCCTCTATCTTTTTTGAATCCATGACGATCAACTATTTTTTTATAACATAACTGTTACCCATTAATGGTTCTTGCCATTCAGGATTTCTTTCAATCGATGGTTTCATCGAGGTCTTCACAATAATCTCTCCAAGACAATACCTCTAGTTCTTCCACGGGAATTAAAACGGGAACTTGTCGTTGCTTGTTTCTTTGACCCGGTCTATATCTAGGAGCAAATGGTTCATCTCCCTTTTCGTATTCCTTTCTTCCAGTTATAACATCCCTGGCCCAGCAGTCCCTGAATTTTAGCGCCAGGTGGACCGGTTTTCCAGTATCTTTCACGAGTTCAGTTGCCCTCTCTATCTTCGCGTAGGGAAATTTAGTCTTCCTGTAGGCGTTCAGTGTGTTGGATCTTTCCTTTATTTCCAAGTAATACGATAGATTTCCATCTTCATCGAACACTTTCTTGTCTATGTCATCCGCCTTGCCCATCTCTTCAAGGTGATCTCCTTTTTCTTGATCCACGTATTTTTTCGCCAGGACATCTTCTCTCTTTTCCCCTTTTTTCACGGTATCTAATTGGCTTTTTTCTCCTCTTTTAGTAGTTGGCCAAGCCCAAACCTCTTTTGAACAGTTAGAACAAGTTCCCAAGACTCTCTCCTTCCCCCTCTTGGTTATTTCGGGAATTTCTATATTTTCATCAACGTTACCACAATACGGACAGATCATATTATCGAACTAATTAGTTGAAAATTGGATCTAAAACAACCTCCTCGTCCTCTATCCTGTATTCAACTAGTTTTGGTTTTCTCTTTCTATATTGATTCCTTGCTTTTTTCTTGTCTTTCTCGTCAAAATCATTCGCGATGACTATCGGTTGAACCATGAAATCATCATCATCAGCCAAGTATTTTGAAACCCATCTCGAATATCCCATAACTTGATCCACTACTCCTTCTTTCTTCGTTCTTTTTAGTTCCACGACGCTAATTTTGTATGTAATTCCATCTCTTTCGTGATATGATAAAGCGTCGATATTGCTACCTTCCATTCCATAGGGAACATAATTTGTGAACCATTCAATTTCTTCTCTAGGTCCAAATACATCAATTAAGTCACTATTGTTTTTATCAAAATTTTCCATCAGCCAAGCTTCCAATGCTTTTTCCGTCCTGAATTTTTTTCCAGAAACGAACGGAATATCATCTAATGATACATCTTGGATCGTGTCAGGTTTACATCCCTCGGCTGTCTGATCTAGTCTTTTGTTTATTGAAATCTTGTTACTATCATCACCAGGATAACTTTTAGACTCAAGGTTATGTGAGAAATCATTATTTTTATAAATTAGATCCGTTAATAATTTTGATTCGTTGGGTGAAATGGAAGTCAAGCTCTTAGGATTCCACAAGGCCTTTCTAAACTTGGGATTCCACAATTCACTATCGCCTGGTTCCAAGTTAAAAGCTCTGTCTTCAGTAACCGGCACAGGATAAAATCTTATTGGTTCAATAGGAACACGGATTGGTATTGAATCCTCAACTACTGCTTCATCCGTGACCTTTATCTTTCTCTTGTCAAAAAATGGACTTCCAGTTATTTTAAAAAGGCCAATAAAGCCGTTATCAGAATCTCCTTCAATCTCTCTTCCCTCTGGGTCAAGCAAATCCCAATATTTTTCCTCATAATCAGATTTTGGAATATTACTATTATCATTTTCTGGTCTTGGATCCTTGTCTGTTAGCTGAAAAAAGACTAGATCTCCTTCTCTAGTACTTAGGACGTCAGAAAATAAATCAGCCAGTGTTTTGTACCATTTTTCACCCATAGAGCCAGTCGTGGCTATAAACCCGTGATAAATGGATGGAACTATGGTTCGTTTATTAACCGTGGACACGTGACCTGGTCTATCTAATTTCATAATTACACGTCCATTTCCATTTCTAAAATTCTCGATAATTTCTTTATTTGAAACCTGAACTTGTAACAATTCCTGTTTGAATGCAATTGGAATTCTCCGATACTCGTTCCATCATACCTGATCGTGCAACTTTCATTCCAAGACTCAACGGTTTGAGTGAAAGAAAAGTCGTCTTCTTCCCATTCGTCAAAATCGGGCAAGTTCTCTTTTTCGATGATTTCATACCCCCTATTTTTTCCCGTGAAATACAGGAACAGGAGATAGTCATTATCAAACAAGTTTTCCAGGTATATGGGCATCATCTCGTGAAACTTGTTAATCACCAATTTTTTGGCCTTTTCATAATTAATCTTTCCATCGTAAAGGTGTCCAAAATACTCGTCAAAGGTTTCATCACCCGGTTGCCCACACTTGTGAGGACATAATTTCCAGCTACTCTTGGTAGTTTTGACTTCAATCGTTTCACCGTTCTCACACTTGAAATCACTCCTGTTCTTGGTCAATCCTCCTTTTTCACCCTTCTCTTGACCAACGCTTTCTTTGATATCTGGTAATTCTTCAAGAGCGTCCCTCATCACTGGTTTTATCTCTTTCTCCAATTCCGTGTTAGCCCGATGTTCAATGTGTAATGAATCAATACCACTAAGATCACAGATCACTTTTTCCGCGGTCATACCTAGTTCTTCGGTATTTGTTATTTCCACCATGAATCAAAAAATATGAAATTACAAATGAATTTATTTTATGTTTTCTGTGCCTTTAATTAGTAAATAGTTAGTTTTTAATTAGTAGTTCAGTAGTCGTTTTTCAGTAAGGTATATTAAAAAAAGCATCTTATACACCGATGATGGATGAAGATTGGCAATTGATAAGTTTCGTCTCTCGTAGTAAATACAGGAAATTGGTTTTGAATAGACTAAAAAACAATCCGTCCACGCCCTCCAAGATTAGTGAAGACCTGTCCATCCCGAGATCATCTACATCTGAGGCCTTGAAAAAACTCGAAGAAAAGAACTTGGTGAAGAAATTAACCGAGGCAAGAAAGGGCAGGTTTTATGACATCACCGACCAGGGGAAAAAGATTCTAAACAAGGTAGAAGACCTGGAATGAAGAATCATTAACCATTCATCATCTCTTTTAGATCCTCTTTCATCGTTTCCGCTAGACGTTTTGCCAACAAGGTTGGAACTGCATTTCCGACTTGTTTTAACTGTTGGCTCTTGGGACCCTTGAAAATGAAATCATCCGGGAAGGATTGAAGAACGGCACATTCCCTCACGGTCCCAACTCGATTTTTCACTGGATGTATGAAAGGGGCATTATGATTCTCTTTAACCGTCGGGGCAGGTTCATCCTTTACCAATCGTTTCCAACTATCACCATAATGCTCGTACAGTCCTTCACCGGGTTCGACTTCGCTCATCCTTTCAACCATTTCATCATCGTGATTCGTTTTATCGTGATTTGGCAGATCCTGGAAATCCTTGTCAATCAAGGCTTCTTTCACCGTGGCATGAGGTTTCAATTCCTTTCCGTCCAATCTCTTCTGCCCTTTTGGACCGTGGGTTCTTTCAGGATAAGTCGGAACTTTTCCATCAATTCTTCCCAAGAATATGACCCTCCTTCTTTCTTGCGGAACTCCATAATCTGCAGAGTTTAGGGTCTCGTGTTGGGCCCTCTCGTAACCCGCGTTTTCAAACCTTTTCATTATTAAATTTAAAACCTTTCCATCCTTCATGGTTTTTATTCCCGTCACGTTTTCCATCAAGAACATTTTAGGTTGAACGTGTTCAACGAAATCGATGAATTTATCAACTAAGTTATTCCGCTCGTCCTCGGGATCTCTTTTTCCTGCTATGCTAAAACCCTTGCAAGGAGGACCACCGATTATCACGTCTATTTCTTCCTCATCCAGGGGATTCTCATCAAAAAACTCTCCTGGAGTCACTTCCATCAAGTCAGCCTGAATGGCCATCCCGTCGTGATTCTCCTCGTAAGTTTCCAAGAAAAGCTCCTTGCAATCGACCCCGGCAATCACCTCGAAACCGGCTTGTTCAAAACCCTTTGATAGGCCTCCAGCTCCACAAAACAAGTCCAGGACCTTGATTTTTGATTCCGAGTTATCATTCATTTCTTTCCACCTTTTTTTCACGATATCAATACAAGCTAATGATCGATTTTTAGAGCATGAAAAGAGGGTCTTTCTCCCGTCGATCTTCACGCGGGAATGACGTCCTGAAACCCATCTAATCACGTCTAATTTGACACTCTGGATGACACTATAGGATTATCGTATATATGGGTTTTCCCTCGAATTTTTCCACCGCTTTTAAAAATGCACTTTCTCCCGGATCCCACGGTAGAATTTTTTTAACACTCGAGTTGAGCTCGGTTCACTATCTAATTCTAATCTATTTTTCTTTCTCCTTCATTATTTTCATCCAACCACCATCAGTGGAGTAAACCGTTAGGTTCTTCTCGTCCATTATTTCGAAGAACGTTTCCCAGTCCGTCTCGTTCACTCCCTCGGTACCCTTGTTCGCAAATTGAATTACATCCCCGGTACCTTCCACGATGCCAGGCATGAGATCTTTTTTCTCGGCCATTTTCTTGATTTCCTTTTTTGATAATCTACTTAGGTCCTGCCCGATTCCCATTTTATCATCTCAGTTATTTATGATGGAACCACTATATATGATTTTATAATTTACATCAAGCCCAGCTTTTTAATAATCTTGGTCTTTTTAAATGGTAGTACCATGGAACAATTCTAGAGTTGCTTGAATTCACAAAAAAATTCAAGTTGACAGGTTAGATTTTCCGCAATTTTATTGTTTCTCCTTCAACTCTTTTTCCGAAACGTGTAAATATGAAAGAATGGTTATAAGTCCCAAGGAATATAATGGTAGATAAGAACAAAACTACCGGATACGTCGTATTCGCCTTGGGGGTTATCCTCCTGTTGGTTACATTTGCCTTGGCCATTTATACTTACCTGAATCCTACCTTCATCCAGGGTTTTTCTGACTTGGTCGAGGTAGGAAACGGGGATTTTGCCCCGTTCGTTGACTTCTTGATCTACCTCATCCCAGCTATCTTCCTGTTTGCCATGGGAAGCGTCGCCGGAAAGATCACGAAATATGGTATCCAGATGATAAAATCTCCGGAGAGAAGAACGGTAGAAAAGGCAAAAAGGGGAGAAGAAAGCCGTGTCCCGGCTCGGGACAATAGAACGCAACCTAAACGGCAAGCAACAAGCAAGGGAAAAAGTACCCCACCACGAAAGCCGGGTAACCAGGACTCGCGGCAACCGAAAACAGGGCAATCCAAGCAAACACGATCCAAGTCAGAAGAATAAAATGCTAAAAGTGATTAGAAGGTCCACTTTAAATAAAATTTCTTTATTTCTCATGATTTTTTAAGCTATTTTTTTATTTATTGGTAGCATCACTTGACTCACCCTTCAAGTCTAAAGGGTATACTCTTTTCTGGATGCCAGCGGAGAAAAATCCCCATTACTCGACGAGGTCAAGTTTTCCCGTCCTTCATTTATTGTTCAATCGCCAAGAGATCCAGTCCGCTAAAACCTCCACCATGTCGTCTTCCGCTTCGTCCAACTTCTGCGCATGATTTGGAGGTATATCCCCTGATTCTATGTCGAACTCATCGAGCACTCTCCCGTAGAACTCTTCTTTTTCCTCATCCCACATGGATCGTATTTTTTCCTTCACGTCCGCCTTTTCGTGATTCATCAGCTCAATCCTCTTTATTTGATATACTTCCGCTGATTTAAATATTTCCTAATTTACATGCCCTAGTTTCCAATATGGATTTTTCCCGGATTACTAGATTTTCAATCTAACGGTTTGAAAGAATATATTAAAGAAAACCAAGTTGAACTTAAGGTCCGATAACATGCCACTCAAAAAAGACGTTCTCCAGCTCACAAGCATCTTCATCCTCCTGATCATCTTCCTGATCTTCGCCGCATATTACCTTCTGCAGAAAGCGTACCTTCACTCCACCATTCTCTTAGGATCGATGATACCCCTGTTCATCCTGATGGTGCTGAAAGGGAAAAGTATGAAGGAAAAGTATCTAGAAGAATACGAGTGAAACGAGATGTAGTACTTAAGACATAAAAATTAGGAGGAATGAGGATTAATAAGTTCATCAAATAGTTTTTCGTTTAAAGTTTCACAATATTCAAAATTATCGTCGTTCTTGTGACGAGGATTAGGAACAACCTTACCATCTAGGTCAAGAACGACATCTCCCTCATCATCTTCTTTAACCTGAGGTATATACCATATTACTCCATTTAGATTCTTATCAAGAATTTTCCAACCTTTAATGCTATCTTCAGGATCTCTGACTGTACCTTCATCAATTATTTCTCCAGTTTCTTGATCTCGAATTATTCGGACATTCAAACCTCCGTAAAGGGAAGATATAATTTCAAGCGATTGAATTTCTGATTTCCTAATGTCTAAAGCAATAAATATTGACTTTTGGGATAATTCCTCAGATCCCAGCAAATCATTTCTAAACTTATTCAAAATTTTTTTTGACGCCCTATTAGGAACCATGCGTGCACTATTTGAAACTTCAAGTTCTCTCCACAATTCAGGTTGGTATATTTCAATATAATAACCATCTAAAACGACATCTACATCTTTTTCCATCTCTTCTCCATCTTCATATGAGTGCAGATTTACATCAACAGAATCTAAATTCAAGTCCCTATTCTTTGCCCAGATCAAAAAATAGATTTCACTTAGGGTTGTTTCGAAAGCAGGACCAAGTAGAGCTTGTCGTTTTGCTTGAGGAATCTTATCCCAATTTTTTTCTAAAAATTGTAATAAATCACTCATTGGAAAGTCCAAAACTTCTAACATCGGATGAAATGTTTTTTGATCTATTTTTTTGGATAAACGATTTTCAAAATGTGATTTAAGTTTCGGATAACTATTTAATTTGTTCAAAGTTGAGTGATCATATTTACGATTGTTTAAATAGTCGTAAAGTAGATTATGAAGATGATAGAATACATCTTTATTATGGTCTTTTTTATCATCTATGTCATCAATTTCTTTCTCAATTTTTTCTCTTTTCATAGGGCGGCAGAATGTAGGTTCATCAAGTGATTCGAGAAAGTTAGCTATTGAAATTGCAATATCTCTTTCATATTTAGAAGAAAAATAAAGTTCTCCAATTGACTTTTGAAGTAATTTTAACATACCAATCCGAAAGGAAACATCATAATTTTCAATCACTAGATTAACCATCCTCTTTGGATATTTTTTTCCAGCTTTAAAAATAATCTCGGATGCCCTAGAAATATCTGAAAATTCTTCCATTCTTTGAAACAAGGCGGTAAGTATGTCTTCATTTTTTTCTGCTGAATACTCAGCAAAGTTCTTAGCAGAGATTGGTTTATATTTACTCAACGTGATAACGAAATCGGCAAGATGGTTAGTTTCATTAGAAAAATCCATATACAAATGACGGTCTTTAAGGTCGTGTATAGCATCGTTTTCAAGTCCTATCTCTAATAATTCCAAATAATCTTGGAGATATGCTTGATTGAAAGCCTTGCCATAAAGGTAACGATGGTATAAATCGATGATGTTTTGGATGGTAGAGGGGTTATTCCTTCCAATTCTCATTATCAAATCCCACAGGCTTGGATTATTCTCCAAAAGACTCATACTAGCTCTAAGAATATCGACGTGAAACGTCGGGTTTTCTGCCAATTCGTCTAGTTCTTCGACTATTTTTTCAGATATTTTTTCCCCCTTAAAAGAATTTATAAGACCAACAATACCCATTTTGACTTTATCAGCCTCTCTGCTTTGTAAAAACTGAAGGACATCACTCTCTACCTCATCTTCAGGAAGTTCACTCATAACAACCCCAATATACTCTTTTACCCCTTCGTGCTCTCTAGAGAGGATTTCTTGATAGAGATCACGAGTGAACTGAGTCGATTTATCTTTTAGTTTGTCTTCGAGTGCAGAAAAAAATTCGTTCCAAGTTAAATTGTTGTCTATATGTTCTGATAGTCTCTCAAGGTTTGTTATAAGTTCCTCGACATTACCAGCAGTATCAAGAGTTATTCCTACTACAATAGGAAAATAACCGAATTTTTCTTGGACCGTCCACTCAAATAAATCGTCTAATTGTTTATCAGATAATTTATTTTTGTGTTCATCCCACCATTTTTTCTGTTCCTCACGCTCATATCTATTTTGTTTTAAAGACTCGTATATTCCCTCCATGTTTTTCCTGTTAATTCTATTAGTTTTTTGTACTATAAATTTTTTCGAGCAGAAGCGGAAAACCTTACAATCCATTCTTATCATCAGTCTATTTACACCTTAGTTCCCATAAGGTAACTTTGATTGTCCTTTTATGATTAATAGGTAAGTAATCCTACACTCTTTCATTTCAAAATCACATATCATTGTATAGAAAGGCTGAGTTACATTGGTTAGGGATTAAACAAGAAAATGACGAAGAATAAAGAAGCTAACCTAGCTCTTCCTGGATTAGTTTTACAAGACCCTTTTGTTCATTTCCATCATATCTATATCCATATAGCCCGCCAAATTTTTCAAACAAGTCTGCATTACTCGCAGAAGGGAAAGGATATATGATAAGTTTAAAATCTTCATTATCTAGATTTGAAATCCTAAGACCGTTCATATCCTTGAAATTTTGATGTGTCCTAGGGATGCTTTGGTATTGTTGTCCAATGAATTTTTTTGCGTGTGTACCAAAGGAGACCAATAAATTTGGTGATAGATCCTCAATTTGTTGTTTCAATAAATCCCCACAGTGTTCAGAAGCTTTGTCGATATTATAGTTGTCCTCTTTATCTATATAGCATTTTACTAAGTCAGAGACGAAATACGTATAATCTGTTTGGATTTCGCTAATCAAATCTCGTATTATTTTTTGGTGATAGCTATCTATATTTTTTTCTAAATAATATCTCTTTAGATCGCTAGCGCACTGTTCCATACTTCGTTCACCATCACTAAATTGTATCCATCTATCATCCAAATCATCTTGATGCCAATTCCAACTTTCCCCGCCCCCATATGTTTCCAATATTAAAAAAATATCAACATCGTCACTATCCTCATAATTTATTAATTCTTTAGATCCAAAACCTAGCACTATATCACTATAATATCTTTCTCCTTCTTTAATAACATATTCTTCTGAGGAGATTTCTCTTTCATTCCTGCACTTTCTACAGAGATTGTCTAATTTGTTAATCCAAGATTTGTAAATTATAACCACCATTTAGAGTAATAGTATTAATGATATTAAAACCTTGGATTTTCAAATATTAGATAGGGAAAATGGTATCCTATTCAATTAAATACTTATACGGGCTGTCTCCCCTCTCCCTCAAAGGTGAAAACTTATGGAAGAACCAGTCTGTGAGATCGAGATAACCAAAGGTAGTTCGACTCTGAAAGCGAAAGTCCAGAACAATAAGGGAAGATACGTAGAATTTGAACATGAGGACATAGAATATCTCCTTGAGATGGTCTACGATGATATCCAGATGGAAGTAGAAGATGATTACTGGTGAGATTTTTTGACAATAATGGGCTCGGAACTTTTTACTGA
>Ga0207421_10004673_pt1 | contig 15652 bp, 25 predicted proteins | sample SodLakKL_010_SED_4_FD_187542 | JGI IMG/M metagenome (GOLD analysis project Ga0207421, IMG submission 187542) | Alkaline sediment microbial communities from Lake Tanatar, Kulunda Steppe, Russia - 8KL_010_SED (SPAdes) (version 2) | ecosystem: Environmental > Aquatic > Non-marine Saline and...
CTCTAATATCCATTTACCCTTCCTCCTCCTCCTCCTCCTCCAAATTTTATAATATTGACGCTAAGGACACGATACCTATAAAAGCGATACAAATAGAAAAAGCAAATAGCATCCCTGCACCTTCTCGCTTTTCAAGAAGCCCTATAAGCCCACCAACAAAACCTACAATAGGGAAAAAGATTGTTAAAACAACCCATGTAGCTGTTAACATGCTGTTATCTATTTTTGACATTTGCAAGTTAGATTGGCAATAACGACACTTTATCGCCTGACCTTTTATTTTCTCGCCACAAAAAGGACAAATCTTATATTCGCTTTGCTGATCATCCATTTAATTCCACTCCTCTGTTTTAGCTAATACCTTTTGAACTTCCTCTTTACTATGCACAACGTAGCAACCTACGCCGGCCGCTTCAAGCTGGCTCATTACCGCGTCCTGAATGTCAGTAGCTTCCCGCTGCCTTCTTTTGAACTGATCCTCCAACGGAATTTCTTTACCCTTCCCGGGACGCTTCACCTCGAAAGCAAACACTGCCGCGAAGCGCAGCATATAAACCCCGGGAGGCTCATCTGTTCTTACCGCCTGCTCCTGCCACTTCACATAAAATATATCCGGCATTCCCGCAGTGCCATACATGCCGCCAGCCTGCTTCCATGCGAACCCGGACAGGGATTTTAAGTATTTCATAATCCTGTTAGTAATCGCTTTTTCCTTCGGTCGGTGTAGCGAATCGAAGTCAGCCAAATTATTCACCTCCCTCCAGCCAAGTAATTTTCAACAGTATAAGAACTTCCAAAAATTCTGGGACCCTTAAACTGTAGGATAAAAAAATGTAACACATCACACAGTTTACACCTTCCCTACTCTGTACGTTTCGAGTACAAAACTTTGATCGTGATCTCAAAAACAAAAAATTACTTATTCCCATGTATGTGTTACATGTGTGATGTGTTACATATACCCTACATAGGTTGCCCTTAAAGGCTTTTTAAGGCTAACACATTTGTAACATATTCATCACACATTGGAGCATTTAAAGATGTTTTTTCCACATTCTGACACCACTGCCTTTCAATTCCTTTTTCACTGCCTGTAGCAAAAATTTCCACTGTTGACTTTCCCTTCCTTTTATTAACACAAAATCCCTTTTTTTGTTGATTTACTACCAAAAATGTAACACATTAAAGGCGAATTTAAGAGCATGTGTTACACCATATTTTTCCACTATTTACTACTAACTTCCTTTTTTATTCCCAGAATTTCCACTATCTTCCTCCATCTTAACAGCTATAAATCGAGCAGTATGGTAGTCAACTTGAGCCATGTAACCGAACCCTCGTTCGCAGTTGGTTTTAAGGTGGCCTTTTTCATACAACCCTTGAATAACCCCCTTGTAAGAGAACCCCTGCCTCTCCAAATAGTCTTTTAAGATGGTTGGGAAAATCAGATAGCAGTTTAGCTCACTACGATAATCGCCATAGCGCGGCGCCCTTGCTTCATCTTTGAACTGTTCCTTATTCGATATTATCCAATCCAAGATAGACTCGTAAGCCCGCTCGGTCGAATCCGCTTCGTTTGTATCAACTATCAATTCCCCTATTTCCAGAGTCATATCAAGCGCCCTGCCCTTCGCTGCCTCCGGGTCTTTACCGAATACCCATTCCGAAACGAAGGAATCAGCTGTAGCAACAATAGCAATCGCAGAAAGGTGCGTTTGCAGTAACCGCCGTTCGCTTCCGCTTCGATAGTGCTTTTCTAAAAATGACAGGAACCAATCGAACCGCTCCGTCAATGCGGGAATGCCCACTTCTATAACATTCTTAATAAATAACGGTCCTGCCTGCCCGTAACTTTTCAGCAGATGGAGCTTTTGAGCTTCCGCTTCACTCGAAAACGGAGCGCCGTATATTTCAAGCACCCGGGAGAACATACCGGAATGAGAGCTGTAATTAGTCAACGGCTCTTCACCGGTAGTTATAGCAATCGTTCTCCAGTAACTCGTGGACTGCAACCCGCCCTGCTTCGCACCGCGGACCTTGCCTGAACCGAGGCTTATCATATACATCAAGCTGTCAATGAAATCCCCTTTACCGTTGCCGGAAACTACCTGTTTTTCATCTATCCCCAGCGGCAAATCCCTGAAAAACCCGGCCAGCCGCTCTAATCCTACCTTCGTTGCATAGAAGTTCGCCAGCAGGCTCTCCGGTTCACCCCAAACAGACAGCGCCGCTTTCAGTCCGGCGGTTTTGCCGATCCGAGTTTTGCCCCAGTTGTGGAGAATGAATATCCGGTGATTCAGTAATCGCAATAACGGTGCTGCAAAGGACGCTGCCAGCATGAACCGGAAAACATCATTCTGCCTGCACCCGCTCACTGAATTAATCCAGTCGTCCATTGTGCCTTCTTCGTGGTAGCCGTCCAGCCATTTTTGGGTAGATGGTTCAACGTCAATGACCAGATTGGTATTATAGCTCGGAACAAACTGCTTTCCATGCCAGCCAAGCTGACTGACGCATTCTGCCCGCTCTAAGATGTCAATATTTTCAGCCTCCAGCGCCGCCAGAAACTTAACCAGAAATCGAGCATTCTCACTGGTTACTGTGATTCCGTAATCAGACAGGGTAGTAATGGACTTCGCCTGAAACAGCGTACTGCGCAACACCGCCAGACGATGCCACGCTTCATCACGCCGGAACGCTACCTCTATTTTTTCCTGCCCGGTTTCAAGCGACCGCAACCGCTGGCAAATAATAATCGGAATCCGGCTTATACAGGTCGGAATCCCGGTTTTCTCATCGTTCATAAAAATACCATGTTGATTAAACTGCCATCCCGGCGGTTGTTTTAACTGGACCGGAGCATCGGGTATAACATTCTCTGCGGTCCCTGCCGCTTCTTTATAATCCAAGGCGGGAGCGTTCTTGATCGCCTGCTCCCAGTGGCTCTTGAAGTTTTCACTTGAAGAACAATGCAATTCCGAAGGGTCCTTATGGTCAATCAACTTAACCAGATAAGCGCTCCCGGGTCGCTGGTCCTGCGGCGCTCTGCACAACGCTTCGCTAATTTTCCTAACGAAAGTTTTTCCGCCGGTATCGCTCTCCTGAAACACATAGACTGCCAAGCCTTTCAGGAAGCTGACCCATTCCGGTTGGAATACAGTGGCGCCGGGAACCCCCAGAGCTTGGAACCCATGAAACCATAACGTATGGCAGTCTGATTCACCTTCAACTAAAACCACCGCTCCTGCCTCGCGGATCTGCGGCATTTTCCACAACCCATACAAAGCAACCTTACTGCCTCGGGTCCACAAAAAACGCGGTCCTTTTCCCGTATCTCCATACCTCTGCCGGGTACTCATAACCGCGCCGCTTTCATCCATGTAAGGAATAGTAATCCCCGTTTTGTTATTGCTCAACTTGAGCTCTTTTAAGAAATCAGCCGGGAGCTTCTTAGCCGCTGCATAATCATCTACAGTATATTTCCGCCGCTCCTGCTTCTTTTCTTTTTCTTTTATTCCCGCTTCTTCATTGAGCATCTTAATAGCTTCGCTGGCGCTTATATTGTGATATTGTTGAAGGAAAACTTGCGGATTGCCGGAGGCATCGCAACCGTAACACTTAAAAAGCCCGGTCTTAATATTCGCTGTGAATGAAGGATCGCTATCGGGATGTAATGGGCACTGCCCCTTTAACTCATCCCCACTTACAGCAACCTCTCGAACATATCTATCGTAAAACTGCTTCCAGTTTATTAAGTTGTCATATTCTTGTGGCACATTTTCAGCCTCCTACCTGTAATAAAAGATAGCGGGGCAGGTTTTTACCGCCCCGCCCCGTTGCCATTACTGATTATCAACGAGGGTTCCTTTGAACCCTGCAACGTCTTCAACCTCAGAAGCAGAATCAGAACCTTCAACATCTTCAACAAGCACCCCGGAAGCAAGCGCCTTAATGTCGTTTGCATACTGCCTCATTTGCCCGGCAGTCTGTGGGTCGAGCTTAGCCGAAAGCCCCCAGAGCGCCTGCGAATACTCAATGCCCGTACCGCTCTTTGTCTTGCGCAGTTTGGCGGTTGATACCACTTCATAAGACCGTAAGCCTTTTTGCAGAAGTGAACGGCTGATGTAATTCGCGAAGTTCTGTAATGAAGTCGGTGGCAAGCTCAATAGCAACGGAAACATTTCACCTTCCCGCAGAACATAAACCCGCCTGCGGTTCTGGCAAGCCTTACCGGAGCCGTCCTGCCCACTGCCCCACTGATTGTGAGGGCAGACCTTGCAATCCCCGCCCGGATCTCCATGACCGATTTTCCCATCCATCGCTGAGCAATCGGGAGGTTCATTCCCGCCGGTATAAGCTGCTGCCCAGTAAGCATTGACCGGATGGTGGTGGACAATAACCCCGTCGATCTCTTTTTCTGCATCTGGGCTTTCCGGGTCATCGCTTGGCACTTCAAAGCTCAACCCACCGCCGGAAGGAATCTTCACCAACGCGAAGTTGAAAGTCATGCCGTCCATTTCTTCTAAAACATCTTGCTGGTTCAACACCTGCGGAACCGTAAAATTCTCGACCACTTGCAATTCATTTTTCTTAACCATTAAATAGAAGCCTCCTAATTTAATTTGTTTAACTGCTCTTGCGCATTCTTACCTGTTCCTTCTTGAACACATTAACCAACCCTTGCAACCAGTCCGGAAGCTCACCCCCTTCTTCATCCATTTGTTCCTTAACAAACCCTTTCAAGGTTTGGGGATGAACAGTTTCCTTCACAATATCATCGAATCCCTGATCCTTTAAGGTCCGCATCAAGTTTTCCTGCTCCCCGGATATACCGGAAACATAAGTAGCTGTTTGCAAATAGAACATTTTCCCCTGCCGCGTGAAATTCTGCATTTCGTGGTCAACCATCTCTTGGACAAGTAATTCTTGGACAGTTTCAATTTTTTTATTAATGTCCTTGACTTCACTTTCAAGAGCCCTTTTTCTTTCTGTCAATTCCTCCAAATCATCAGCTAAACTTAACATTGAATCTGTCGATTTCTGTTCCGCTTCCATTTTATCACCCTTTCAGCTTTTTGATTGATCTCTCAAGAGAATCTATCTGTTGAGATACCTCCTGCCAAACCTCCGCATCGAGCTGTCCAGACGCGGATATTTGCTCAATAAATTGAATCACCCCTTCCATGCCAGATATTAAATCAGCCGGGTTACAATGAATGAAACTTTCCAAAGACTCATCACGACATCCGAGCATATAAAATTCATCGAAACTGAATATTGACTGCCTCCCGTCAGAGAGTTTCATCTTTACATAAGCTGTTGCCGCAACCTCTGAAAGTGGACTGCCCGAATTTGTGAACCGTTCATTATTCTTAGTCATAACCAGCCTCCATTCCATGTTGAGAGCCTGCCGCAGTGAAACTTCACAGCACCCGCTCACCTTCTACTACTCGAAAAATACAAAATCGCTCTATGCCTCTGTATTTGCCCTTCACACGGTTTTGTTATTTTTTGAAGTATTTTTCCCAATTATCGACCAGATCGGAGGCAATATCTTCCTTTTCTCGTAGTGATCTGTAGATTTTTTCATCAACTGTGTTCTGTGCAATTAGGTGAATGTGGGTAACGTTATTTTTCTGTCCGATTCTGTGCAACCGCGCTTTGCATTGATCGTAAGATGCCCAGTTGAAATCAGCCGAATAGAAAATCGAAGTGTCGCCAGCGTGCAATGTGATCCCTAACCCGGCAGTTTGAATCTGTGCAACGAATACTTTACACTCCGGGTCATCCTGAAAAGTCCTGACCATTTCCCCGCGATCCTCCTGCTTCACTGCTCCATGAATTGCAGAGTATTTCACTCCGGGCGGATCGCCATTAACCAGCTTCTCCGTTTCGAGCATTTTTATTATCGCTTCCAACTCGGCAATAAACCTGACGAAAACTACTGCCTTCTTACCAGCAGTTAATAAGTCTGTCAATGTTTCCCTCAGCAAATTGAGCTTCGCTGTGGACACTTGCAAAGATCGCTCGAAACCTTCCGGAGCATCTTCATCGGGGACAAACCCTCCGACCATCTGTTGTAATCGTAGCAAGCGAGTCAATATATTGCTGGCGACCATCCTGCGGTCCACCTTACCCTTTTTAGTCATTGCTTCAATTTCTGCAACGTTGGTTTTGAGCATCTGCTGATAAATGCTTTGAGCTTTCGGCTCGAGAGTGCAATATTTATTCTGCAAGGTTTGTTCGGGCAAATCTAACGCTTCCGCTTTAGTTACCCGGTGAGCAATTGAATGAGCTTTTTTGACCAATTCCTCTTTGTTCTTGTAAGCAACTATTTGTTTATTCTGATAGCCGCCCATCATCGCATACCTGTTACGGAAACTGTAGTAGCTCTTGCCGAAAATATTAGGATTCAGGAAACGGTATTGCGACCAGAAGTCCAGAGGGCTTGCTGTTATCGGAGTGCCCGTCAATATCATTCGGTAAGCTACACGATCTCCGAGGATATGCAATCCCTTAGCCTGCTTCGTAGAAGGGTCTTTTATTTTTTGCGATTCGTCAACGACAATAAAATCCGGCTCCCAATCAACTATATTCTTAAAAACACCTTCGCGCCAGTAACCTTCGTAATTTATCAAAGCTACCTGCACCGCTTCGATATTTTTAAAAGATGTCAGGCATTGAGCCCTTTCATCGGAGCCTCCGGTTAGCATCTTCAACTCATAAGGATAAGCCGCTCGTTCAGCGAACTCACTTTCCCAGACCGGTAAAACCGATAGTGGAGCAACAATGAGGACTCTTTTAACCTTGCCTTCCCTAAACCGCTGACCGACAACTGCTATAGTTGTCAGGGTTTTCCCGCAGCCTTGTTCGTGGAGCAACCCCACCCCATCCAAATTCAGAGCAATATTATAAGCCTTGACTTGATGAGCGAATGGCTCCACGCCCTTAATCGGCATCGGGGCAATCGGTTCTGGCTTATCCACTTGCTTTGCAATATGAACCGCGTTAGCTGCATCAATGTGAGATTGAATGAGCCGATAAGCCTCAGCTGAAATTTTTACACCGGGGAACCCTTGCAATGCATTAAACGCTTCTTGATTCGCCGGTAGTAACCACTCTTTAGTTGACGGATTCCATTTCCTGCCGGGGACCTCTCTGATCGCTTCAATCACGTAAGGGTCGTAACGCCCTCGATAAACGAGAGCGCCACCCTTAACCGTTACCTGCCCAAGGTTTGCATGGTTATGCATTAATAACCTCTTCTTCGGTGTCAAGCTCCTGCCACCGCTTTCCCGGCAGGTAAACCAGCTTGCCGGCGAAAGTTTCAGCCTCGAGCCGATTGTGATTCGGAAGAGCCCGGCTTGCTCTGGTCAGCGAATTAATCACGCCGTATGCAGTTGGGTCCCCTTCAAACTGCACCTTTGCTTCATCCCTAAACGAATCCGAAAAACCGCCTTCTTTAACCAGCTTATCAATCACTGAAAACGGAAAATTGACCTCGGTCATTTGAGTATCCCGGTAAGCTTCAAGCATCTTGCCGCCTGCTTCAACCTGCTGTTCCATAGCTGCCGCGATCCTGTGTCGCATAGCACCGGGTTGCAGGTGAATATGCCGCTGCGAAAAGCCCGGCCCGTCTTTACTCCAACCTCTTAATCCGTTAGTGCAAATCAACCGGAAAATCAGAGTTTGGATATCAACACTGGACATACCGACCTCCGAGTTAGTGAAATCAATCCCTACCCGGCTATCGTCATCGGCAGTTATCATACTCCCATTATAACTCAAGTCCTTACTGAGTTCCGGGAATGTCATCCGTAAATGCATACGGTGGTCGTCAAGGTGTAACTGTTCAAAGACCAAGCGGTCCTGCCTCGCTCCTAACAGCTCGGCAAGAATGTCAATAAAGGTATCATTGTCGAACGGAGAATAAGAATCAGACACAACCCCCCTGACTACTGCCCGCCCGTCTTTGTTGCACCTCGACCTCAACATAATAGGATTATCATGCTTTGAAATCCAGTGATTAAAATGGTGTTTGTAAAGTTCCGGGTCCTGCTGGAACGCTTTTCGGAAATACGAAACCGGCATTCCCAGCCGGGTTAGCAACTGGGATTCTGCCCAGTCCGTTATCTCCATCGGATGAGCTTCCGCAGCGTAGGCAGTATCGTAATCGGGAGTTGAAACTTTCACCTTCGCTGTTGAAATTAAATATACCTTCCTGTCCTGCTCTAACCTGTCCATCCGCAAATTCGAAGCGGGTGTAATATAATCCACTTTGCCAATCGAATCCGCTTCCACTCGTCTTGCCACCTCTCCCAATGTTAATGTCATTTCTCATCACCCTTTCAGCTTGGCATTATTATATAGCCTCAATATAGTATCGAGGTCCACGCCGTAAATACGAGCCAATTCTTCAGCCCTCTCTATTTTTAAGGTTCTTTCAGCTCTTTCAATATAGCTAACAAAGGAGCGGTCAATGTTCAGCTGTTTCCCTACATCAGCCAGAGAAAATCCTTTATCCTTCCGGAGATCGCTCAAGGTCTGGTTGTTACTGCCCGCCCCTTTTGTAGCCGGTATCGCCATCTCGTTCACCACCTATCCGCGCTTTAATTTGGCGATCTCTTTCTATCGCCTCTTCAACTTCCTGTTGGTTTATTGGGTTCCCGGGAATCATTCCGAGCATCGGGGTCCCCGGCTTCGGAGCTACCTTATTAACATGCCGCTCACAAAAAGGCGTCATCCCGTAAGTTAACCTAACCATGTGAGTTGCATCTTCATCGCAGTAGCGGCAACGTGGATAACGATCCCAATGCCCCAACCAAGAAAAAGAAGGTATTTCTTTCCAATCAATAGGGTAAACCTTCTTAGCCAACGCACTCACTCCCTAACCCAATTATACACTTTTTGTGTTCTATCTGTCAACTCTTTTTTGTATGACCTTCAACGCGCTCACTTGTAATAAACATGAACGTAATACCTCTGTAGCTCTTGGCGTATTCCCACTGGTATGTGCGACCTTCGCGGAAATCTTCAGTAACCCTGCCGGGCAGGTCATCAAACGGAAATGCTTTTTCATCAACCTGAATCACCCTACCCGAAAGGTTCACTCCGATAACACCGGCTTCCCAAAGCGCCGCTGCTTCATTAGCGAAAGCTACTGACCGATCCCAAATTTCTTCCATCATTAATTCACCTCCTATCATTATAGCTGTTGTCAACCCTTTACATTTTAGCCCTTCACCTGACAAAGCCTTCCCTTCCACTACCATCGCACCTTGCACAACGCTCCATTCTCGGCTCTAACGCTACCGGGCTTTGCACTAACGCTACGACTTCACAATCACCGCCACAATCCAAACATTCCCATTCGCCATGATTTTCAGAGCATCCATCGCAGTATGTTTCACCTTCCAGATCTGTCGTGAAAATATCCTCTGGCGAAGAATCGCTGTCAATTTCTCTAGCCCTTTTTCCGCACCATTCACAAGCGGGGTCATAAGCATGTGGGTCGCGGTCGTCAACATCACCTTCTCCCATTTCAGGGCCGCCCGCTTCAAAAATTTCCCTTGCCCGACTCAAGCCGTAATTCTTTTTAACTGTCACTGTTTGCACCTCCCAATCCGCCTTTTTTAATCCACGCCTCGACTTTTTCCTTACTGCCCCAGCAACTATATGGAGCTTCATTGTAAATCCACTTGCAAATATCGAAAATCCGATACCTGTTAAATTCATCTGCCCGACCAAGAGCCCCGAACAAATCATTTTTTAGCACCCCAGCCATGAACGATCCCGGCTCAATGCCTTGTTCAACATACCGCCTCATGCCGCCCTGCAAATCTTCCGGAAGTCCACTGTAATCAAGTTTCATCGCCTGCTCCCTCCATCCGGGTTATTCGGGTCAAATAACATTTCTTTCTCCAAACTGTCCAGTAAGTTAAGCACGTATTCAAGTTCAACGGCTTTAGCTTTACAGCTTGACGAATATTCCTCATTCCAAGTGTCTTTGGACTGCCTGTCAAGCACGTCCTTCCTGTTCTCCAAAACCTCTATCAAGTGCCTTAACTGTCCATCTTTCATAATCAACCATTCCTCTCTTTTCAAAAGTAAAGTAAAACTTTTTTGCTGACAAAATGCAACTGCTCTGTCGTGCAATCCTCCGGGTTCTTATCCGGACGATTCCTTAAATGTGTCGGTTGCACCAGCCGACCGCCTGCTCCTGCGTAAAGATACCGAAGTTCAATCACTTCACCGGCATGAGCAACGGGCTTGCCAATGAATGAGCAACGCCCTGCCTCATAAACAGAACCGTCTTTTTTATACAGCCCTAAACTCAGCCAGTTGCCAGCACCGTTCCTGCCGTTGCCCGGTCCGCGCTCAATCACAAAACAATCAATAGTGTGAGTGATCTTCACCTTTAGCACATGGTCCACGCGCCTGCCATCTTCTACTGTCGAATCCCGATGCTTGAAGATCGCGCCTTCCGCGCCAATCTCCTGAATGTCTTTCCAAAAAGCCGCCTTCTTTTCAGTGCCTCTTACTACCGGGAGCAGAGCAACCCAACCCCAATTATTTCCAGTTGCCTGACCGACAACTCCCAAACTCCAAACAAATTCTTCCATGCACAACTGCCGCTTCGACCAAACTGTGTAGTGGTTCACGCTTGCCCTGCTGTTCATCGGCATATCAAACACCCAAAACTTTTCACCGATTATTTCGCCCTCAAGCTCAAACTCAACGCCCGGAGTATTCCGGGCTGTGTGATTACCCAGAGCCATGAGCCTCTCAGTCACTGGCGCGGCGGTCGTGCTGACCAGATCGCCACCCGTGCTACCGATTACATAAACGTCATTACCACTCACAATCAACCTTGCCCTGATGCCGTCTACCTTTTGTTGCATATCCCAATTAGGATTCTCGATCAAAGTATCAACATCGTTAATGTCAACCTGCGAGTAAGCCATCAATTTCTCCATGTTACACACCCTTTCATTTGTTAAACCCACGGATTGTGTCGAATCCAAACACCGCGAAGTGCTATCCTGTGCATGTAGCCCTGATCATCAAAAACAATATAGAAGCTAATATCGCCATCTTCAACAACTTCAATAATCTTGCCCTTCAACAATTCCGTAGAACCGTCAGGCAAATCATGCAGAAACACAACCTCAGTTCCTGCTTCCAAATATCCAACTCCTGCCGTACGTTCCTTTTCTAATTCTTTCATCTTTACCACCCTTTCAATTATAATCTTTCTGAATTAAACCACTTAACCGCTTCTGCCCTGCTTCCTACAAACTCACGAACCGGAAGAGGTTTTTCTTCACTATCCCGGTCAATCCGGGCAATCTCTGTAGTGCCGTATTTCTTGACATCCGGGTGATCCTGATTAAATCCTACCCAGAACAATACGTCACCGGACTTGATGTCGCAAATGCTGAGACTGTCATAAAGGGAATACGCTAACGGGCGATTATTCTTGAAAAACACGTAAACTTTTTCACTATCGAAATCCGGGCTGTTAACAATCTTTTTCAGGAAGTTCCCCATCGGCTTCAAGCGCCGTGCCAATGACTTGTCACTGCAGAACCAGTCATGCCAACCTGCCTCACACTGTATCTGTAAATTGCTATCCTCAAAACCACCATTCTTGAACCGCCCTACGAACTGCTTCAAAGTCATTTCCTTTTTCATTTCTGCACCCCTTTCAATTTAATTCACTCCACAAGCTCCACCGTTGCCAGTGGAGCCAAGCAACAAATTATATTTTAGTCGCGCTCATCATTATGAGCGATGCCGCCCTGCAAATCTTCTGGCAAACCGCTGTAATCATAACTCACTTTATCACCCCCTTTTCAGCATAATTGAACTCCAGCAGCGGCAGTATTGCTACTGCCGCCATGCAATTCAACTATCAAGTTATCGCCACCCTCTCTTTCGTTTCAAGCTCTTTAGTGCCGTAGAGCCGGCGGATCTCATCAAGCGATAGCTGCCTCCGACCGGTTTTGCGATATTTCCCGTAATACCAGTACCAAGCCTGCTTCTTCGGTGAAAACCGGAACCCTGCTGCTTTCAACTGGTCCTTAACTTGATAAGTTGAGCCAGTTACCCACAGCCACGTCCCGCAAAGCTCGATTTTAATATCCGGCAACCCGGACACTTTATTGACCACTCCCATGTAGTCTTCAGCAGATTCACCGCTTGCCTGCTCCTGCTTAGTCTTCGGCATAGATTCGTAGAGATATTCAAATTCAAGGTTAATCTGAGTCATAACTGCCGTATCGCCGCCGATATCAGGATGGTGTTCCTTAACCAGCTTACGATAAAGTTGCTTCAACTCCTGTAAGGTTTCCACTCCATTCAAATATTCAACCCTCATTCTTCACACGCCCTTTCAGCTTATTTATATAATGCTCTATCCTGCTCGGAGTAATGGAGCAGGGACTATCTCTTGCCAAACTAAAATACAAAATCGTTAATCTTCTTAGTCAGTTGAGCATAGAACCCTTCGACTGTAGAATCATCAAGTATTGGGAGCGTGGTATTATGTTCAACATACTGCACGATTTTTTCCACTGCCCAGTCAACCTCTTCATCGTGAATCTCCCTGCCCACTTTCGTTGCTACCTTGAACAGCAGCCAAGCGTAGTATTTTATTTCAGCATCAATGTGGAAGTCATCGCGCCTGCTGTGTAGCACATCTGTATAAAAGACCTTTGATTCACCGCAACCCTTCGCTTCCAATTCAACAAAATCTCTCTCGGGATTAATCATTTTGCCCTGCCTCCTAATTTTTATTTTGTCAAAACACATCACATCGAATACCTGCCCGTCAGCGGTTCTTAACTTCATTCGGTAACCCTCCCTCTTGTAATAAGCTCCAGTGAAGCCACCAGCATGTGATGACTTCAAGCAACCTAAAACAGCAAAACATTATTCATCATCGAAATAATCCATCATGGTCCTTAGCAGGTTATCGTAATCCCCGCTTGTCGCTTCGTCCATAACCTGCTGTTGCAGGTCGGCTGGCCAGCCTGCCCTGCGCATCGCTGCCTTCGCCCTGCCCAAGATAGAAAATGCGTTCCCATCTTCTCCGACCAACTTCAACGGTGGTCTTTCAACCTGAACTTCAAATCCTTTAACTTCTGCCATTTTTCACTGCCTCCTAATTAATTGATTTTAAATTCTAACCTTTATTGATTTGTAATTTGCCGTTTGTGCTTCACCGCTTCAGCCTCAACAGTATAAGGACTGGCATGGTGGGTAAAGGTTGCAACCCACTCACCGCCAGCAGTGTAGAGATATAATGCTGTAGTATCTTCAAACAACTCATACCCTTTCGGCAGTGGAACCATCGGAATGATTTCCCATCCGGGCTTATTCATCTTAACACCTCCCTTGTAATAAACTCCATCGGAGCCGCTGTTCCCAGCGACCCCAAGCAACCTATTACATCAAGTGAGCTAATATTTGCGCTCCCGCCCTGCAAAGCGCATCTTCGAACTCTGCGGTAACATCACTGCATCCAGTTTTCATGTGGACAGTTTCATGCAAGATGGTTTGAATTGCTGACTGCTCCGATTCGAGGGTAGCTAAAGCAACGTATATTTTATTAGTTTCCGGGCAGTAAATCCCGCGGACAGTGCCCTGCCCTTGCGGAACTCCCAGCATGGAGTTTAGCTCGTATGCAACCTGCACTTCACCCGGGTCAGAATAATAATTAGCGACAGCCTCCACTGCTTTACCAAGAATGGTTTTTTGTTCCTCGGTCAGCTTCTTAACAAGGAGGGAGCTGATGTCGGCAGATTCGGCAGTAACCACGTCAGTTGAATTAGGAATTCCGAAAGTGTGGAAGTTGCCGCGCCACTCGTAATCTAACTCAACAACGTTGTAACCACGGTATTGAGCTTCTCTATCAAACCTGTCATCTTGCACTACTGAGTTATCACCGAATACCTGAGTGAATTTCTTAGCCCATTTCTTGTGGCTCTTTTTATTGCCGGTGTAACAATTTAACCCAGCGTAAAGTTCGAAGTAACGCTCTTTTTGCTTGAGGGCTCTTAGGACTATCCCCATCGCTTCATAACTTTCAGTTTCCCCGAGTATCTGGCGGGTAATCCTATGGAGCGCATCTTTATTGACCATATCCCGGTCGCTGCTCATCGCCGCCTCAGCTTCGGTGTGGTTCAAGTTGTAGCTAAACAGGGCATTGTCAACGGTTCCAACACAGCTGCCATTAACAAATACCTTGCCACCCGGCAACATTAACTTCTCATCAAGTTTAATAATTTCGCCTTTCAGGAAGTGCAGGAAGTATTGTTTAGCATCCTCAAGCTCCCGACTGGAGCATTCAAAATTTATCCAGCAACCCTTGATATTCGCCGTCTGCCCGGTTGCTTCTTCAACAACGAGGTGCATCATTTCGGCATTGTAATCTTCGTTGTACTCAACAGTTGGCTTGATACGCAAGCCATTACTAAAGATGGTAACTGCCCTGCCCTGTCGGGCAAGGACTAATAACGCCTGCTTTAAGCCTTTACCAAACCGCCCAATGCAGTCATCGCTCTTTTCACTTACGCCCAAAGCAAGGTGTTTCAGTTGCAATCCCGGTCCGTAATCCCTGACAGTTGCAACGCCGTCAGCTTGTGAAATCTTACCGTTGCAACCAAACTCTTTTCGGCTGTCAAGATAGTTTTGGAGAATCTCTCTGACCGCTTCCTCAACGGTCCACTTCTTAACAAAGTCAGGACTAATGCCAGTGCAAATCTTTTTCATCCCAAACACCCTTTCAGTTTAATTTTAATCTCTCTTTAATCGTTCCAGTAAGCCCACTGTAGTTCAGTGAGCTTTAGCAACGATTACGCTTCAACCTGCCCGGTTGTTCTCTTATTTGTTAAGACGCTTCTCACTACAACCGTTTCTTGATGCTCAACCTTGCCAAACTCAACTTCCAAGTAAGTTTCCTTTATTGCCTTCTCAAGCTTCTCTTTTTTGAAGTATCTCATTTCGCTGCCTCCTAATTTTTAATAACTTCCATGAGCGGCAGCGTTTCCACTGCCGCCTGAGCAAGCTATTAGTGTTTGAGGTAGTGAAGCGGTTGAAGTGTTGCTCTATCAAGCACCACTTCTGAGGTGTGAACCTCAAACCGCCCGAACCCCGGGGGTCCGAGAAACATTGTGGTGAGCGGAACTTTTATTATCCGCTCATTGAAGTAGGTTTGGGAAAGAACTGGGCTAACCGCCCAGAGTGCGCGGCGTTGCGCAGTTGCCTCGCCGCGACAAAGCACTTTGTTAAGGTAGTAGTTAGCAGCTGTTTTAGCCGCCTTTTTAATTAAAGTTTGCATTTTGTTACCTCCTATTATTTAATCACCTGTCAAGATGCCCCCAAAAAACTTAACCTCATTCCTGAATTGTTTTCTGATTGACTCTGGGGTGAGATTAAATTTTTGAATGCTTTCTGTTGTGTAGCCTCTGCACAACCCTTCGTTCAGATATAACCACAACCCCTCTCCAAACCCTTCTGCATATTCCCGAATTTCGTAATCCAACTTTACCATTTTTGTTACCTCCTAATTTTATTTTGTTTTTAACACCGTAAGCAGCACCGTTGCCAGTGCCGCCTGTCGCTATTAAAAACTGCTCATCCTGTCGTG
>Ga0207421_10004674_pt1 | contig 15651 bp, 14 predicted proteins | sample SodLakKL_010_SED_4_FD_187542 | JGI IMG/M metagenome (GOLD analysis project Ga0207421, IMG submission 187542) | Alkaline sediment microbial communities from Lake Tanatar, Kulunda Steppe, Russia - 8KL_010_SED (SPAdes) (version 2) | ecosystem: Environmental > Aquatic > Non-marine Saline and...
ACCTGAACATTCCCCGTTATGTAGACACATTTGAAGAAGAGGAACCGGTGGACATGGAAGCGGTGAAGGAAAACATAAATAAGATTAAGGCGGAGTTAAGCGTAGTGGAAGGGAAAATGGAAGAATATTTGAAGGAATTGGGATTGTAGGTGATTAGAAATGCGGAAAGAGATTAAAGAGCGAATTGAAATGATCCAGCAGAGGGAGGTGCCAGAGGGGTATAAAAAAACTAAGGTTGGGATCGTGCCTGAGGATTGGGATCGAGATTATTTAATTAACCTAAGCACTGATGGAATTAATAATGGTATTTTTAATGATCCATCCAAAGTAGGTGAAGGAATAAAATTAATTAATGTAATTAATCTTTACGAAGAGCCTTACATTAAAACTGGTAATCTTTCTTTACTTCAAGTAAATGAGAAGGAATTAGAAAAACATAAGGTTTTAAAAGGAGATGTTTTTTTTACTAGGTCCTCATTGAAGTTAGAAGGTATCGCGCGGTGTAATATTAATATTTATGATGAGGATATGGTTTATGATTGTCATATAATGCGTGTAAGGCCGGATCAAACAAAAATTCATCCATGGTTTTTAAAAGAATATTGTTTAACAAGTAACGCAAGAAAATTTTTCATGATGAATGCCAAACAAACTACTATGACCACTATAGGCCAGAATGATATTGGGAAGTTGCCAGTGTTATTTCCATCATTAAAAGAACAAAGAAAAATAGTAAACATCCTTTTTGCCTGGGACAGAGCCATTGAATTAAAAGAACAGCTCATTGAACAAAAGAAGCAGTTGAAAAAAGGGTTGATGCAGAATCTGCTTACGGGGAAAGTGAGGTTGTCGGGTTTCGAGGGAGAGTTTAAGAAAAAAAGTTTAAAAGGACATATTAGAGAGATTGCTGTTAGAAATAACAAAAATAAGGTTACAAAGGTATTAAGTGTTAACAATACTCATGGTTTTATTGATCAATGGGAGCAATTTGGAAAGCAGGTTGCTTCTGTAGATACTTCAGGTTATAAAATTGTAAAAAAAGGACAGTTTGCATACAATCCTTCTAGGGTGAATGTAGGTTCAATTGACTTATTACAAACATATGAATATGGCATTTTAAGTCCAATGTATGTTGTATTTGAAACTGATGAGAATAAGTTGTTGTCTAGACACCTTTATCAATTTTTTAAAACACATGAATTTTATCAGCAAATGAAAAACTTGCTTCAAGGGAGTGTAAGGAAAGGTTTAAGTTTCAAGGCTCTTCAAGATATAAAACTATTTATTCCTCAAATTAATGAACAACACCAGATAGTGAAAATCTTAGATAACTATGATAAATCAATCCAACTCCACGAACAAGAACTAGAACTACTTAAACAACAAAAAAAAGGCCTTATGCAGCTACTTCTTACCGGCATTGTCAGGGTTCCCGAAGCTTACGATCAACCGGTGGAGAGGGAGGAAGGTGAAGTCAATGCCTGATTACCAAGCTATGAATGAAGAAAATATCAGCCAGCAGCCTGCTTTGGATTTGCTCCAGTCTATGGGCTACGAATATATTCCCTACCATAAAGCCAAAGAGATGAGAGGGAAGCTCTCTCATGTTATTTTAAAAGATATACTCATAGAACAACTCAGGAAAATCAATTCTTACGAATATAAGGGCCAAAACTACCAATTTAGCGAAAAAAATATCCAACAGGCGGTTGCCGATCTGGATGAACCGCTTGCCAACGGGTTGCTCAAAGCCAACGAAGAGATATATAACAGCCTGACGCTGGGAAGAAGTTATCAGGAAGTTTTGCCTGATCAGACACGGCGTTCTTTTATTCTTTACTTTATAGACTGGGACAACCCTGCAAACAACGTTTACCATGTTACCGAAGAATATGCTGTGGAAAGAGAGGATGGCTATGGCAACCTCAAACCGGATATAGTTCTTTTTGTCAATGGTATCCCCCTGGCAGTGATCGAATGTAAGCGTTCTTCAATTTCCGCTGATGAAGGTATTAAACAGATTATTGGCTACCAGAATAAAGATGCCATTCCCCACCTGTTTAAATATACCCAGATCCTTATGGCTACTAACAAAGACCAGAGTATGTACGCTACCTGTGGTTCGCCAAAAGAATTTTGGATGGTATGGCGAGAAGAGTTTGCAGAGTGGTTGGAGGAAAAGCTTGCCCGGTATATAAAAGGCCGTACTCCCACCGAACAGGATAAAACCATTATATCCCTGTTTTCCCCGGAAAGGCTGCTGGAGCTTGCCGCCTATTTTACCCTTTTTGAAAATAACGATAAGATTATTGCCCGTTACCAGCAGTATTTTGCGGTGAAAAAAGTCATGCAGACAGTGAAAACCTATGACGAACAGGGTAGGCGCCAGGGCGGGGTTATCTGGCATACCCAAGGCTCGGGTAAATCCCTGACTATGGTTATGTTGGCCAAGTCATTGATGGCGGATCCGGATATAAACAACCCCCGCGTAATTTTGGTAACTGACCGTGTTAATCTGGATAGACAGATCAGAAATACTTTTACCAATACCAGTATGCAGCCCGCTCAGGCTACTTCGGGACAGAAGTTAGTAGAGCTAATCGAGGAAGGCAGCGCCGATATAATCACCACCCTGGTTCACAAGTTTGAAACTGCTTCCCGCAAGAAAGCCCGGGTGGAAGATAAAAATATTTTTGTGATGGTAGATGAAAGTCACCGTACCCAGTACGGAGAACTTCACAACAAAATGAGACAGGTCTTCCCTTATGCCTGTTATTTGGGTTTTACCGGCACTCCGCTCATGAAAAAAGAAAAGAATACCATGTTCAAGTTTGGCCTGCCGGAACCTCTCCATACTTATAATATTGCTGATGGGGTAAAAGATAAAGCTATTGTCCCTCTGCTTTATGAGGGCAAGATGGTAGATCAGACAGTGAATCAGAAAGCCATAGACAATAAACTGGAAATGATAACCCGCCACCTCAATGATAAGCAAAAAGAAGAAGTTAAGCAGAAGTGGAGCCGTTTTGAGCGGATTGCTTCCAGTTTGCAGCGTATAGAGTATATTGCTTTTGATATCAATGAGCATTTCTTGAGGAATTATAAAACGCAAGGCAGTCATTTCAAGGCTATGCTGGCTACCAGCAGCAAGAGAGAAGCTATTAAATACTTGCAAGCCTTTGAAGAATTGGGAGATCTGGAAGTGGCTGTGGTTATCTCTCCCCCACAAGAACAGGAGGGGCAAGATGAACCTGACGGGGAATCGAAAGAAGAAGTAAATAAATTCTGGCAGCGTATGATGCGGAAATACGGCAATGAAAAAAATTATGAAGAAGCTATCAAGGATGATTTTGTCAATGGCGATCTTGATATGGTAATAGTGGTAGATAAACTGCTTACCGGGTTTGATGCCCCCCGGGCTACTGTCTTGTATATAGACAAACCTCTTAAAGAACATTCTCTCCTCCAGGCCATTGCCAGAGTTAACCGTATTTATGAGGGCAAAGATTATGGCTACATTGTCGATTACCGTGGCTTGCTGCAAAAGCTGGATGAAGCCATGAATATGTATGCAGGAGGAGGCTTGGAGAACTATGATCCGGAGGATCTGAAAGGGGTTATGTACGACGTTAAAACCGTTATTGGCAAGCTGAGAGAGGCCTATGCCCAGCTTTTTGACTTATTTATTTACGTGGAAAATAAAAATGACCCTGAAGAATATGCGGTGAGATTGGAAAATGATGAATTACGGGAGAAGTTTTATGAAATATTGAGCAAGTTTAGCCGGAACCTGAGCATAGCTTTACAGTCTGAGGAAGTATATAGCGAACTTGAAGATGAAGAACTGGAGAGATATAAAAGGGAGCTAAAATTTTTCCAGGAACTGCGTAAAAGTGTAAAATTGCGCTACTCTGACAGCATTGACCATAAAGAGTATGAAACTAAAATGCAGAAACTCATGGATAATTACATTTCTTCTGAAGAAGTTATAAGGGTAACCAAACCGGTTGATATCCTTGATGAAAAAGGCTTTGAAGAAGAATTGTCTCGTTTGAATACCCCCAGAGCTAAAGCAGATGCCATTCGCACCCGTATGACCCAGAGAATTGAAAAGAAGTGGGATGAAGACCCTGCATTTTATAAAAAGTTTTCCCGTCAAATAGAGGAAACCTTGCAGGAATATAGAGATAACCGGATATCGGAGGCAGAGTATTTGGAAAGAATGCATAAAATCAAACAGGATTTCCAAAAGGGGGATACGGGCTTTTCATATCCCGAACCTGTCCAGGGCAAAAAGCACGCCCAGGCATTTTATGGGGTAGTTAAAGACGTGGTGGAGGAAGATAAAGCAGCCGAGCAAAGGGTGGACGATTATGAGATATTGGCAGATATAGCTCTGGAAATAGAAAAGATAGTTGAGCGCAATGCGAAAGTGGACTGGCATGAAAACCCTGAAGTACACAGGGCCATAGAACAGGAAATAGACGACCTGCTTTATGACTATAGCCAAAAAGGATTGGAGCTGCCTATGGAACAGATTGATAAGATTATAGAAAATGTAAAAACCGTGGCATTACGCAGGTATTAGGGGATAAAAATGACTAATAAAAATGTAACTTACATTGGGGAAAAATCAATCGAGTTTGAGTTGCAGCGTAAAAATGTAAAAAACATTAATTTGAGAATACGTCCCGATTTATCCGTGGTAGTATCAGCCAATTCCAGGGTTCCCTATGACTATATTGAACGTTTTGTGCAAGAGAAATCAGGCTGGATTTTAAGAAAGATTGAGAATTTCAATGGATTCCAGAATGCAAACGGAAAAAAAGAGTATGTTAGTGGGGAAACCATACGCTACCTGGGCCGGCAGTATAGGTTAAGGGTCAGAGAATCTGATAAAGAGGACGCTAAGTTTTATAAAGGATATATCTATATTTATGTAAAAGATAAAAATGATTATAAGAAAAAAGAAAAGCTATTTTATAAATGGCTTCAGGAAAAAGCAGATGAAGCCTTCCATGATTCGCTGGCTAGAATGTATCCGCTTATAGGAAAATATGGGGTAAAAGAACCCAGTATTAAAATTAGAAGAATGAAAACGAGATGGGGATCTTGCTCACAAAACAGCCACTCTATAACATTGAACTTGGATTTGGTAAAAGCACCCAAGGCATGCATTGACTACGTATTGCTGCACGAATTAATCCACTTTAAATACCGCAATCACAATAAGCAATTCTACAACTTCCTAACTGCCCTCATGCCTGATTGGAAGGAGAGAAAAGAAATTTTGGATTCTGAGGTTGGGCGTGAGTTATAGGATTATATTTTTTTTAATATAGAAGGGTTGAAGCCAATGAGTTTGTATGAATATTATAAAGAAAAAAAAATGGGGAAATCATTTCTTTTGATGCACTAACTAGGGATGAATTGAAGCAGCTTTATGAAGAAGTCTCCAACTCATTTATTGCAGAATTATTTGGGATAAGCAAATCAAAAGTCCAATATAAAAGGGAAAAGTGGAATCTGTTGATGCGCGATTTAGTTATTGAAAAATATGTTACTGAAGCATTAGAAAAAGATGAAGAAGTTGATAAAATAGCCAAGGCTATTACTCATTTCGCGTTTCGCAGTGGTCCTGTAGAAGATATGCATGTAGATGGTAAGCTTACTCAGGAAGACATGAAAATACTAAATAAATATATGGTTAATAGGCTTGCTTGTGTATTTTTGTTATTACGGAATAAACTGATTTTGTTTGACTTTATAGTGGAATTAGAATCAATGTTTGTGACGGATTGGGATGAAGCAAAACCTGATGATGGCGGATTAACTAAAATTTTACGAATGTGTAAAGAAGATGGAGAGGATATTTTCAAATGGTGAGGGACTTGCATATTGAAGATGATAGAAAAATTGTATGCTATATATCCTGTTCGACATATTTGAGCGCCGATTTTTTATCCGGCTATAAACTTGTTCATAAGGTTGTATTTATTAGTTCATCAAAAATTCTTACCCCTGAATAGTTAGCCATAGGTTAAGAGGCCTGCATGGAAGAATTTAGAGTACAATGTAAAAAAATTGACGGAAATAGATATAAATGCTATAATTTTTCAAAATGTATTAATAGGAGGTAAAATTATGAGAATTAAAGTAAAGTATGAATCAAGCGAAGGGCCGCATCAGGTTGATATCAGCAAAGAGGATATAGAAGAAATGCAAAAAAGCGGTAAACTAGAGTTGACCAAAAAAGTTTCGCATGAAAATGAAAAGACAATATCAATTACTGGCTCTAAAGAAGAGCTAAACATGCTGGCTGAATTATTAAAAAAACATACTGAATGATATTCTTAGCTAAAGAACTAATGAGTTTACTTTAATAAAAAATTACTCTCGGTTAAAAGATATGGGTTATTATGCCCATATCTTTATATTTCCAGATATTTACTAGACAATAATGATTGAATAGGTTAGACTCCAAAAAAAATGTTGAAAGGAGGAGACTATGCGAACTAATCACATTTTATATATTGGAGATGCTGTTCAAAAACTGCAAAAAATAAATCACAAAGTTGGCTTGGTAGTTACATCACCGCCATACTGGAATATTAAAGACTATGAGATTCAGGAGCAAATTGGACACGGCCAGAGTTATGAAGAATATATAGATTCATTAAAAGAAGTTTGGAAGTACTGCAAGCAAGTTTTGAGTCCTGGGTGTAAGTTAGTAATTAATATTGGAGATCAGTATTTGCGTTCCAAAGATAATGATGGGGTATATGAAATAAAACCAATACATGCTGACATAATAAAAACTTGCCAGGAGCTGGGATTCTACTTTCTGGGCAATATAATCTGGAGGAAGATATCAACTACCAAAACTACTGGTGGATGTGCCTGGATGGGGAGTATCTATTACCCTAAAGACGGATATATTACTTACGAACATGAGTATGTAATGCTGTTCAAAAAGCCTGGGAAGGCCCCCAGACCGTCTAAAGAAGATAAAGATTTAAGCCGGCTAACCAAAGATATTCGCTCTAAGTGGTTTCGAGGAATATGGGATGATCTTCCACCGGAGAAGCAGGTTAAGCACTGCGCAATGTTTCCGGAGGAACTGCCTACGAGGATAATTCGGATGTTTTCATTTGTAGGTGAAACAGTTTTAGATCCCTTCGTAGGAAGTGGAACAACCATGGTAGCTGCTCAAAAGTGGGATAGAAATTCAATAGGGATTGAGATAAATCCAGACTTCACGTCCCTGATAAACGATAGGGTTAGCAATTTAACTGTTGAAAAGGAAATTCTGATATCAGCGCAATAACACAACCCTTACCGGAGGCTCTATCGCATTTTTTGAAATTCAGAAAAGGGTGCCTTGCACTTAACATATCAACATTTTGACCTGGCCACCAACTATTTTATTTAGTTTATTGTTTCACGGTATAATGGGCTTTCGCAGTTTTTAAATTATACTTTTTTTTTTATTTATGAACATCCTAATGTTGTTGGTGCTACAACCAGGGTAATGCCTTTCCAATATCCAACGTCTAACTTCTAACTTCCAATAAGCACCAGGAGAGAAAGATGACATGGAGCCAATGTGGGTGCTATTTGACGCCGGGGCTAAAGCAACTATCCCCGGGTTATTTTTTTTATACTTCTTTGCCGCGGGCATTTTTCTTCCCCCCCATCTTTTTGAGAGGTGAGAGGTGGGAAGTTAGAGGTGAGAAAAAGCCCCCCCACCTTTAATTCCTCCCCCACCAGGGGTTAATCGTTATACACACTTGACACCGGCAAGGCAAGTAGTGTTGTTCCGCTGGCGGGGTGTGTCGGCCCGGGCTTATATCGGTCGAGGACCACAGTTACAGCTTAGCCTCCTTCTTTAGCAGGCCGGCCAACAGGAGTTTGGCCTTAACTGTATTGAAAATTGTGTAACTGTGTAGTATTATTTGGTAGTATAAGATATAAAAAGTTATTAGGGGGTTATTTTTTGAATGCGTTAACTGCCCTGGGAGTATCAATTCTGGTGGGGAGCCTGATATTTCTTTCTCTTTCCCGTTCTCCAAGGGATATAAGGTTATCGGGCATAATGGTATTAATATCTCTAGTTACCACGGGGATGGGCGCGACTTCTTCTTTAATAGATATTGACCTGGAAGAACTTACTGCCGATTTGGGAAGGATAACCTCCATGTCACGGGAAAAAGTAGCCCAGCATGAGGCGGGGCACGGGTTTATAGCCGAGTATTTAATGCCCGAAAGCTTAAAAAAGATGGAAGCATTTGAAGAAGGATACAAATATGTTCCGGAAATGGGCATGGAGACGCCGGGGTATATTGAATATGACCCGGTGACCTATTATGTGAGGGAAGAAGGAATGGAAATCACCGAGTTAAGAAAGAATCGAAATTTTCATAAGGATCAAATAAAGGTGGGGGTTGCCGGGGTTAAAGCCACCAACGTAATAAGGGATGAAGATGACTCTCTTTATATTTACCAGTCAGATTACGAGGATGTACGGGCTCACCTGGGAGAGATATATAACCATGACCGTAGAGATAACAGTAGTTCCAAAAGATGGAACCAGCTGCCTGAAAGCGAAAAAGAAAGTATTTACAATGAAGTGGTGCCCCCGATTAAAGAGGAAGTAGAAGAAATAATAATCGAAAATGAAGAAACGGTGGTAGAAATTGGAGAAGAGCTGTTTGAGGAAAATAAGCTAACCGGGGAGGAAGCCAGGGAAATAATAGATACAGCAGAAGAAAATGAACTTCCCTGAAAAAGAAAAGAAAAGGAAAGGCAAGAGCAAAAATACAGGCATGTATTAAGGTAATTTATTTGCAGGGCAGTACTACAGCTAAACTTTTAAAATAAACAATTATTAACAGTACGCATAATTCGACTATTAGCGGAGAGAATAAAAACGAAATTGTATTTACTCAGGTTGATAGTGACCTGGCGCCAGGAGCAATAACTATCCGGGTGTCAGGTTTAGAAAAGCCTTTTTTCTTTCACCTGTAACTTATCTCAACCTGAGTATTTACGCTAAATTTATTTTTTTGGGGGTGAATATTACCGTGGCACCAGAAGTAAAATGTAGCGTTAGCAACTGCAATTACTGGGATAACATGTACTGTATTGCATCTGCAATTGAAGTAAATGCCGATGATGGTGGTGTGGAAGCTCCAACTTCAGATTCTACCTGCTGTGATACCTTTAAACCGTCCAAATATGCAGGCCACGAGTAATAACTTAGGCAGTTGCATGTTACCTGAAAGCGGCTGTTGGGCAAAAGCAATCGGGTGGAAGTTTTTAACTTCCACCTTTTTTTTGTTTGCAGGAGCTGTTTTGCTGTTTGAAATGCCCGGCCACGTCTTGTCTTATATTGCTGCTTGCTGGTATGCTTAACCCGTTGAACTTTTTGGCAGGTTTATATTTTCGCAGATCCGGAAGGGAAAATAATGAAATATAGAGAATATGTTAAAAAAGCCTTTGGAATTGGACAAGCAATAAAATGCCGGTATTTATCAAGCCGGAGCAGTTAATCTCTAAGTTGATTATTACTGATTTAAAGGAGTTGTATACCCATATGGAAGACCTGGTTTTTAAAACAGTACACTGCAACCTCTGCAAGCACCAGTTCAAGACTCCAAGAGTGAAGCGCAAAAAACAGAAAGCCATAACCACGGACCCCGATTTCTGTGTACACTACGAATCGGAAAACCCAATATATTACTATGTTGCGGTATGCCCTCAATGCGGATATTCTTTTACTGAAGCTTTTAAGCGGCCCAAAAAAGGCATTGAAGAAAAGGTGCCTTCTTTGGATGATGACTACTTGAGGCAAAGAGATGCCGATATTGCGGAGAAATCTTACTGGAGGGCCATAGAATGTGCCATGGCGCAGGAGGAAAGGAGTGCAGTGCTGGCGGGGCTTTATCACCACCTGGCGTGGGTTTTCCGCTTAAAAGGAGATAAAGAAAAGGAAAAAGAAGCGTTACAGAAAGCGTACCAGTATTATTATACTACTTACCAGGAAACCTACGCTGGCGACACGGGAAGGATCATGTACTTGCTGGGAGAAATAAGCCGGCGTTTGGGAAATTACAAGGAGGCGGTTTTCTATTTATCCAAGGTGGCCAACGACCGGACCATTGCCGACCCGGGACTGACCCGCCAGGCCCGGGAGATATGGCAGAGGGCCCGGGAGGAATACAAGGAAGAAACTGCACAGGAAGAGGAGCCACCGCAGGAGTAGTAAACCGTTAAAACGGGATTTGGCAGCCCGCTAAAACTGGCCCTGCAAGGGCAGGCGTTCGTGCCTGCCATTAAGGTATAATACAGGAAGGTGCCCGCTTATGCATGAGTTGCCCGTAGTAAAAAACCTGGTGGAGATAGTATTACAGCATGCGGAAATGAACCGGGCCGAGCGGGTGGTTTCTATAACCCTGGAGATAGGTGAATTAAGCGATCTGGAAGATGAATGGATGCAAAAGTACTTTAATTTTGTAAGCCGCGGAACTGTAGCCGAGGAAGCTGAACTGGTAATTCACAGGTGCCCGGTGGTAGTGCAGTGCTCAGAATGCAACCGCCGCTTTGAAGTTTCCCTGGAAGAGCTGCCTCCCGATAAGTGCCCGGCCTGCAGTAACTGCGAAAAATTCAACGTGGTTAAAGGTAAGGAATTTTATATTAGGGAGATGAAAGTAATATAACCATGTATGAAAAAGAGAATGAAAAAAGTATAGGAAAGAACAGCCGGGAAGAGTTCAGGTTAATAGAAGTAAAAGAAGATATTTTAGCCGACAACAAAAGCGAAGCTCAAAATTTGAGGAACCGGCTTAAACAAGCTGGAACCTATTTGCTTAACCTCATGTCTTCTCCTGGTTCCGGCAAAACCAGCCTTATTCTTCAGCTTGTGGAAAATCTTCAGGGAGATTTGAAAACAGGGGTAATCGAGGCCGATATTGATTCCTCGGTGGATACAGAAAGGCTAACCGGGGCGGGGATAAAGGCGCTTCAGTTGCGTACCGGTGGGCTTTGCCATATAGATGCGGTAATGGCCGCCCGGGGGTTAGAGGCCCTGGAAGCGGAGTTGCTTGACCTGGCAATTATAGAGAATATAGGAAACCTGGTATGCCCGGCGGAATTTGATACCGGGGCGTTTAAAAACGCGGTGATATTAAGTGTAACTGAAGGCGACGACAAACCCCGCAAGTACCCCCTTGTTTTTTCAATCTGTGACCTGGTCCTGATAAATAAAACTGATCTGCTGGACTACACGGATTTTGAGCTTCCCCGTTTTAAAGAAAATCTATTTAAAGTCAACCCGGGAGTTGAATGCTTTGAAGTATCTGCCAGGACAGGCCAGGGCATACAGGAGTGGAGCAGCTGGATCAAAAAAGAAGTTTGGGATTTCCAGCAAGGAAAGGCACAGTAAATATCATGTTTAAACTGAGAAAAAGGAGTGGTATTAATGAGTAATAATGGCACGGATATTTATGAAAAGCTGCGTGAGACCATAGACAGTTATTCTGTTGGGCTTTCTCCCACGGAATCCGGTAAAGAGATCGGTATATTAAAGCGGCTGTTTACGGAAGAAGAAGCTAAAGTTTACCTGGCCATGTCCCGCAGCCTGGAAACAGCAGAAACCATAGCCCGGCGTTTGAACCAGGAAAAAGAGCTTGTAAAACAGACCCTGGAAAACATGACCCGCAAAGGGCTGACTTTTCCCCGCACCCGTGAAGGGGTTAAATTTTACGCAGCGGCACCCTTTATGCATGGCTTTTTTGAGCACCAGGTGTTCAGGGAAGATCAGGATGCCCGGCTGGCTCAAATAATTGAAGACTATCTCCTGGAAGGATTTATTCCCCGCAAAGATACTCTGCGCACTGTTCCCGTCCAGGTGGAAGCCGGCACGGACCGGCAGGTGTTGCCCTACGATGATGTAAAGAAAATAATTATGGAAAAGGAAAAAATAGGGCTGGTCAAGTGTGCCTGTGCGCATCAACTGGAAATGGTTGAAAAGCCGTGTGATAAGCCGGATGAAGTATGTATAGCCTTTGATTTTTATGCGGAATACTCAATAGAAGAGATGGGGTTTGGTCGCTGGATAACCCGGGAAGAAGCCCTGAAGGTCCTGGATCAAGCCGAAGAAGAAGGGCTGGTTCACCAGGTAGGGCAGGATATTCGCAATACAGAGTGTATTTGCAACTGTTGCGCTAACTGTTGCACTATCTTAAGGCTGCTGAAGATGATTCCCCAGCCTGCTGTATTCAAGTCTTCCAACTACTATGTACATTTGGAGGCAAAAGAGTGCACCGCCTGTGGTACCTGTATAGAGCGGTGTCCCATGGAAGCCATTGAAGAAGAGGGTGAAGCAGTAAATATTGACCCCGGCCGCTGTATTGGTTGTGGGTTATGCACTACTACCTGTCCCACCGGGGCAATGACACTTCACTTAAAACCGGAAGAACAGGTAAAAGGCCCGCGGAAAAGAAACGATTTTATGAGGTCTTCGCTGGATTTCGATGAAGATATTTTAAAAGGGTTGGGCTACAAGGAATAAGTAAAGTGGTTATGTAAAGGAGGCTAAAATTTAATGGCGGAAAATAATGAAGTTAAAGGCGGAGAATTTTTACTGAGAAAGGTAAATTCCCGGGAGATTTTCACTCCCGAAGACATGGACGATTTACACCTCATGGTTCGCAATACCACCCGTGAGTTTGGTCGAAACCGGGTGGAACCCAGGATAGACGAGATAGAAGAGAAGGCGGAAGGCGTAGCGGTTTCTTTACTTAAGGAAGCGGGAGATCTGGGCTTGCTGGGTAGCGATATACCGGAAGAATACGGTGGAGACGAAGGGGATAAAATTACCAGTGTAGTAATTACTGAAAGCATGTCTTTCTGCGGTTCGGGCTCTTTTTCTACAGCTTTTAGTGCCCACGTGGGTATCGGCACTCTTCCCATTGTTTTTTTTGGTACCCATGAGCAAAAAAACAAATACCTGCCGGGTCTGGCTTCCGGGGATAAAATTGCGGCCTATGCCCTTACCGAGCCTGAAGCCGGTTCGGACGCCCTTAACTGCCAGGCCAGGGCTTCTTTGAGCGAGGACGGTAAATACTATATTTTAAACGGAACCAAGCAGTTTATCACTAATGCGGCCTGGGCCGATGTTATAATTGTATACGCCAAAGTGGACGGGGAACATTTTACTACTTTTATTGTAGAAGGAGACTATGAAGGGGTAAGTATAAGCCCGGAAGAAAAAAAGCTGGGCATTAAAGGTTCTTCTACCTGTAGTGTTATTCTGGAAGACTGCAAGGTGCCGGTGGAAAACGTGCTTCACCAGGTAGGCAAGGGGCACCAGGTAGCATTAAACATACTTAATATCGGGCGTTTTAAGCTAGGCGCAGCAGCTGCAGGCGCCGGGAAGAGGGCCATGGAAGAAGTTATAGACTACGCCTTGCAAAGAGCACAGTTTAAACAGCCGATAGCCCGTTTTAACATGATTAAAGAAAAGATAGCAGATATGATAATAAAAACATTCGCCATGGAGAGTATGTGCTACCGTACTGCCGGCTTAATGGACCAAAAACTTGAAGATGTGTCCGAGGAGGAAATTCCCGGGGCTATCCGTGAATACGCTATTGAACACTCTATTGCCAAAGTATATTGCTCCGAGGCCCTTGATTTTATTGTCGATGAGATAGTGCAGATATTTGGGGGGTACGGTTATACGCAGGAATACCCAGCAGAAAGGATGTACCGGGACAGCCGTATTAACCGCATTTTCGAAGGAACCAACGAGGTAAACCGGATGCTTATCCCGGGCACCCTCTTGCCCAAGGCCATGAAGGGAGAGCTGCCTTTTATGGAAGCAGTCACCAGCCTGAAAGAAACCATAAAAAAAGCCGGCGAGAAAGAAGTCCCTTCTGTTCCGCTGGAAAGAGAAGAATTTATTCTTGACAACATGAAAACCCTCTTCTTGATGGCCTCGGGTAATTCTGCCCAGGTTTACCAGCAGGAACTGCAGGAGGAACAGGAAATACTAAAAAGGCTGGCGGATATGGCTTCGGAAATATTTGCTGCGGAAAGCAGCCTGCTGCGGGCTAAAAAAATTAAAGAAAATAAAGGGGAAGAAGCGGCACGATTTCCCACGATGATAGCCGAATGCCTGGTATATGAAATGATAAACAAGCTGGAAGGCTGGTGCAGGGAAGTACTGGCAGCCACTTTTGATGAGGAAAAAGCCTCCAGGATGAACCAGGGTATAGATACCCTGACCCGCCATGTGCCCGTAAACATATTCCATCGCAAGCGGGCTCTGGCCGATGAAGCGTACCGTTCCAAAAAATATTTTCTGGAGAGCTGATCTGTTTAAATAACAAAAAGGAGGTGAAAAGGGAGCGTTAAGCTCCAGGAGAAGCCCTGGCCCTGGTTACCGCTCCCTACAGCCGTGCGTTATGAAGGAGATATTTACCGTCCGCCCAGCGAGGCGGGAAGCTTGATATTGCAAGTTACAGTAGGTTGTTCTCACAACCGGTGCAGTTTTTGCTCCATGTATCTGCGGAAAAAATTCCGGGTCCGGGAGCTTGAGGAGATATATTACGATATAGATTATGCCGCTAACTTGAACCGGAATATCAGGAGGATATTCCTGGCCGATGGAAATTCTTTGACCATGGGAACCGATCGGCTGCTTTCTATTTTAGAGAAGCTGTATTCTTCGTTTCCCTTTTTGGAAAGGGTCAGTTCTTATACCAATCCGCAAGATCTCCTGGAGAAATCAGTGGAAGAGCTAAAAAGCTTGAAAGAATCGGGGCTTACCCTGGTGTACCTGGGTGTGGAAACGGGAAACGAGGAAATTTTAAATAAAATTAATAAAGGTGTAACCCGGGAAGAAATGATAGAAGCCGCGGTAAAGGCAAAAGAAGCGGAAATGCAGCTATCGGTAACAGTCATAAACGGCCTGGGAGAAGAAGAAATGATGTTTGAACATGCCCGGGATACGTCTACTCTCCTTAACCGGGTAGAACCGGAATACCTGGGAGTGCTAACTCTTATGGTGGCTCCCGGCACCCCGCTGGCCAAACAGGTACAGAAAGGGGAATTTAAAACACTCAGCAGCAGGCAAGTGTTGGAAGAAATTGAAATCATGATAAAACATATTGATTTATCCGGTTGTATATTCCGCAGTAATCACGCTTCAAATTACCTTCCTTTAAAAGGTACCCTTTCTGAAGATGCCGGGGAGCTGCTGTCTTTAATTGACCGGGTGCTGCGCGGGGGGGAAACCCACCGCCTCAGGCCGGAAAGTTTTCGGGGTTTGTAAGTAGCCCGGCAAAGATTTTTTTACCAGTAAGAGATTACTCAGGCCTCCCCCCTGGGACAATGGACCTGTCCCCTTGTCCCGCAAAAATTAATTGATAAAGAAGGTGATTGTTGAAATGATGTCGAAAATGACTTGATAATGGAATTTTTCAATAAAAAATTATTTGTTTTTCGGACAAGCCCCATGGTAAAATCTGGAACCACAGAAATAAATGCCGTAACTACTCAAGCCAAGTAAAAGTAAGTTAAGAGGCATGCTGCGCCTGCGGGGACGGTTCGAGCGTCACCGGAGCGAAGCGGAGGTCCGAAGGGAAG
>Ga0207421_10004677_pt1 | contig 15650 bp, 19 predicted proteins | sample SodLakKL_010_SED_4_FD_187542 | JGI IMG/M metagenome (GOLD analysis project Ga0207421, IMG submission 187542) | Alkaline sediment microbial communities from Lake Tanatar, Kulunda Steppe, Russia - 8KL_010_SED (SPAdes) (version 2) | ecosystem: Environmental > Aquatic > Non-marine Saline and...
TATGTATATCTTCCATAACCCCAAAGGGCAGTTCCTTGTCTTGAAGGATGTTCATATCTACACCCATGTAAGGCAAGAACTCCCTGTAGTCGTCATCGGGTGTGGGCGTTACCTCTAAATAGCTTTTAGAATAATTTACGTCGCAGTCCATAAGGGTGAAATGACCACGCCACTTCTTGCCCTTAAAGTCGCACCATATCTTGAAAAATGTCCCCTCAGGTCGCTGTGTGATAAGATAAAAATCATCCCCATAGAAGGTCATAGCGCCCTCAAGCTCCTCCCTGAACCTATATTCTTCACGTCTCAGGTTTAGGCTAAACACGCCCTTTGGAGTGACAGGAGATGGCCGCTCAGAGCCACGTGGCGTTATTATTTCTAATTCAAATGACATATCGTTGTAAAGTTACCCCTTTTGACAATCTTCTTGTTTCCTTGGTAATAAACCTTTTCCTCTTTTTCCATCATCCTTCTCATAGCCCGAAGGTCTTTGTTGTCAGCAAAAACATTGACGCTTCCGCCTTGCGGCATGTTCCCCGCATTGACAGCATCAACAAGGCTTTTAATCTGTGGCCCGTGCTTCTTGGTGACGCTGCGCTTAAACACACCCACCATTTCACCCTTCTCAGCTTCGTGACCAGGGGCCAACATCGTACCTCCACCTGAATGCCTGTCACCACCAAGGACAAACGAGCCCCCTTCCTTGTACATCGCCGCAGCCGAAGACTGTTGCTTCACGTTGCTCCAAAGAGCAAACATGCTTGCAATGGCTCCTGCTGCCGTAGCAACACCAATAAGACCCCTGTATCTTGTGGCGTCTTTGATTATCTGAACGGCAGACGTGGCAAGCATGGTAGACTGAACAATAGCCTCTGTCCTTCTTTGACGCTCTGCTGCCCTCTCTTCGTCTTCAAGAGCCTGCCTTCTGAGACGCTTCATCTCTTCGTGGTGCTTGCGGGCTGCCTCCACGTCGGAAGCAAAGCCCTGCTCCCTCAACTGAAGCTCTCTCTCAAGGGCACTGTCAGATTCATCAACAAGCCTGTCTAACATCTCCCTTTCCTTGCGGTAGTAGTCTGCCTTGTCGGAAGAAAGCTTAGTGAGAGCGTTACCTATGTCGTTCATAGCACCCACAGCCGCATCACGAAGCGCATCCCACTCCCCCTGATCAAACGAAGGTGACTCTACCTCGGCCTGAGCAATGCCCATAAGCCTTCTAAGCTCTGCAATGCGTTCTTCTAATTGCCTGATGGTTTCTGCCGTAGCGTCTCCTGCCTTGCCGTCAGTGACACGCTGCCGCTCTACTTCAAGAAGGAGCATCTGTGCCTCATATTCTTCAGCAAGCATCTTAGCCCGCTCTTCTTCTTGCTTGCGCTGAAAGTCCCTTCTCTCTGAAGCTGTGCGCCTCTCCGAGTCAAAGGCTATCCTGTCCAACTCCTGTTGGTGCTCAAACCCCCTTATCCTTTCTTCTGTCTTTGCCTGTTCGACGTTGATAACCTCCTGAAGCTCCTGCGAATTGAGTTCTATTTGCCGGCTGCGCCCTTGCTTGGAAATCTTTTCCATCTCGGCATTTTTCTCTGCCTCTATCTGCTTGTATGCTTCATTTCTGATATACAAATGGCGCTTGTACTCTTCGGTTTCTTCGTCCATCAACTCGGTGGCAGCTTCAAAGGCAAGCTTGGCTTGCTCTTTGTCGTGTTCGGCTTGAGCTGTAACATCCTTCTTTAGCCTGCTGAAGTGCTCGTCAGCAGCCTTGCGCTCCAAATCATATCTTTGCTCAACGTCGTGCTTCGTAAGATCAAACTCGGCGGCCTTTATCTTTTCATCTGCTATTTCCCTCTCAAGACCTAACAGTGCCTGTGCGTTCTGATATTCTCTTTGTCTGTCCCTTGCGTTTCTTTGGTGTAAAGAAGAAAGGCGCTCTTGTTTTGATATTGCGTCTTCAAGGTTTGCAAGGATCTTTAGCCTATCGGCTTCTTCTTTTGATTTAAGGTCAGCAAGCTCATGAGCCGCCCACTTTTGTATTTTTGCAAGCTCCTTTTCGAGCTCTATCCCATCATACATTCGCTCTGCCTGAAGCTCTCTAAGCTTTTTCTCGTTATTTATCCTTTGAGCGTTTTGTTTTTCTTCGTCTTCAAACCCTTGAATTATTTGTTGAATATACTCATACAGCCCCTCTTCTGCTTTTAAATAACCCTGTAAGGCCAACTCAGCCTCTCTCCACTTGTCTGTAGGAATAAGTTGACCCCCCGCAGGACCGCCTGTGGCTTGAGCCCTGCGTCTCTCTATGGCAATAATAGCCTCTTGAGCCTTTATTTGTTCTTTTAGGTTTTCTAATATTGGGATTGCTGCGTTTTCAACATCTTGGATGTTCCCTGTATTAATATCAAATATATCGTCAAACTTCTCTTTGGTTTCTTCAATCATATCTACCCATGGCTGATGACCGTGGCGTTTATAGTGGCCAATAAACTCATCAATGGGTAATGTAGATAACACATTCTCGGTAATCTTTCTTTCCTTTTCCTCCATTTCAACAAGCTCGTCTTCTAACTCATTGAGCTCGTTAATCATTTTTTTTACCTGTTCTTCTGTTACAGGAGACTCCCACCATGCGTGACCGGGATGTACAAAAATTTCTTTTCCAAATACAGTTAATAACGTTCTTCGATTTCTTTCCATCCGAGACATCATTTCTATGCCGTCGGATATTTCTTTATTTAGGTCTTCAATTTCCCTCTTTAGCTCTTCTGTTGCTTCTGATGCTAACTCTATCTCAAGCCTACCCTCCATATTTTTGCGCCAATAACCATATTGCCTGTTTACACTACTTATTGCGCTTGCCAGGTCAGAGTTATTTTCTATGTCTTCTTGGATATGTTTAAAGTAACCTGGGTATTCTGACTGAATCCTCCTCAAGTATTTCAGCCGTTGGTCAAAGGATAAGTTTGTATTGTTAATAAGACCGACAAGAGATTCAAGCCCCATAATATCTCTTTCTGTGGCTCTTGACATTTTATTAAGGTTTCGAGTCCAGCCCTGTAGGGTGTCTGTAAATGTTCCAAGTACCGATTTAAGGGTTCTTGACAAAGTCCCCTCCCCTTTGTCGAGCGAAAGAACAAAACCCTCCCACGCCCTGCGGGCAAGCTTGGTTTGGTAAGTAAGCGACTCAAGCTGGACACGAGACATTTCCTCTGCTGCTCCACCTGCGTCTTGAAGTACGTCCCTAAATTCCTCTAAAGACCCTACTGATTCAATCATAAGGGTAAAGGCACTCGCAGCACGCCTGTCCATGATGTTAAACACGTCCTCAAGGTCAGTACCTGCCTCATTTAATTTCCATATAGCCTCAGTAAAGTCGTCAAACCCCTTAATGGCCACACCCGTTCTTTGTGTAAGCTCCGATGTAGAGTCGGAAAGCTGAAAGATGATGTTACGCATGGAAGTACCCGCAAGCGAACCTGAGATACCCGCATCGGCAAGCTTACCCAAGATTGCTGTGGTCTCCTCTAATGTGAAGTTTGCCTGATTAGCAATAGGGGCAATATACTTCATGGACTGCCTGAATTTCTCAAGGTCAAGAGCAGAAGCGGTGAAGCTTCGTGCCATGGTGTCTGTGACATTAATAGTTTCCCTACTGTCCATCTGATATGCGCGAATCACAAAGGCAACTGTTTCTGCCGCCTTTGGAAGCTCTTCTTGTGTTGCCATAGCCAAGTTGGTAATACTCTCGGCCATGTCGTTAATCTGTGGAATAGTAAAGCCCATCTTGGCAAGCTGAACCTGAAGCTTTGTGACCCCCTCAGCGCCAAATATAGAAGCAGAACCGACACGGATAGCCTCTCTTGCAAAACCCTCCATCTGTCTTGAAGTAGCTCCTGTAACAGCTTCTAACTGCTTCTGAGCAAGCTCAAAAGTTTGTATTGTTCGAGTAACGCCCCTCAGAAGGCGAACCACGCCCACGAGGCCAAGCCCCATGCCAAACACACCCGCTACACGCCTTGCGGCTTGCGAAAGGCCGCCCATAGACCCTGATAGCCTGTTTGTTTGGGCTGTTCCGTCTTTTTTCGCACGGTTTAATTGGATTATTCTCTGCCTGAGAGAGTCGGCCTGGTTAGCGTAATCTCTTTTTGCGTTACGCAATATACCAAGAGCGTTCCGATGTCTGTAATATTTTTCGGTGAGGCCTTGAATGGCTTTTGCCTTGCGACCAGTTGCTTGTGCGGCCTGCTCTAAAGCCTTACTCTGGTTAGTGGTAGAGATGTTGTTTCTTTGCAGGGCGCCTTTCAGCTCCTGCTGTTTTTTTTGTAGCTCGCGAATTTCCTTGTTTGCACCGAGGGTTCGGTATCGAAGGTAGTCCATCCCCTTAGCAGCGAGCTGAAGCTCCTTCTCAATTTCTTTTCCCGTACCTGAAGCAGAAAGCCTAAGCTTCTCCACCTTTTCGTAGACCTTGCCCACGTCCTGAAGCGCCCCGTCTACCTGTATTCTTAGATTTACTTCGCTCATCTATCACAGTTAAAATTTTGAAAAATTCCGTGACAGGAAGACGCTGTACCTCAATGTACGACAGGCTGCTGTTCTCACTGACAAACATGAAAAACTCCGTCCACCGCTTGTCAGCCTTTACTTTTTGCTCTCTGATTGAACCTGTTCGCCGCTTTCCTGTTCCCCCTGTGTCAAAGTATCGCTTAAAATCTCTTGATAATGCTTTATAAAGCCGGGAACTAAGTTGGCGGCTAAGGTAAAAAAATCCTCCATAGCATAGCCCTCCTTCTGCCAGTCTTCAATCTTTGCAGAAGCAATCTCCTCCGTCCAGTCATCACCTTCATCCTCTGTGCAAAGAAACAGTGAGCAAATACGCAAGACAACAGGCTCCCTCTTATCAACCCTGTCAGCAACACCTTCCATGACACGATAGACCTTTACAGCACTATCGGCAAGCTTGTTTTTGTTTAGGTCCTCGTAAGCGTCTTTTAACTTCTCGAACATCTCACGCATGGTGAACCCATAGTAAAACTCTATCTCAAGTTGCTCCATCTCCTTGTAACGAGCGATGGTAAGCTCCTTTTTGATGTGGTAACGTTTGCCGTTGGCCTCAATGTAAGGCTTGTCAAAGTCTATTCTTTTCATAAAGTTGTACTAAAATAATATTGATACTGATAATTCCAAAGTACATGATGACACTTTGATAGTCAAAACGAAAAAAGGGCAACATACCCCAAAATGTAAGCTGCCCAGTAAAACAAACAGAACAAAGCCCCAAAGGCTTGCCGAGCCACCAAGGCAGGGTGTGCAACCATCGGGCATAAAAAGAAAATATGTCTTCTAAAAGGACATTAGTAAAAACATATCCAATAGCAGAGAAAAAAAGCCCAAATACCACAATATTGTTGTTTTAACACCCTCCGTCTGTATGTGTGACACGTACCTCAAAGGCAGCCACATCATAAGGGTGTGTTACATAATGTTTTCCGTCATTGTAGGTGTACCTGTCGAAGATGGCCACGGTCTTAGGTAATTCGTCTTTTATTCTGACAGTGGCGCTGCCAACCTTGCGGGGTACACTCCATAAAACCTCTTTAACGTAGTCGTCAAAGTCTATGTCTACATACTTCTTGTTAATCCATATAATAAGCCGCAGGATGTGTGTCACCCTCCTGTAACGCTTACATGAATCCTGAACTACAGACCCATGGTCTTCCCAATAAACAATAGACGTCTTCTTAGCGTTGGGGACGGCTCTTGCGTTATACACATCACCGTGCTCGCAGGGTAAAAACTGACTCTTTACCCAAATAGGATAAACAAGCCCAAGACAGACATCCTTGTAAGAATAATCCATCTTCTCTGCTATACTATCTACTACCGACCTAATCATGTATCTGTACTGAATATTGGTTTTCTATTCGAGCCTTGTCTTGCGAAGAGAGCTTCAAAAGGTTTGGTATGTCTTGCTGTTCTGATAAATATTCCCCAAGCTCTTTGTTTTGCATAGGGCTCTGGTCTTTTCTCCTGTAGGCTCCTCCCGTAAATCCAAGAGTAATCTCAATAAAGGTGTCAGTTTCTCTTCTGCTGATCGTGTCAATGGACTTCAAAAGCGTTCCTGACCACTTTAGGGTCTTAGGGTTTGTGCTTTTTCCCGCACGTGACCTTCTTCGCTTATGGCTTTCGCTGTAAGGGCTGAGTGCGGCATCACCCGAATAACCTGAAGAGTATTTGCTTTGGATAGCCTTTACGACCTCCTTCTTAGCCTCATCAAGCATCTGCCGTGCCTTGTCCTTTACCTCTTGTGTTATTTTATGTGTCCACTCCATGACGTAACTTTAGAGCAAAGACAATCGTGCTGAAAGTCGTGGTTTTTGCTAATGTACCGAATCAGGTCGTTGTACTGACGGTCGTAATACTTTGCCGCCTCGCGCAGGTCTTCAAAGTTTTGCATAAGAACACGATTAAGACCAGGGCTACGCAGACACTTCCATACAATAATACTTCCTGTCTTCCACCATATAGCCTGAGCTATAGCGTTGGCAACAGGGTCTGTGTAGTCCATCTCTTCGTTACAGATTACGTTATCAGCTTTGCATTTAATATACAGGCTCGCAACAACACCCATAGCCGAGTTTATATACCCACCATTATAGCCTGCCACGTTGACGTACGAGTTAAGCCCGTAACGGTAAAACCTTGGGTTGTTAATGTCAAAACTGAACCTTTTACACCCCGCACAGACAAGCTTTGCGTGCATGTGGTCTTCGTTATGGCCTATCCTGTAAACCATGTAGTCCTGAAGGTCCGTCTTTAGCGGAAGCTCAAGGTTTACATCTATAGATGCAACCTTTTTTGCTATGGTCTGAGGTATCGTATATGTCTCGTTATAGGTTCCGCAGTCGGACCTAATGTAAAACTCCACGTCGTTTTTAACTTCGGGAAGAATAAGCCCCACCTTTTGTATCTTTAGCGTGGCATCACGCATAGGCCGACACAAAATAACAAGCTCTCCGCCTCCCTTTACGGACCTCAATGTCCGAACAGACCCTACCCTGCCCCTAAAAGGTCGCTGAATAAAAGAATGCTTCATCATCAGCGTAGTAAGGTCGGTGTTCAACTTCAAAACAGCCGCCTCTCTCGACTCTTCAAAGATAGATTCAATCTGGTCGAAGGGGGACTCCAGGCTTTCAGGGTCTTTTAGTCCTTCTAATGTGCCGATGGCTTCAAGGTCTGTCAGATAAAAACCACTATCTGAATCACTGCCTGGCTGGCTTATGTCTGTAGCGTCTTCACGCTTCAAGCCGATAACGTTTCCAAAGCAACTTACTACGCTCATAGGTTAAAAATTAAGGGGGGAGAAAACCTCCCCCCTGAAAGGTTAAACATTGCGGAATCGCAGGATGCCTGATTTGTCGCTGTCAGAGTGTCCAAGGTTGTCTTCATCACAACCGTAAGGATTGACAAACGCTTCTGCCGTGAGTACAATCTTATACTTGTGCATAAGTGCATCACTGCGGAAGTTTCCATCACGCCACCCCCTGTTATCTGCAAGCTCACCGCGATAGCCAGTTGAGTCGGCGTCGGTGTCTGCATCGAAGTCAGCAGCAGAATCTTCCTGACACTTGTTCGTGTAATATACGTCATAGGTCATGCCAGGCATGAACTGTGATGGCATAGTATAACGAACATCGTCAAATGTCCTCTGTGGCGCAGGCGGGTTCCACGTCTTGTTAGCCACAGCAATAGCGCCCTGAGTAATCAGGTAGGTGAACAGTCCATCTACTATGTGTTGATTGTCGTTGTTCACTGTGTCCACATTGAACAGGTCAAACCAAATAGGCATGCTGTTCCAAAGGATGTAGTCTCCCTTGTCGTTGACGTTGGCGTTGTTTGCGGCAGCTACCATCATGGTCTCCCAAAGGTTAGCACCCGACACCATAGCGGCGTTGTTGAAGCGGTTCATCTCCATTACACGGGCAAAATAAGCCATAAGCTCAGCCGTCCACTGGTCTGCGGGAATGTCCGTGCGGTCTGCTTCGGGTGCATAAGGAGCATCAACAGCATTCCTCCCTGCGTTGATGTTGACAAAATCAACAAGATACTTGGTGAAGTCCTCAGAAGCTTGCTTGTCTACACGAAGCAGAAGCTTGGCAAGCGCCTCTTCAGCGTCAAAGGCGTTGTCACGGAATACGTCATCGGCGACGTTAAAACCGTAAGTCTTCCTGCGCCTCAGAGTATAAATCTGAGTGTTGGTGGATGCCTCTTTGCCACCAAGGGCACAGCTCTCATCTGCAATCTCAAAGTCGTCACAGGTGTTCATCCACATAATCTCTACATCGAAGTCCTTGCGGCCACGGGCGTTGAAAGCCTCGTTGAGCTTTGCATTTTGCAGGCTGCGGATGTAGTTGTAGAAGTTGGTCTTGGGTTGCCACTGTTGCCTAATCAGTGGGTCCATCATCATTTGGTCTGCACGAGCTCTTTGTTCGAGCAGGATGGTTTCATTAAATTGGCCTTCTGAATAACTCATAAAATGTAAGTTTAAAGATTAATACTTACATCCGATTTATGGCTTCGGCAAGCCTCCATGCCCTTAAACGAGCCCTTGCTTTTTGGCGGCCTCCCACATGGCGACACGCTTTTCCCTGTCTGTCTCTTTGGCATAGGCATTATAAAACTCGCCCTTGTCCTTGTATGAAGCAGACGACGTTCTCCCTGCGGGGTCCACCCCTGAGTTTCCCTTAGTAGATTGCTCGTCTACGTCAAAAAACTCAAGTGTTTTCTGTTTTACGAAGTCACCGAACAGTACGGGGTTCATGTTGTCGTTCTCAAGACGTTTCCCGTCTTTGAGGATGATGTGGTTGCCATCTTCGGCTACCTGATAATCAAATTGCTCAAGCTGCTTAAAAAACAAGTCTTTTTGGTTCTTTGCCCTTTTGGGGTCTTTGGGAAGCTGTGGGTGAAGAGACTGAAAAATACTATCTGCGTCTGACCTCACCTTGCTAAGAATAGAGTCCCTTTGAACCTTTTGCTTGAACTCGTCATACTCCCCCCTGATAACCTCGTAGTCGTCTTTGGGGATATAGTCTGACTGAAGCTTCTTCTCAAGAGCAATGTAGTCAGGATGTGTTTTAATGTCATCCTTTTGTGCCAGAGCAGTAGCGTCCTTAATCAAATCCAACCCTTGTGAGTTTGTGTCAAGACCAAAGTATTCTTTAATCTCAGCCTCAAACCTTCCCCTCTCTTCTTTTTTGGCCTTAGCATGGCCTTCATTGAACTTGTTTGTGAGCTCTTCCTTGTGTGACTCTTTGATGTGCTTTAACCTCTCTTTGTCTTTTGACGCAAGTAAGTCAAAAGCACCTTCTTTGATATTTTCATCAGCGTCATAGAGTGCTGCCGCCTCTTCATCGGTCATGCCTATAACTTTGACCGCAAAGTCTTTTAGTTGTTTCATTCTTCTCCTTTTATAGTTTTACTGAAATCCTCAAGTTCGAGTTTGTTGCTTTTAGGGACAGGCACCTCTTTAATTTCAGGTTTCTTTACATCGTCAGCCACTACCCAATCCTTTGAGCGAGCCTTAATGTATTCCCACCGCCCCTGGGAGACGTTAATCTCCTTCTTGGTCTTCTTGTTTTTGATTTTCATAATTTTTGATTACGTTTTCGAGTTTGTAAAGGTGTGCGCCTTTGTGCCCCTTCTCTTTCAGATATTGGCGCATTTCTTTTTCTGAAGGTAGCTCACCCTCTGCCTGTGCTACGGGGGTCTCTTTTTTATATTCAATTTTGGGTTCTTTTTTGGGGGCAAGCCGCTTAGAGCTTGATACTTCTACCCAATTAGGCCCCAAAGATGAGAGCATACGGCGGGAAGCGTGTACCACCCTACCCGTATTGACATTCTTGATACTAATCATGTTATCAAAATTAAGAATTTATACAAAACCTTTCATAGGACATCATGTACATCTATATTCTACTGCCATTCTCTGAAATGTCCTCATAGCTGTTTCTAATGAATAACTATCCTCTGGCAGTTCATTATCCTCCATAAACATCAAAATACAGTCTTTGATGGTAGCGCTTGGCACAGCCCTTTTTACTCCATGAACATAGCCAAACATTAAATGATCAAGGGCCTGGCGTTTATATAGTGCCGGGACATTAAAAAAGATTCTTTTTTCTCTTGCCATCACCTAAGCTTCCAAACATTAAACCAATATTTATATTATAGGGGCTTGTAAACCACTTAGCGTGCTTGCGAGACGTTATCTCTACAAGCCCCTGTGCCTTTTCTGTAAGAACACCATCCTTAAAGAACTTTCCGTCGGTTTTCTTTTTCCAGTCTTTAGGGATGAATTTTTTGTTTTCTTCCCTTATTTTCACATGACGCCCATAAGGGTCCATAAATACCAAGAATCCCTTACGCTTAGCTGTCCTGTCTCTCCTCATCTTTGATAAATTCTAAATAGTGACCACAGTTGTACCCGCCAATCTGAACAAAAAAGTCTACACCTTCTATCTTTCCCTTCCACCACATATCATTCCAGGATTCTCCTTCTTCGATAGTAAACTCATGGCCTGCGCGTTCAATACAAAAATCCCTGCTTTCGTCTACAAGGCCGCCAACATACAAAAACTTGTTATACCCCTGCTGCTTTGCAAACTTTATCCTTGCGGCGCTATAAGACTGCATAAGAGACGAGAGAACATAAGTATCAAAAAAGTCGTGATACCTTCTTGACGCCCTCATCGCCATGTGTTTCTTCATGTCTTTTTGAGCTACACCACCACCCAGAGAGCTGACAAACATATTAGACAGGTCTGTTCTTATCGCCCCCATCATAGCCATGCTATACAGCACGGTAGACTTGCCGTCTATTTGGCTCTTCACTTTCCCATCTTCTATACCAAGGCGTTTCTCTATCGTCCTGACGTCTGCCACATCGGCATCAAACTCATCAACAGCCGCCCTTAATGCTTTTGTTATCTTGTAAGCAAGGAGGGCTATAAAGGGCCTTGTGTGCTTTTTATAGAAATCATCAAACATGGTCTGAAGGGCCACCACATCGTCTTCATTAGCGTGGACCATCCCCCCTTTGGTGTCGAGCTCTGAAATGAAGTCTTCAAGCGCTTGGAGGAGCTTCCCCCTCAGCTTCTCGCTCTCCCTCTTCACCTCTTTGTACAGGTTCAGTATCATCGGGTATCATTATTGGTTCGTCATCTTCAAGTTTGTCAGCAAGGGCCTCCACCTTTGCATCAAGGATTTCTTTTTGCTTATCCCTTGAAAGCATATAAAAGTCTATATTTTTATCCCTCTGATCAAGTTCTATCTCATCAAAGAGATACGAGAAATTAGCCCAAAGAACCTTGATTTTTTTTGGTATAAGAGAGGAAGCTACAATAAGCCTTATTTCTTCTTTGGTTTTACCGTTAAAAGGAAAGAAATGGTTTTGTGTGTAATACTTCCTAAGCTCCCTTGGATCGTCCTCGTACATAATCTGTGCTATGTCGTTCTCAATATCCCTTTTAACAAACTCACTTGCGCTTGCTTGCCCCACAACAGCCAGGTCTTGATAAAGATCGCTTGGGGATTTCATTTTAAAATCCTTCCTAAATGAAAGATTATGAACAAGGTTCTCTTTTAAGTCGGTGATGTCGGCAATGGTGTCCACGATAAAGTTGTAGGTCGTGGAATATGCCTCTGCCATAGGCCAAAGGGCATCATAGACGTTCTGAAGGTCTACGTTCTTAGAATATGCAGTCTCGGAAACAGCAGGCCGACTAAAGACCTCTGAGTTATAAACAGCCTGCTTGCACTTTTTCGTCCACTTCTCAATAACGTCATCAAGAAACTTTAGAAGCTTGACATCGTTGCCTACGTAATGAATCATCTTGTCAAGTTCAATCATGTCCTCCTTGTCTTTGGGACGTGGAACAAGAAGAACATCTTGCCCTGATTGGTGCACTTCATCGTGATCTATGCCACTTCCCTGACATTTGGTGCATATATTCCCATCTGGCCCCCTAACATTACCCCCGCACTCAGGACAAGGTTTAACATACTGAATCTTTTGCGGGAACGCATGAAAGGCCATAGAGATGTCCTGCTCAGAATTGGCCTTAGTGATTTTTTTAAGGATAGGGATAGCCTTGTGGATGGCGCTTACGTATGTTCTTCTTGTTTCGAGGTCTGTGGCAAAGCCCACAAAGAACCCAGGAATGTAGCCAAGGTTATGAGGCTTGGGAACATACATATCATAATACTCGGTATTCATTTTTATAGCAGCCACCTTGCCGGCCTGAAAGTCCTTTACGGGAAACTCCTGAAAAAACTCTATGTCTGAGGCGTATGACCACTCTTCGTAATATTCCCTTCGGAAGATTATTGTCTGAGATGGTGTGTACAAAAGATACATCTCAGGGTCTTCTCCCTCTTCGGGTCTGTGAAGGACAATCCATTTCAGTACCCCGTTCACCTCACGGTAATCAATAACCTGTGAAGACATATACTCTACAGGATAAGGTCTGATGCGGCTTCCGTCGTCATTGGTCTTCCAGTCTATGACAACAAAAGCGTTGGGGTCTATATTATTGAGCTCAATCCACGGGCGCCCCATATACCTATCCACTGAATATTTGTTATCCCAAAACTTACGCATGATAGACGTGAGCTCGTCATGCTTGTCTCTGTTATTATCAGTGTATAGAAACGTCCTCTCGATAGAGTTGGACCGAGGGAGTTTGTATTCGGGGTCTATAAGCTCCGAGCAGATTGTCTCTGATATGTGAATGGTTATGTCAAGGCGCTGCTTCCAAGCTTCATCAGTTTCTCTCCTACTGACCTTCTTGACGTATTTATCCATTCCTTTGCCTGTGATAAAGGCTTTGTACTCGTCAGCCCTCTTAACGGTGTGGTAGTAATGCTTGTGCCTTCTTTGGCCTTGCACCACTTCCTTGAGCAGTGCTATACTTTCTTCTTGTGTCATGCCCTGTATTGTTGAAATGCTTGCATATAAAAATAATCCATTGCGTCTGATAAGTGCCCGTGAAGCTCAATAACCTGTTTTGACACGGGGTCTTTGCTTAATTTTTTAACCTTTTTCCTGTCTCCGTCCTCAAGAACATGGGTTATGTCCTCTATGGTGTGCTTCATGTTTTCGCTGATTACAAAATCAATAGGGAATCCCCCATACATCATCCTGTTCATAAATGTGTGTGTCTCATAAGGTATTGGGTTTGACCTTGGCACCCTTATATCCACTATAAGCCTATTTAAGATATGCTCTATAATCATATAGTCGGTCTTCTTAGAGGACGTCTTTCTTGCCCTTCCTGTGGCATCGCCATATATTAAAAGCCCCCTGTCACACTTGTTGGCATATTTATCCAAGAACATGTGACAAACATCCTCTGTGGAGTTGTTGGGGTGTTTGCCAAGAATCTCTTCTATGCCTCGTGCCTCCCACCGCTCTCGACCTTTCTCCCATTTTTTTTCTATCTGCCATACCGTTAGCGACATATAAGGAAGCACGTTAAAGTCAAAAGAGATGTGCACGGGGAGGTAGGGGACGTATTTAACATCCTTGACATGTTTTTCCTTATCAAACCACTTATAATACTCCTGTCCTGTAGTAACGCGTCCCCACTCTCCCAAAACGTACACCCTGTAATTGTTTGGGTCATGGTTGTGTACGGTAAGCAGTCGCTCTATGTATTCCTTATCAAGAAAATAGTTGTCTTTGTATGTTGTATGTATAAAATATAAGTTTTCTTTAATCCCTTCTGTCGGGTCGTCAAAATACTTTTTCTTGATCCAGTGAAGCTCAGAGATAGGGTTAAATGATAGTATCATCTCCCTATAAACAGACGTCTCCCCCCGCATACGAAGGTCTATCTGGCTAACATCCTGCTCGTGAAATTCCGTAGCCTCTTCTACCCATGCTATCGTCATGTTGGCAATAGACTTTATTTTTTCTTGCTCATCAAGCCCCGAACAGTATATTATGTTACCGTTGGGAAACCTGATAATCTTTTGCGTCCTGTTGAAAGAACACGAGTCGTAAGCCCCAAAACTCTCCAACACGTCAATGAGCGTCTGATAAACCGAATGCTCCACAAAGGTAGAAACCTTCCTGAAACACCATGCACTATGACCCTGCTCTGTCAACAATCTGTAGACTATCTTTTGCGCTATAGCGTAGCTTTTACCGCTTCCAGCGCTACCATAAAGCACCTTATAGAACTTTTTAGAGTTAAAGAAGTCTAAAAAAGCAGGGTTATATTTCACAGACATGCCCCAAAGATAAGAAATTTATAAGGCGTTGTCAATATGTTAATGAAATTAACTTTATATTTAACAATATTTAACACTTATAAGTGATCCCACACCTTCTCCCTAAAAGGGTCTTTGAATGCTTCTTCTGTGAGCATGGGTATCTCTACATCCCTTCGGGCCACATAATAGCCAAGCATCATAACATCTATAATCTGTATAAACTCATAGTTATACCTGCCAAGATTGAACGCCTTGTAATTCACACAGCCCATAAGAACCTGACCCTGGTGGCCATGAAAGTAGGGAACATCCGCTACCTTCTTATACCTCTCACCCTGGAAGATCAAGTCCCCCTCTCCTTTGATGCACGCCCACCACTCAAACCCATCAAAGAGCATAGTATAAAAGTCAATCTTGTTTCCCTTGTTTAGGGCGTGTAAATACCGATTTGTCTTCAGTTTTTTTGATTGTTGCTTCAACTTCGCCATGTCTGTATTGGTCTAATGTTTTACAAAGGTGCACCCACACGACGGATGCCTTAGTTCCCTCCCATGCCGACCGTGTGATGCTGTTTCTGTGGTAGTTCATCCCCCTTACGAGCTCGGCTGCCTCTTCAAGAATCCCCATTTGATTTTCCCCGTCGTAAAGGACAAAGGCTTCATATCTCTTAGCCGAGGCAAGAGAGATGTCTACGAGCTTAATGATTTTATAGTTTTCCATAATTGTTTTGTGGTGTTTCGATGTCTCCTGCAAAAACGGTAAAGTCAAGGCCAACCCACCAACCTCTTTCGTTGAGATAGGCCCACACGATGTCATAATCCAAATGAAGTTGTTCGCACATAAACACTAAGCTTTTGAAAAAGCGAACCCTCCTGCCATCATCAAAGATAGCTGCATAAATCTTTTTTTTTGCCATTATATGTCTTTTGATTCGTTTAACGACGCTCCATAATGAAGAGCGTAAAAAAGCATTTCGTTTATACTTTTAGCTTCAGCAATGATAACCTTTATTCCCTTGTCTATCTGGTCCTGGTCTAAAGCCTCTGTCATCACGTCACAATATTCTTCATCAGACACATCAACCCCCATAGCCTCCTCAAGGTACTCCGAGTTGTTGAACTTGCTCAAGATTTTAAGTTTATCCATTCCCTGATCTCCTTTATTTTCTGTTTAACTTCGTTAATTTTTTCCATCTTTACAGGCATTCCGTTCAGCTTCATGGTTTCTTGAAGAGACAGAAGGGCGGCGTGTTCGTTTGTTAGCTTTGTTAGCTCTTTTTCTAATATTTTCTTTGCATAGTTCATGGTCTGTGTTTTTTATCAATGCGAAAGAAGAGAATACTAAAAGACTGAAGCGTCGGCCTGCGGTGGTGAATATCCCATCCCTTGGGCCAGTAGCCT
>Ga0207421_10004678_pt1 | contig 15648 bp, 13 predicted proteins | sample SodLakKL_010_SED_4_FD_187542 | JGI IMG/M metagenome (GOLD analysis project Ga0207421, IMG submission 187542) | Alkaline sediment microbial communities from Lake Tanatar, Kulunda Steppe, Russia - 8KL_010_SED (SPAdes) (version 2) | ecosystem: Environmental > Aquatic > Non-marine Saline and...
GCAATAAAGATAGCGTTAGGTGATATAGAACCTATCACCCTCGGCTTATTTCGAGCCGTTTTCGGTCTAGTCCCTATCGCGCTCTTCACCATATGGCTCAGAGGATGGGACAAGACCATATTCCCCATAAAAGATGACTTTTTTCTCATCCTAGGTATCGCTCTCACCCAGTTCTTCCTTCCGTTGGTCTCACAGAACGTAGGGATGACCATGATGGATCCAGAGACCGCAGCCTCTATGAGTTCCCTTCTTCAAGCTACCGCACCCGTATTCACCATATTCCTTTCGATAATATTTTTGGGTGAATACATCGGCATCAAGAAAGGTTTTGGCACCATACTAGCATTGACTGGAACGGTTATGCTAGTGACCAGAGGAGGAGTCGTTTTAAGAGGAGTAACTCTTGTAGGCAATCTGTTACTTCTCGGTAGCGCTATATTTTACGCTGTTTCAGGTCTTCTAGTGAAGAGGGCATTGGATAAACACGAACCTCTCAGTATACTTTCAGTAGCTCTTTTCCTCTCAGTTCTTTTCTTTCTACCCGCAACTTTATTCTTGGAGAGTCCAGGCCATATCATCACCATCGAAGGAGGCTCTTGGTTACTCGCTATCTATCTCGGCCTTTTCGCCAACGGTATCGTATTGATATTATGGTATTATGTTCTCAGGACGAAAGAACTCTCGAAACAGATATTGTTCGTTTATCTTATCCCGTTCTTCGGTATAATCTTCTCTTATCTTTTCGTTGACGAAGTGATCACTATCCAGACCTTCATATTCGGCGCGGTCATATTGATCGGTATAACGATAGCTCAGTATGAGAAGGAAAGATCGTGATCGTCTTTTTCACTGTATATAAACGAAACCCATAATAATTATATATGGGAAAATTTTAGACAGCCTGTATCTTGGGAAAAGCGGATAATCATGATGCAGTGGTTGCAGTCTAAACTCGTTATGATCGTAGCCGGATTGATACTGGTATCTTCGATAACAGTTGTGTTCTATTGGCAGATAGATTCTATAAAGGAAGAAGAGCTAGAACAGCGATGTGAAAAGATCGCTAGAGTCATAGATAGGACCGGCGATCTAAACGCTGAAGTCGTGAGACAGAAGATCACTTTCGATGAAGAGTCTCAGGGCATCTATATTTCACCTGAAGTCGGAGGTGATCCTTACTCGATAAAGATCTATCCCGATCTGGTTATGTTGGAAAGTGATGTTGGAACTGCTACAAATCCCTTAGAGGTGGAAGTACATCTATGGGGACCCGAGGACTTGAATCGAACCGGAACGCTCGAAACTTCTGAGCAGCGATGGAGAGATTCTAGAGCAGAACCGTTGGAGATAACCACGGCTGATGAAGACATATTGCTGAGAAAGTTATCGTTGTCTTACCAGGGACATATCAGTTCGCACGTCTTCGTATCAGGGGTTGATAGTTCTTGACCCTGGTAAGAGAGATGATAAAAGATGAGCGGGGCATCATGTTGTTCGCTTTTATAGGCGTCGTAGTGCTACTCCTCTCGATCTACGCCGGTGCTTATTTTGCCGCTGTAAGGATGGAGAGTCAAAGAGATTTGATAGATGTTGGAGAGATGAGTAAAGTCGAGAGAGAATTGGAAAGGATCGAGAACGAATTGAACAGCGCAGCTCAAGAGGCAGGACTTAAAGCTGTTGAGGAGGTGCGTGAAGATTTTACTGATGAACATTCTTTATTGAGTTTGAAGAGGAGCGTTGAAGAGAGGACCGTGGAGAGATTCGAAAACTATTTTGAGGAACATCACTCGGAAGGTGAAGAGATACAGGGTATGGATTTCAGTTTGAACCTAAGGCCTTTAAAAGAGAACGAGAACGGTATAGAACTGTCTTCGATCTATCTGCAAGATGGAGTTGAGAACGAGTCAGGATGGAAAGAGGTCCCCGCTTTTTTCACAGTCGAGAGGACGGTGAACGCTCACGTGGAAGATCCTTCTTTGGGCGTGATCTCTACAAGAACATTGGATGTAAAAAGTGAAGTCAGGACAGATCTTTTTCTGCTAGCTGAAAGGACCAGACAGTTCGATCTAGCTGAGATAAGAAAGATGGTCGATTGTATGCTTTCGGCTTACCTTAACGCGAGGTTATTTTCTGATGCTGTAGATGGTGAGATAGGTTTCAAAGAAGATTTCAGCGGATCCTTTTCTACTGGTTGGATAGAAGACTATTTTCAATCCTATGAAAAAACAAGTAGCGAGTATAGAAAGGAACCATGGGTAGAAAATTCTACAGGCTTCATCGAGGGGTTTGAAAGAGATAAAGGAAATTTAATACCCGATTCGTTGATCTCGGAGTCCGACTTCGTCGCGATCATAGAATTGGCGATGTTGATTGAACAGACCAGGATATTCCGTTCTCATGACAGTGATCTTCTTTCCTCTGCGGCGGATCATTTCGGAATTGAAGAAGATCGATTATCAGAGATAATAGGTGCTGGAGAAAGCGATACCGTAAATCTGCAGAACTTGATCTTGACGCTTTTCCAGGAAAAAGGATCACTTCCTGAAAAGGTCTTTCTTCCTGAAATGTTTTTAAGAGGGATGGTAGAAGAAGACCTTCTCAGCGTTATAGAGAAAAGCGAAAGTTGGACCAACGTTTCCTTCTGGATGATAAACGAACTGGTCAGAGGTGAGGTAGAAGGAGAGAACAATTGGGAATATAGGGAATTTGAAGATGATCTAGTACCTATTGAAGATTCATATGGATCCAACAGTTATCTGAGAGTACTTTTCAGTATCTTTGGTAACGCTATGGACGACATCATCAAAAGCTTCAGAGTCGACTCGACCGAAGTCGAGGGATATGTGTTCGAGGAGTTGAAGTCATTTTATCCCATCTCTTGGATGGATTCTATAGAGATAATAGGCGAGCCCGGAGTCGAAAAGATAGTGAAGTCTATACTTCATAGGACCAGCAATCTTTCCATGTCTTTCGGTTTTGATGAGGGAAGCTATGAGACCGTATCTTTTCCTTTTTACTACATGTATTTTCTAAATGACTGGGGTTTTACGGAAGCAAGATCGACCGGTAGAGATCCTATCTCAGAGATCGATAGGGAAGGTATCGAAAGAGGTGTAAGAGATAAGATAAAAGCCGAACTTAGAAGTAGGTCTGAAGATCTGGAGAAAAGTTTTAAAACAAAATATTCACAAGCGACAGAGATGATAGCGGGATTCAATGGAACGGACTGGTACGAGCCGAGCGACGAGATTCAACAGGAGGTCTGGCAGTCGTTAAACGAGACCTTAGATCCCTTTTCCAGCCTATCCGAAGATCCCACCTTCGAGTTTTCTGACGACGGCCCTCCTTATATCACTGAGGAGTTAGAAGAAAATCACGAAGGATTGAAAAAACGTATCGAGGAGGTTGAGGAAAGTTCTAGTGAACTCAGTGAAGAACCAAAAGAGTATACTAAAACTATCGTGGAGATGCAGAAGAACTATACCGCTAATAGATGGCGTCAAGAGGGTAATGCCTATCTCTATGGTCTAGAACTTTCAGAAGATTTTTTCAATCGTACTGATCATCTATTGACTTCTCCAGCCGACGAACTTTCCCATCCCTATAATTGGTCGTTTAGTTCATTCAGCCTTGAAGATCATATCGATCCTCCGAGGAAGACCGATCAATCGATCGGAGAAAGAGCTTTGGGAAATTTCACTGATGAGATGGTAAGGGAAAGGATTACACCGACTCCGATGGAATTCGAAGGGCCTAGAGGTCTTTTCCGGGTCTTGAACGAAAACTTGTTTCAGTTGACCAATTCTAGAAAAGAAGAGGTAGATAGTAGGCTGAGATCTATAATTTCAGGTGAGGGCGATCCTTATTCTGATAACTTAGGTCCTGACAGATTTTCGGATCTAAAAGTAGAATTGGTGAACGGTCCTGTGAGTTCTAAACAACGAGAAAACTTAGAGAGATGGCCCTTCAAGGTATCGATGGAGGAAACTATCGTTGGATTAGAAGAGGTAGGCTTTGGATTAGAAGAACTGGCTGATGAACTAACAAGTGAAGAGATAGGAGATGATTTTAAGGCTTATTCAGATGCTAGTTTTTACAGGACCGCTGAACGTATCATAGGATCTTTGATAAATAGGATGGAAGAATTCAAAGAGATGATCCTTTCCGCTGAAAAGATCACGGGTTTTTATAACTCGAGGGATGAAACCTCAACAAGAACACCGGTAGTTCACCTGCCCCGAAGTGCTCTCACATTTCATGAATTACCAGAGAGATCTGCTGAAGTAAGATCTTACACTCTAGGGCTTGATGTAGATATGAGTTTCGAAGGGGACTTGGTCGAATTGAACGGTCGTAATGATACCACGACACGGGTATATTCGAGAGAGACTGAAAAAGCCCACGAATGGACAAATCCATTTTCTGATAACTACAGTGATCATTACAGGACCATGTTGTTCCAAGAGTATTCTTTGAAAGGATTCGAGATGGAGATAGGTCCTAGAAAAGGAACACCTTTTTCTTCTAATAGATACTCTTCCTCTGGACTGACCACTTCTTTCGAGAAGACCGAGCACAGAACTTTTGTTGAAGCTGTAACGCCGCAGCCTGTATTGGACAGAGGATACACTCCGAGGTCTCCTTCTTCTCCTCTTGTAGAGAACATATCCTTCGGGAAGAACGTTTTCAATGGGTCAGAAGAAGAAGTTTCAGTAAGTTTTGACGTTCTAGAAGAGGATTTTAAAGAACAGGAGATCCATCTAGAACTGATCAAAAGAGATGATCTTTTTTCATCTCCTATCATGAAGAGAGGTAAACATGTCAATCTAGATCATCTTTACAACGAAGAGACTTCAGCAGATCCTGACCAAGAGATATTGGCTGAAAAGAGTATATTTTTGAACGACACCGGTAGAAAAGATATCGGATTAGATATAGAGTTATCTGATGAGGATTATAAAGGACACTTTTCACTCAGGATGAGATCCGGATTAGAGATAACTTATATGGAGGGAAAAAGAGACATGGAGCAGACCTCTCCAAATGAAAAAGAATTCCATTCTCCAGTACCTTTCGTGTCTGTTTCAGAGCAGATCTACATATTCGAGGATGAGCGGACTGGATCGGAGGTATTTAGAAAGGAAGATGAAACTTATGATTTCGACCTTATCGACCAGATACCTCAAGATTCATGGATCATCAACAAAGACGGTTTCGATCATCTGATCGATTTTGAAGAGAACAGAGCTGTCAGAGAGGTATTTTCCGGCCTGTACAGAGGTCCGTTAGCTAACGATACGTTCGAAGATGTTAGGTTCGACCCGGTCATAGAGTTTGACGGTAACAGTGATATCAACATCCCAAATGGAAGTGAATACGGCAGACTTCTTAATACTGATCTGATACCTTTATACATGGGTGTAGGAGGAAAAAGCGCTGTTCCTGTTGGTATGATACCTCACGAGATCGAAGAAAACGGATGGCAGAGATCATTCGAATCTTTTCTTGATGAGCCTCATCTTTTCGACTTAGAGACTGAAGAAGGTTTTTTCTTCCGTCAAGATATAGATAGTTATCATGGTAGTGGAAGGGTAAATACGTCTTTTCAACAGGTGATCAATTCTTTTGAAGACATAGATCATCCCGGATGGATGGATCTCTCAAGACCTGGATCGGATGGCATCGAACTTCTGAGAGAAGCTGGATTGATCGATGAGTTCTCCGAAGCGAATAGAAACGGGAGAAAAGATCTGCTGCTCGCTGCGTGCTATGCTCCAGACAGGATAGATACAGTGAGAGAGCTTGCAGGAGATTCATTTGAACTCGGACCTGTGGCAAGATCATTAGATATCTTAGGGGAGGAAGATACCAGTACTCTTTTAGATTGGATCGAGGAGGAACGTGCAGAAGATCGATCCTCAGAACTGATGGCTTTTACTTCATTTGAAAGAAAGATGCTGAGAAACCTAACGGATGGATCAGATACTGAAGATCTTCAAGAGGCGCTGTACGAGTTAGATGATCGTTTAGAAGGAATGGATTTCGCAGATGCTAGACATCGATGTATCGAGAACTTAGATGATATCCAAGCTCAAAGTGATCTTTCAGACGAACTTGACGGAGATATCTTATCGAAAGCCGCAGTATATGGATTGAGACCTTCAGCACTAAAAGAACTGATCGAAAAAAAATCCATCGATGCTGAAATACTGATCGATTCTATGAGGACTTTTTCCGACTCACCAGACTTACAAAAGCTTATCGACGAGATGAACGCTGGAAACTACCAGCGAGTTCCTTCGCTCTATGCCGCCGGAACCATCGAGCGCGAACGTATGGATCTATTTCCTTTTGGAGAAGAGAGACCTTACTTGATGGTAAACGATAAGATGGTGCATGCTGAGATAACAACAGAAGATTCTATCAGTGAATTAAAGGAGCACTTAGACATAACGTTGAGAAAAGTTTCCGATGAACTTCCGTCTGAAAGAATAGAAGTCATGATATTCGCACCGAATATCTCTTTTGAAGAAGACGCATCAGAAAAGTTACGCAGCTATGCCGCTGAAAAAGCGGAATATCACGATCCTAGGTATCAGAACATCTCACGAGTCTCTTTTATTTTGGAAGAAAATAGGGAAGTTCGATACTTCCATCTATGATATCAACGCCATATGTGAAGGGTCAGATCCACCTGCTGTTCTCCTATCATCAAAGTAGAGCTAGAAGCTCCTCTATCGTTTGGAAGATCTTCTTCTCCGTTGATTTCTTGGATGTTTGAAAGAACCAGGTCTGACTCCCGGTACGAGGAAATAACAGCAAAATTGTACTTACTAACTTCTAAAGCGCATTTTCTATAGATATCTTCGATATCGTTTTCAAGCCTCGATAGATCATAACTGAGATCTTCATCGATATCTTCCTTATGATCGAAGTGGTGGTACTCTTTGATCGCTTCTTCCACCGTGATGTTCTCGTATATCACATTACTGTCTTCAGGACCACTTTCATTGATAAATCCAGTATCTTGTATAGTTGATATCAAAGCTGTTCTCTGTATGTCTTGAACGACTTCTCTTCTGATCTCGGAAGATCTCAGCTCTCTTTCCTCAGTAAGAGGAGAGCCCATGACTTGAAAGATCAGGAGTGTGGCCAACACCATCAAGACCGCGAACATCATACCATCCACTATTGAGAGAACGCCTTGATCGCTGTCTCTATTGAGGATCAGTCTTCCCATACTCTCACCTCGATGGTACCGATCTCATCGACTCCATTTGGACATATCATCGATACAGGCGCGGTGTAAGCACTGATCTTCCTTTCAGCGTTTTCTTCTGGTAGGTCAGTCCCGAAAGAACGTTCGAATCCTCTTTCATGGTCTTGGAACGAGACGTTAGATCGGTAGTTTTCATGGGATAAAAGTTCCTCTTCTATGGTTTCATCTTCGATCCTTTCCAATTTTTCGATAGAGAATGTGTTCTCTCTTTCGAACAGTATCTTTTCGTAGTCCTGTATATCGTTTTTTAGACCGATGGTCTTATCTTCCAACTCCATCCTCGTTTCCTCTTTTCTATTGGAGTCGGAAAGATGGTAGAGTGAAGTGGTGAAGATGGTCAGAACTACTAGGACCAGGATGAACAATGGTATATCGAGGAAGAAACCTCCTACTCCGTCCTTTTGACGAGCTAAGCTGTTCCTGCGCATATCTTCATTTTTAGAAATCGGAAATGGTGAGGGGATAAATTATTTTCGCATGCGAGGATGAAAATGTTTTTAAAAAGGCATCTATTCCTCTCGATAGTCTAGATGATATCGAGGCGCTTGACAAAAGACGAAAGAGCTTTAGAAGGACTCCCACTCCAGCTGATGATAATCGCACTGGTGTTATCTATAGGTTTACCCATAGTCTATAATTCTATCAGTGGTTACGATTCAAGCAGGATGATGCAGGAGATGGAAGAGCAAGCGGTATCTATAAGTGAAAAGGCGAGACAGGTATATCTTCATGGAGAGGGCAATTCTGACGTCATCGAGATAGAATTACAGGATGGGATATTTCACAGTGTTGAGTTCTTTGAGTTGGATAATGAAAGTGTTGTAGGACAGATAAGATGGGCTATAACAGGTGGTTCCGAAGACAGACATCTGCTGACAGAGTTCCCGCTCTTTTTGGAAGAGTCACCTCTCAGGTTGGATGAAGGTGAACACAGGTTGAGTGTAGAATGTAGATCTGGGAACAGAGCTGATATGGATGAGGAAGGTCTTTACGTTGAGATAACAAAGGTCTGACAAGGTTTGAGGAAATTCAGAAAACTTTTTTAAAACAAAGCATCATCTCATACCATGCGGGAAGAGATATTGGGTAAATTCAAAAAATGCGCTTCTAAAGTTTCTGACAAGATAGATTCCGACGCGTTCAAAAGAGGGAAAAAGATGGGGGAAGGCGCCGATGGAACGCCTACCAAACTCATCGATCAGGTGGCCGAGGAGACGGCTCTCGATCATCTTTTAGAGAATACTGACTTTTCTGTATTGAGTGAAGAGGCCGGTCTGGTCGAACAGGAAGGAGATGGTTATGTAATAATGGACCCGATAGATGGGACCAACAACTCGATACTCGGAATACCGTTCTACTCGATATCTCTTGCCTATACTCCTGTTGATCTATCTGAGGTCGAAGTAGGATATGTGAAGAACTTCGCCACCGGTGATGAGTATTATGCCATCGAAGGGGAAGGAGCTTTCAAGAATGGAACTAGCATAGAGCCGATCAAAAAAACATCCGATAACACGTTCTGTATATATCTTGGAAAGTATGCACTGCCAAAGAGTGGCGAGATCGCCTCTCGCGCGACCAGAGTACGTTCCCTCGGCTCCGCAGCCCTATCGATGTGTATGGTAGCTGAAGGCGTCTTCGATCTTTTCTATCATCGTACCCCCGAGAAAAAGAAAAGTCTGAGGATCACAGATCTCGCCGCATCTACTTTGATCCTGAGAGAAGTGGGAGGAGAAGTTTACGAGGGTGAATGGGATATTTTGGAGATGGGTATCAGTCCGGACGAACGAAAGGACGTTATCGCGATCAACGATGAAGATATCAAGGAGGAATTATCATGAGTCTTAGGATCGGCGTTTATGGTCTGGCCGAGGGAAAGATCATCAAGAGATTGAAGCATATTGAGCATCATGAATCGATCGAAGATGTCTTCTTCGAAGAAAACATCGCAGAAAAGCTCGGTGTTGAAGGCTATACGCTCGAAGAGATAGAAGATATGGATATAGATTTTGTTCTGAGCGTAGGAGGAGACGGAACACTTTTGAGGCTCATGCAGGAGATCGATCTCCCCGCTTTAGGAGTGAACACAGGGACCGTCGGATTTTTGTCCTCTACGGAGATAGCGGATCTTGACGAAGTTTTAGAACGTCTTGACAAAGGGGAGTATTTTTTGGATAGAAGGATGAAGCTCGATATCTTTCTGAACGGAGAGAAAGAAGGCGAGTGTGTAAATGAAGTGGTGGTTCACAGCGATAAGATAGCTAAGTTGAGGGAGATAGAGGTTCTACATGATGGTATAACTATAGACAGTTTTCGAGGCGACGGGATCATAATCTCGACACCTACCGGTTCAACATCTTACGCTTTGAGTGCAGGCGGACCGATAATAAATCCATGCCTTGAGGTCTTGCTTTCAGTACCTATCGCTTCTTTCGATCTTGATGCTAAGCCGCATGTACTTCCAGCTGAAGGTTCGGTAGAGATAAAACTTAAAGATGAAGAAAAGACCTCTTTGATGGTGATGGACGGTCAGACCGAATGTTTGGTGGATCACGAAGACGATATCGAGGTTAAGAAGAGCGATAATCACGCTGAATTTATAAGGCTGGAGGATGACTTTTACTGTAAAGTCAAGAGCAAATTGGTGAAAAGATGAGCCTTTTCGGCAGGAAAAAGATCACAGGTATTACGGAACGCGTTCTCAAGATGATCAGCGAGAGTGCTAAAGATTCACATCCAAAGGAATTCGCCGCCGGCCTAAGAGAGATAGACGGTGTGATATCGGAGCTGATCTTGGTTCCTGGAACTGTATCGGGCCCGGTTAGCGCGATAATGAGGCTCAACAACCTTCCCGTCGACTTTTCTATCGTAGGAGTTGTACATACACATCCCACCAGTAATCCGTCTCCTTCGCAGAGAGATCTTACCATGTTCGGCAGATATGGAAGGATACACGTGATAATGGCCTATCCTTACACTTTAGATTCTTGGAAAGCTTACGATCAAACTGGAAAAGAGATCGATCTTGAAATCATCGGTTGAGGATCGAATAATAAACGTATTCTATATCTTTCGCTACTTGTCCCCAGGTGAATCGCTCTAGAACTCTTTTTCTTCCGTTCTTGCCCATCCTTTCAGCCATATCAGGATTTTCGAGAAGAGTCCTTATCTTACCCGCTAGATCCTCAGAATTCATAGGCTCCGCCAACAATCCGTTTTTTCCCTCGACGATCACGTCTCTCACACCAGGGATATCTGAGACTATGACAGGAACTTCGGAAGCCATCGCTTCCAATGCGACGATACCGAAAGCCTCGAGTCTGGACACTGAAGGGAGTACGAAGACGTCCGTAGCGGCATAGTAATCGGGAAGTTCTTCATTGGGTACACGTCCTGCAAACATCACCATGTCTTCGAGTCCTTCTCTTTCGATGATGTCTTCTAGTTCTTTTCTGAAGTCGCCAGTACCGACGAGGAGGAACTGGACGTCCCGACTTTCAAGGTATTTTGCAGCTCTGACAAAATATTCAAGTCCTTTGTGGTAAACTATCCTGCCGACGTACATTATGAGCTTTTTATCCCCTATCCCTAACTCTTCTCTCACCCAATCTCCTTCGTTTGAAGGATGGAATCTATCCGCATCGACAGCGTTGGGGATTATATCTGCTTCCCTATGCCAAACAGCCTTCGAAGTCGCTCCGTAAGAAGGAGTTGTCGTTATGATCTTATCGGATTTGCTGACCGTGTAGGTCCCAAAAGTCCTTTCGTAAAGGTTTACTATCAACGGACCGAAGGTGTAGGGGATCTCCAGGTCGCAGTGGTAAGTGAGTACGAAGGGAACATCTTTTTTTTGGGCGTTCCTCACACCGAGGAATGACATCAAAGGAGGCGGCGAATGACTGTGGAGTATGTCGTAATCTTCTTCCAATAGAACATTGTTGATACCGGGCACGATAGGTGTTGAGAGAAAGATCGTTAGAGGTTCTACTCTCTTGACGGGTACGCCTTCGACGACGTCTTCTTCCTCCGTACCTTCGAGTTTTGTGGTAACGACGAACACTTCATGACCGCGATCTATCAACTTTTTAGAGAGCTCTAAAACGTGAGATTCCACGCCTCCGAGGTGCGGGTAAAAGTAGGGGGTCAATTGAGCTATCTTCATTGTATCTTACTTTTTGGACTTATCTCGCCTTGAGCTATAGTGCCGGGACCTATGAAGCTTTTTTCCCATATTATCGTTCCCGGATCTATCATGCTGTTTATACCCGTTTTGACTTCGTCACCCATGATCACGCCGAGTTTTCTTCTTTCAGTACATATGATTTCTTCACGATGGATGACTGATATCTCTTTTTCGTCCAATCTCAGATTGGCGATCTTCGTTCCCGAGCCGAAGTTGCAGTCCTCTCCTATCACGCTGTCTCCAACATAGTTGTGATGAGGCACTTGCGTTCCTTTCATGATTATGCTGTTTTTAACTTCGGAGGCGTTACCCACCTTACATCCTTCGCCTATGAAAGTCGCGGGCCTGATATAGCAGTTCGGACCTATCTTGGCTCCTTCGCCGATAAAGATGGGACCTTTCAGGTAAGCACCTTCTCTGACGATGGAATCTTTTGAGATGTAGACATCACCTTCGATGTGAACGTTGTCTTCCACTTCCCCTTCGATATTTTTTTCTAACGAGTTTTCCATGATCTTCCGGTTGGCGGATAACATCTCCCAAGGCCTGCTCAATTCGTACCAGGAGTCCTCAGGGAGTTCGAAGCCGTAGAGTCCTGAATCTTCCATCAATATCTTCAATGAGTCTGTTATCTCGAACTCTCCTCTTGGAGATCTCTCCGTTTCTTCTATAGCATCGAAGATGCTGGAGTCGAAGCCGTAAAGACCAGCGTTTATCAGATCGCTTTCCGGTCGTTTGGGTTTCTCTATTATATCTACGACTTCTTTTCCTTCGAGCAGCAAGACACCGTAGCTTTCAGGGTCTTCCACTCTAGACATCGCTATCGTGGGAGTATTTTCTTCCAGAAAGAAGTCCACGAACTCGTGAAGAGCCGTTTTTGGAACTATCACGTCGCCGTTCATGCAGACGAATTTGTCTTCCACATGTTCTTCCGCAAGGCTTATCGCATCGGCTGTCCCCAAAAGCTCGTTCTGCCTGACGTATTTTATTTCAGTTTTTTGTGAACTTATGCCTTCTTTTATCTTATCGCTTTTCCATCCTATCAGGATTATTATCTCGTCGACTTTCTCTTCTATGTTGTCGACAAGATGCTGCAGTATCGGTTTTCCTCCGATCGGCAGCATAGGTTTTGGTCGGTTAACGGTCAAAGGCTGCATCCTAGTTCCTTTTCCCGCGGCCAATATGAAAGCTTTCATCATATCTCCTCCTGTATTTGTTGAAAAGTTTTTTTCGCTTCTTCCACCATATCTTTCATTATATCTTCGTCTTTACTCTCGATGGTTATCCTTATCTTCGGTTCTGTCCCAGAAGCTCTTATCAGGGTCCATCCATTTTCGTTTTCGATCCTTATACCGTCTATGAAGTTCAGGTCTTCTTCTCGATGATCTTCTTTATAATGTTTTACTAGGCGAGCCATCACTTCATCTTTGTCTTTGACTTGGAAAGATTCTTTATGTCTTGGGTAAGAGGGAAGTTCGTTGATCTTCTCAACAAGGTCTATCTTATCGCACAGTTCTGTCAAGAGCGCCGCTGCGTAGATACCGTCCGGTCCGTAACCGATCTCAGGAAAAATCCACGTTCCCGAAGGCTCGCCTCCAAAATCCGCCTCTTTGTTCTTTAACATCTCGGAAACGAAGACGTCTCCGACCTTTGATCTGTAGACTTTGTCTGTCAGTTCTTCGATGATCATCGAAGAGTTGACGGGAACCACGACTGACTCTGAGTACATCTCCGAAAAGAGAGCTAGAAGTTCATCGCCTCCCAGATATCTCCCGGTCCTGTCGAATGCCACGGTTCTATCCGCGTCGCCGTCATGAGCTATGCCTAGGTCGGCGTCCGAATTTTTAACGAGCCGTTGTAGAGAGGAAAGATTTTCCTCGACGGGTTCAGATGCATGTGCCGGAAAGGTCCCGTCGGGCTGAGCGTTGAGAGTTACTACCTCGCAGCCCATCTCTTTCAGCAGATAAGGTGTTATCACGCTGCCGGCTCCGTTCGCACAGTCCAACACGACTTTCAGTTCGTGAGTCCTATCCACCAGATCTAAGATCTCTGACATGTGCTCTTCGACCGCGTCTGGATAGATCTTCCCGGTTCCAACATCTTCCCATGATGATAGAGAACTCTCTCCTTCTATCCTTTCCTCTATCTCTTTCATCTGTTCCGAGTCGAATGAACTACCGTCCGGATTCCAGAGTTTTATACCGTTGTCTTTAGCCGGGTTGTGAGACGCGGTGATCATCACTCCGCAGTCGAATTTCTTCGTTGAGTGAGCTAGAGTCGGGGTGGGAAGAAGACCAGCGTCTCTTACTTCCGCACCGGTCGAGGTTATACCTGACGCGAGGGCTGAAAACAACATGTCTCCCGTGGGTCGGCTGTCCCTGCCAACGATTATCTGGTCGTGGTCTTGAGCTACCGCTTCGCCTATCTTACGGACCAGCTCTGGAGTTATCTTTTCGTTGACGGTGCCGCGGATACCCGAGCTACCAAATAACATTCACATCTTCTCCTGCTATATTTGTTATACTTGCGAGAATATAAATCCTTTGTTAAATCTCAAAAATATTAGCTGATAGTAGTAATATTTAATTAAAAAGAGATATTTCATGGAACTACATGGAAACTAAAGACGATATCACGATAATCCCGGACGAGAAGAGAAGGAAGTGCGTGACCGGTATCGACGGTCTGGACACTATCTTGAACGGAGGCATACCGAGGGGTAATTCGGTATTGATCACCGGGAGTTGTGGTACCGGTAAGACCACTCTTAGTTTGGAATTTTTGGTTCACGGCGCTAGAAAAGGAGAGAACTGCCTTTTCATATCTGTGACCGAAGCTTCCGAGAAGATGTTGAACAACGTAGTTCCTTACGATTTTTTTGACGCGTCGTTGATCGAAGAGGGAAAACTGAATTTTGTAGATACTCCCGATATATATGAAGAGTTGGGATTGCGTGATAAAAGCGAGTTCTCCTTCAAAGAGATCAACGAGCTTATCGATAAGATAGAAGAGTTGGTGGTGAAGAACGACATCGAAAGACTGGTCGTTGATTCGGTGACGTCGATATGTTTTCAATTGAAGACCGAAGAGAAGATAAGAGATTTCATGTTGAATCTCATGAAGACACTTTCCTCTCACGGCTGTACTTCACTTTTGGTATCAGAGATCTCTCCGGAAGCGGATAGGTATTCTCAGTACGGTGTTGAGGAAGCTATCGCCGACGGCATAATAATGATGGGCAATATGGAAAGACAGGGCGACCTGCTGAGGACTTTGCAGGTCGTGAAGATGAGAGGCACCGATCATTCTCGGGCCAAATACGTGTTGGATCTGACATCCGTTGGAGTTCTGTTGGTCCCGATGCTGAAAGGCGGGGGCTTCGACGCTGGAGGTGAGAAGAAATGATCAGTATAGACGATCTTCCGGAGAAGTTGGAGAGTTTAGAGGCGGGTTCCGCAGTTGCCTTGAAGGTGGATGTCGAGGCTTACTTCGATGTTATAACGACGTTGACCGATGATTTTCCAAGAGGTAGGGAGATGCAGGTCATCTATACGACCAGTACGATCTCTTCTTCCACGATAATACAGGTTTTGGACGCGTTCGACATCGACAGGAGCAGAGTTCAGTTCGTCGACGCGGTTTCTTACATGACCATGGGCGTCGACAAACAGCGTGAAGGCGTGACCTACGTCGAAAGTCCGACGATGCTAGAGAACTTGAGTCTGAAGATAGAGTATCTACTGAAGAAGTATCCCACTGAGGAGAACACCGTGGTGATAGATTCTATCGATTCACTAGCGATACACAACGATAATAGGATACTTTCCGAGTTCTTACACATCTTGATCTCTAACCTCCGCTCTCACGATTGTTACACGTTCATAATGTCAGTTTCTGAGCAAGATTCTGAGGACATCGATAACATGCTGGCGATGGTCTGCGACGACTTCATAGAGATAAGCTCTTCTGAGTGATCTATTATTATTTTTTGGATTTTTTTTGACCAGAACAATTAAATAAAATAAAAAATCTAATAATTGATGCAGGTCTGCGCCTGCGGGAGGACTTAACCTATGAAAAGATTGAATAGAGATATGGAAGCCGTGTCCCCAGTTATCGCTACCATCCTTATGGTGGCGATCACGGTCGTTCTGGCCGCTACGCTGTACATGATGGTCGGCGATAT
>Ga0207421_10004679_pt1 | contig 15644 bp, 13 predicted proteins | sample SodLakKL_010_SED_4_FD_187542 | JGI IMG/M metagenome (GOLD analysis project Ga0207421, IMG submission 187542) | Alkaline sediment microbial communities from Lake Tanatar, Kulunda Steppe, Russia - 8KL_010_SED (SPAdes) (version 2) | ecosystem: Environmental > Aquatic > Non-marine Saline and...
CTGAGTCAAAATGATCAAGGCTGTAAACAAATACATGCTGATTATGATGGTCTTCAGCAGCTAAAAAGCTAAGCTCTATAGTTTTTGTCTGGCCACTCTCAAGATAAACATTACTTTCTCTGGCAACCTCATTCTCATTTAACTCTGCATATATGTCCTGGGTTCCTTCTTCATCTCCAATGTTTTCAATATCAACTACTATAGTGAAATATTCTCCCACTTCGGCTTCAAGCTCACTTTCTTCTTCATTAATATCCACCTGGAAGAATTCCCCATCATACAGAATGAAATCTACACCTTCTTCATCCTGGGAAATTACAGCCTGTTTAGGTTCAAAGGATTCAGCGAACTGGGGTGGGGTCCCTTTCGGCACAACTGTTACTGTACCCCAGAGGTTATCTTTGCTCCACTGACCACCATCATCGGTAATAGCATAGGTCAGCAGATCTCCACTGCCATCTTGATAGTTATGATAAAATTCTACAATTATATTCTCCATTGGCTCGCGAGCCAGGTCATATACTACTCCGGAGGCAGAATAGCTTTCGTAAGAACCTTCCCGGAAATAGCCCTTGAAATCGACGCCATCGTCATTCCGGGCAACTTCCCGGCTTTCTGGAGTAAACTCATAGCCTGGTTTTTCTGGAATAACTTCCACAATACCCTTAAGGCCTGTTTTGCTAAACTCTCCCTCTTCATTAGTGTAAACCGCACCATAGGGGCCGAAATCATCAGACACAAATGATACTTTTACATTCTCCAGGGGTCGGCCATCATCTTCATCTGTAATTTCCCCGGAAATACTGTATTCATCTTCATGAGCCATGAAAATTACATCATCCCGCTCATCAGAAACTGTTCGATATTCAGGATAGAACCAGTAAGGTTCTTTTACAGGTGTAATTTCAATTTCTCCGATTAAGCCCGAAATGCTGAACTCACCCTGATAATTGGTGTATTCGATTCCAGAAATATTACCATCTTCACTTGAATACGATAATCCGATAATGTCATTTATAGCTTCGCCATGTTCGTTGATAACCTGCCCGGAAACAGTATAAAAGGCACTGGTGGCTGTGAATTCGATATTTAAATTTTCCTGGTCTACTACTTTTGAGGTAGGTGAAAAGCCCCAGAATTCTTTTTCCGGCCGCAGCACTACTTCACCGATTAAATCCCGCTTGGAAAATCTGCCTTCGGCATCAGTTATTACGGGAGAATAATTCTCTGCTGGTGAATCAAATTTTATTTCTACGCCTTCCACTCCTACTCCGTCACTATCTACTACCTGTCCTGCTATTCTATATCTGAGATTGCTGGCTGTAAATTCGAGTTCTAAATTCTCCTGGCTAACTGTCTTTATTGAAGGTGAAAAGCCCCAGTCCTCCTTTTCAGGCAATAATTCTACTTCACCGATTAAATCCTGTTTGGAAAATCTGCCTTCAGAATCAGTAGTTACAGGTTCAAAATTTTCTACTGGTGAATCAAATTTTATTTCTACACCCTGAACGCCTTCTCCCTCTTGATCCACTATCTGTCCGGCTATGTTATATCTAAGTCCGCTGCCCTTGAATTCAATATCCATATCGGACTCTGCTTTTGTCAAACTGGAAGGCTCGAAAGCCCAGTCTTCTTTGACTGCCTCTATCTTAGCCTCTCCAGAAAGCCCGACTAATTGCCAGTTGCCCTCATCATCGGTTGTAGCATATTCTTCCTCATCACCATTTATATCTCTAATTATTACATCTTCAACCCCTTCTTCAGTTTCCTGATCAATAACTCTGCCGCCTAAAGAAAATGTGCTGGAATAAATATTACCGCAGGCAGAAAGGGTAAACATAAATATTAGTATAATAAATAAGGCCATTAATTTTTTTATCACATTATTCACAATGAGTACCTCCCTTATATTATTTTTATCCGTATATGATTTTATCCGATATATTGTAATCGAAATATTGTTATCTGAAATCCCGATATTATTGTCTTGTCTTGATAATACATATATTTCAAACATCCAAGTTAATCGTCAAAGCAATAATTAATTTATGTATATAATATAGCAAAAAGCACATAAAACATTAAAAAGAAGGTGAATGAAAACCTGTTGCTGAAACTAAAAATTTAAGAAGGTGAAGAGACCAAAATTAATACACCTAATTTACCTATGAACCACTCCTATGAACCACTTATGATCGCTTATAACCTCGAGTGAAATTCCCTGAGTGGATTTCTCTATATTCTTAAAAATTAATCCTCAAAGCAACTACCCCGCCATAGTCGGAATTAAGTCCAAAAAAAGATGCTTTTGCTCCTACATACTCGGTAAACATATAGGAAGCCCCCACATCATAGAAAAATGCCAGTTTCCCCGGATAAATACCTGCCCGGAAATCTGTATGGGCCAGGACATTCTCGGTAACATGACGTTCAAAATTGGCTCCCAGCATAAAACCGTTATATGTTTCAGGAGGATTTTCATATTCAAGCTGGCTAAATCCGAGCATAAAATATGTATAATAATCTAATAAATAATGGTCGGGCAGATGAAAGTTGCCCATTATATTCATGTTACTATAATTCTTTTCCTGCTGATAGTAAGTAAAACCGGCTGACCAGTTATCTATGCCAAGCAAGAGGTCCAATCCATACCCCGGATTTCCAGATTGATTGCCAACCTGCAATTCCAGATTCATTCGGACTGCTTCTGCCGGAACCGGCAGCAGGGCTGCCAGCAAAATAATGGAAATAAGCAGGCCAAAAATAAGTAATTTATTCATATTAAATCCCCCTATGTATTTCCAGTCTTAGCGCCATCCAGCATACTACTATATATTAACAAGTTTCAAAACATGCTTCATAACATGTTTTATAACATACTTCTTTTTATTAACATTCTTCATGAAATGATAAAATCCTTTTTTTTACTGTGAAAATTGGAAAAAAGTCTATAAATTATAAATATCTTATACAAATTGCAGAATATCAAGAGACCGTCCCTATTTTTTAATGGATAGTAATTACCTAATAATATGAGAGTATCCCTATTTTTTAATAGGTGGTAAGTGCAAATATCAAAACTTCTTCAATGCTTTCTTAATCGCGGATAACTATTTGAACATCTAGAACATCGTTAACACTTGCCATAGTTGAAGCAGGCCGGCTCAGGGCGGCATTGTAAACTATTAGAACATCGGCAACACTTGCCCTGAGCGGACAAGTCTCTCCCGTTGACAAAACTTCAAAGTTTATTTACCGCTTCCAGCATCCGCTGCATGCCTTCTTTAACTTCTTCGGTGGAACAGGTAAAGGCAATCCTGATTTTCCCCTTGCCCGATTCTCCGAAATCCTCACCGGGAACCACAGCTACACCAGCCTCTTCCAGAATATATTCGCAGAATTCCATCGGCCTGAGACCGGTTCCGCTGATGTCTGGGAAAACATAAAATCCTCCTCCGGGCTCGGCAAATTCCACCCCGGGCATCTTATTCAGATAGCTGAGAACAATTTCTCTGCGTTCGGCAAAGGCCTCTATCATGGGCTGAATCAGCTCATCCCCCTGCTCAAAGGCAGTGATGCTGCCGACCTGGGCAAAGGAAGTTGCCGAAAGTATCATATTCTGAGGCACCTTAACGATGGAATCGATTATTTTTGGCAGGGCTGCCACAAAACCGATCCGCCAGCCAGTCATGGAATAAGTCTTGGAGGTGCTGTGGACGGTAACTGTCCGCTCCTGCATTCCCGGCAGGCTGGCTATACTGACATGCTCGCCTTCAAAGACATACTTCTCGTAGCATTCATCAGAAAGAATTAGAATGTCTCTTTCCCGGGCAAACTCTGCCACCTCTTCCAGAGCCTGGCGGTCCTGGACCGCTCCGGTGGGATTATTGGGGGAATTGATGATCAGCAGCTTTGTCCGCTCACTGTAGTTTTTCTCCAGAACTTCCCGGTTGAGGCGAAAACCATCCTCCATACTGAGCGGCACATCCACCGGAATTGCGTTGGCCAGTCTGACCTGTTTAAAGAAAGAGGGATAGCCAGGAGAGGGAATCATAACCTCCTCGCCAGCATCCACCAACCCCAGCACCGCGGTGCTGAGAGCCATCATGGCCCCTGTCGTCACAATAATGCCCTCTGCTCCAACCTCGATGCCATTCTCCCGCTTCAACTTCCCGGCAAAAACTTCCCGCAGACGCTTCAGGCCGTGATTGGAAGTATAGTGAACCATCCCCTGATCCAGAGCATCTTTGGCGCTTTCCTTGATTATTTCCGGAGTGTCAAAATCGGGCCTGCCGATCTCCATATGAATGATATCCCGGCCCTGAGCCTCGAGCTGATTGGCCTTATCAAATACCACTCTAATATCGGCCAGAGAAATTTCTTGAAGTCTTTTTGATTCCTGCCACATTATAAATCCTCCTCCATACTGAATTATAAACTTTTGCTGCTCTTTGTTATCTGGTTTAACTTGAAAATGCAGTGTAATATTTCAATCTATTGTTGTGCCTCAAGGGGTCATATGTTGTGCCCCTAAGAGATATGGCAGTTTATCCGGTTAATCTGAGTTACCTGTGGATTATCTGGTTTGTCTCGGTTACCTGGCTCATCTAGTTTTCTGTTTTTCTGGGTTAACTGCTTTACTTGGGTTACCCGGGTTAACGGGTTATTTGCGTTATCTATTTTAATTGATCACCAAAGTAATCCGGGTTACCCAGGTTATCTGAAAAAATACCTGCTATAATTATATTTCACCTGCCCTGATATGTGATGTGTCATGAATCACTTTGAAATCCTTCAGTTGCCTGAAGAAAGCTTTTGATTTCCCCTGGTGTATTATAATGGCAGATCGATAACCTGATCAGGTCATCAACTTCCAGCACTTCCAGCACATGTCTGCCGTAAATATTCCTCTCCCGGGTGCTCAGGCTGATGCCGGCTTCCTTGAAATATCTTTCGGCCAATTCATTGGAATCCTCACCTTTAATCCTGAAGGCTATCAGCCCTGTTCTATCCTCCAGGTTCAGGCCCTCCAGGTGCAGGTCTTCCAACTGCAGGTCCTCAGGCTGACAATCTCTGCTGCTATTGCTGCTATTGCTGCTGCTATTCCTGCTAACATTCCTGCTTCTATTTCTGCTTCTATTTCTGCTAATATTCTTACTGCTACCTGGACTTTTTTTCGGGCTCATTTCCAGGCCCAAAACTTCTACATTTTCCATTTTCCTCAGGCCCCTGATTCCTGTCAGGGCTAGATTCATCAACCCCCTGGTATGAGCACTTATTTTTCCCATAGCTATTTCAATTTTTCTTCTCTCATCAGAACTATCTCTCTTATCCAATTTGCTTTTCTCTTCAATACTTCTTCTCCCACCAGCCGCGTCAATAAGCTCTCCTCCCAGCCATTTTAAATAGCTGATCACAGCAGAAAAACCGGCATAGGTAGATTCATCCTCTGCCCCGATAGCCCATTCCCCCGCAGGCCTTTCTCTAAGCTGCCAGTGGGGCAGTTCATCGAATCTCTCATTTATGTAACCAATCCCGCTGCCCTTTTTGCAGTATATTTTATAGCCGCTGATGATATAGGCATCAACATCCAGTTCCTCAACATCTATCAGGCGATGGGGAGCATACTGAACCCCATCAACCACGACATAAATCTCGGGATTTATGGACCGGGCTTTCCGAACAATTTTTCCAATATCATTGACTCCCCCGGTGATGTTGGATCCATGAATTAAAGCCAGCAGGCAGGTATCCCGATCGACCAGATTCAGAACATTTTCTACCGGAACAATTCCTGTATTCCTGTCGAAATCAGCAACCCGCCTTTCCAGATTATACTTTTCGGCAAACTGCTGGCTGGACTCAAAAACCGCGGGATGCTCCAGATTGCTGGTTACTATATTTTTTCCTGCATCTTGATAGGCCGAGCAGACTGCATTTACACATCTATAAATAGTATGGGTGCCGCTCATTGCCGGGATGATATGTCCCGAGTTAGCCCCGAAAAAGAGCCTGGCATCCTTTTTAAACCTTTCTTTAACGGCGGCAAAATGCCGGGAAGCGGGATCAATCCTGCTTTTCTGGGCATAGGATTTTATCTCAGAACCGGCCCTGTCGGTCATTTTCTTCAACCGCAGTGCCCCCGATACCGAATCCAGAAAAATTCTCTCTCCGCCATAAAGGCTATTCTCAACATAGTGGAATTTGCTTCTGATCTCCTTTAATAAGTCAGGAGAAAACAGTTCCTGATTCATATGGAATCATCCCTTTTGAGGTTTTATAAATCTTGATTTATGAGATTCGGCACTCTGATATTAGATTATTAAAGTTATTATCAAATAGCATGTTGTTCAGGTAGCTGCAGGCGAACATAACGTTATTGTTAAAAATTTTTAATCTCTTCCAGTCCTGACAACAAGCAACAAGATCAAACCAGCACAGATAATTATCCGGCATTACATTAGCAACAAGGAAATTTAAATGAGCCATTATCAATTAAAATTTGCCTGGCAGGCCAAACTTAATTTATCAAACAAGCCAAATTCTATTTATCAAAGTTCCTGATAAAGCAGCTGATCTCTTTCAAACCCTGTTCCAGCTGGGAGCGGTTGCCGGCAAAGGCCAGCCGAAAGAAACCCTCTTTCTCAAAACAGCTGCCCGGTACCAGGAGAACTCCCCGTTCCTCGATCATCCGGCGGCAGAATTCCCGGGAAGAAATATCGAGATCGTATTTAAGAAAGGCCACCGAACCGGCCTCAGGTTTGACATAATCAATCAACGGTTCCTGGGCCACCCAGTTATCAAGAATTTTCAACTGTTCCTTCACCCGGGGATAATTGCGCTCCCGGATCTTGTCCCTGTTCTGCAGGGCCAGAGCGGCCAGAAAATCATCAATCTTACCGCAGCTAATTATTGTGTAATCTCTGCGTCGCTGGCATTCCTCAATTATTTCCCGGGCAGCCGCAATCCAGCCCATCCGGAGACCGGCCAGGGAAAAGACCTTGGACATGCTGCCAACGCTGATTCCCTTTTCATAAAGATCAACCACCGAGGGAACTCTTTCCTCCGGATCATGAAAGAGGCCGCGGTATACTTCATCGCAGAGCAGGTAGGCTCCCCGGCGTCGGGCCAGCTCCACTATCTCTTCCAGCATAGGCTGCTTGATCAGGGAGCCAGTGGGATTGTTGGGGTTATTAAGACAGATAAGCCGGGTATCTTCGTCGATCAGCTCCTCCAGCCGGTTTAAATCTGGCAGAAAATTATCTTCGTATTTAAGTTCCAGAATTTTTACCTCGGCCTGAAAGGACTCAGGTATTGAATATAACTGCTGATAGGTTGGCCGAACCGAAATTACCTTATCGCCGGGATTCACCAGAGTATAGAAGGCCAGAAAGTTAGCGCCGCTGCCTCCATGGGTGGCCAGAATATTTTCCGGTCCCATATTCTGATAGAGACCAGCCGCCTCATTACGAAAAGCCTCCGAGCCTTTGATATAGCCATAATCCAGTTTCATGGTTTTAATCATATCCAGCAGTCCGTCGGATTCTCCTGCCAGTTTGAGAAGCTCTTTAAGGGTTAAGGGTTCCACACAGGTCTCACCTGTGTTATACCTGGCATCCATTTCATAGGTATTCATCCATTCCTCTACCCCAAACCTGGGTATCTCCATTAATTTATATCCTCCTCAAGAAACAATTTCCTCAAGAGACTGCCATCGATATTTCCCCCGGAAATAACTATGGCTGTTTCTCCCGGTATTTTTGTTTGTTTTACTCCGGCCAGCCCCAGCACTGCAGAGGGCTCAGCCATTATCTTCTCTTCGGTGATCAGATGCAGCAGGGCTTTTTTGATATTTTCCTCGCTGACAGGCAGCACCTCGTCCAACCAGTCCGGGGCCATTTCAAAGGGAATTCTGCCAACTCCACCGAGCAGGGCATCACAGATACTATCTTCAATCGGGTACTCCTCATAGAATTTGTCTTCAGCCAGGGCCCGAACCATGGCCGGGCAGGCTTCGGTCTGAAAGCCAATAACCTGCACATCAGGGCGAATGTTTTTGGCAGCCACGCTGATTCCGGTGATGAGACCTCCTCCGCCCACCGGCACCAGAATGGTTTGAATGCCGGGATTCTGATCCATTATCTCCAGCCCAATGGTTCCCTGTCCGGCAATAACCTCGGGATCGGAACAGGGGTCGACAAAAACCAGCTCTTCCTCTTCCTGAATTTGATGAGCCCGGCGGTGAGCTTCATTATAATCACTGCCGGTAACCCTGACATCGGCACCATAGTGCTTTATCAGCTTGATCTTGGACTGAGGGGTGGGTTTCGGGACAACCACAATTGCTGGAATTTCTAGCAGGTTGGCGGCATAACTGACCGCTGCCCCGTGGTTCCCGGAGGAAACTGCCAGCACTCCGATCCGTTTTTCTCGATCCGAGAGGGAGGTTAATTTGCTAAAGGCCCCTCGAACTTTAAAACTCCGGGTTTTCTGCTGGGATTCCAGCTTCAAATAATAGTTTCCGGGAGTCCTGCCTTCTTCCCCGAACTGCTTATTTTGCTGGCCGGACTGCTGGTCTGCTTGATATTGTTTTCCTGAGCTCGATTTTCTTGAGCTCTGTTTTCCTGAGCTCTGTTTTTCTGAGCACTGTTTTTCTGATCGTTGATCCTTTCCTCTCCCCTTATCTTGTAAACTCTCGGTCCGGGCATTTTTTGCCCCGGGCCAGAAACGCAGTTCTTCCAGAGGTGTCTCATAGATAAATCCTCGAATTCGTCTTTGAGCTGCCTGAATGTCGGAAAAATCGATCATTATCTCAGCTCCCCGTAATCCATTAGAGCATTTAAGCTCCATTAAGTTCCATATAGCTTCACATAAGATATAAGCTTCATGTAAACACATTTAATCCGTATTTTAACCTAATTTATCGTATTCTAATGTATTTTAACACATTAAATAATTACATTGCAATTATTATATTATTCTCCGATGCTTTTATAATACCTGCCCGTTGTGGCATTATAATCCTTTTCGCACCTGGTAGCTTTGACATTGTAGGCTTTCTATCTGTTCCTGGCTGCGGTTTGAACCTGCCATGCTGCTGCTTTAGCTGCTGTTATTTATTAGCTGCTCTTATTTATTAAAGGTACTTGCTTTTATCCTTCCGGGCCCGGAGAAACTTGATCAGGGGATAGCCAAAGAACAGAACCACAACGGCCTGACTGGCAGTTATCTGCAGGGCGGTGATCCAGTAAGGAATCTCGAAAAGCACCGAAAGGTAGAGGCTGACCAGCACCCCGTTAAATACTATGGGACTTAAATAGGCAATAAAACTAAAACGAAACTTGTAGGTAACCGCTGCTGCCAGCAGGGTTACCAGGCTGCCGCCGATGATGTCAACCATCCCCAGTCCGCCAATGATGTTGGCCAGCATGACTCCCAGAAAGAGAGCCGGTACTGCTTCAGGATAGAGAATTGGCAGTACCGTCAGGGCTTCGGCCAGCCGAAACTGCAGTGGTCCAAAACTGACCGGTGCTAAAATGTAGGTTATGACAATATATAGCCCGGTGATCATGGCTCCCCGGGTTATGACTTTTGTTCGCACAATTATCAGCCCTCCTGCTAATCTAGGATGCTATTGTCTCTAGGATACTATTTTCCAGGGTACTTGTATCCAGTTTGTTTGTACAATAATATTGTGTATTTGCACAATAATCTTGGGTATTTTTACAACAATCCTGTATGTTCTTACAACAATTTTGCTGAATAATTTGCTTAAATGTTGCCGAATAATTTGTTTAAAACTCATTTTTCGCAGTGCAGGCCTGGTTTTATTAAACTGGTCATTTTAGTTTAACATCTACAACTGGTTTACAGTAATCTCAATAAAAATTAACTTGTTATTTTTTAGGTCACCAGAGGTTACTAACAATTAGTTTGGGGTTATAAATATTCTGGAAAAATTCCGGTTATATTTAGGCGTTTTTAGCTACCACAGCAAAAGAATGCCGGTGAATTGGGGAAGGTCCGTATTTCTCCAGGGCAGCTATGTGTTCTGCTGTGCCATAGCCCTTGTTGCTGGCAAAATTATACTTAGGATACTGCTGATGATACTCTTCCATCAGGGTATCCCGGGTGACCTTGGCCAGAATTGAGGCAGCAGCAATAGCATTGATTCTGGCATCTCCGTCAATGACCTTTTCCTGAGGAATGGAGGTTGAAAGCTCCAGCTCGCCATCAAGCAGCAAATAATGTGGTTCCAGCTTCAGTCTTTTCAGGGCGGTTTCCATAGCCTGACAGGTAGCCTGAAGAATATTAATTTCATCAATCCGGGAACTGCTGACCAGAACAACCTCCCAGTCCAGAGCAATCTCCTGAATCCAGGCTGCCAGTTCCTCCCGTTTAGCAGCTGAGAGTTTCTTGGAATCATCAAGTCCGGGGAGATAACAGTCTGCCGGAAGAATTGCTGCTCCCGCTGCTACCGGTCCGGCCAGAGGACCCCTGCCGGCTTCATCCAGACCACAGATCAAATTATAGCCCTGGTTACGGAGCTTATCACAGTAGGCTTCCCGCTGCTGCCAGACCTGTCGGAGCTTATCCTGACGCTGCTGCTTTCTTTCCAGGCGGCCGGCAAGCTGCTTCACGCCCTTACGAGGGTCCCCTTTCAGCAGCTGTATCACTTCCTCATCAGGCTGCTTCAGGGAAAAAAGCTCTTTCAGCTCCATAATTGTCATGTTCGCAATTCTTTCGCCAGTTATCTCAGAGTCATTATGTTTAACTACTTTATTATTATCATCATTATCATCTTTATTGTAATAATCATTTTTATTGTCATAATCATTATTGTGATAACCATTACCGTCCATATCACTATTATGGCCTTTATCTTCTCTATTATGGTCTTTATCTTCTCTGCCCCCGCTCACCTTCTCCACTCCTTTTTCTTATTTTTCAGGGTAATACAAACACAAACTATCAATTAATTATCAACAGGCATAATCCCCTCATCAATTAACCACAGGCATAATTACATTATTAATTAGCAATAAACCCAATACAATTATTAATTAACAACAGTAATTAAATAAACAACTGTAATTAAGTAAACAACAGGTCCAATTCAATTACCAGAAGGTCCAACTCAATTACTAATAAACAACAAACAATTGGTATAATCCCATTATTACTAAACTAAAAATATCATTTTGATTCGGCTCAAGTTGATTCGGCTCAAGAGAAATCAACCACGACATTTTTCATATATGTCATTCTTCCTGGCTTGCTTGCTGGGGAGCCTTTTCCAGAGTCAGTCGTCCCAGTTTGCCCTCCTGAAACTCCTGGAGTACGATACCGGCAGCTCGCTGACGGTCAACCCGCCCTCCGGATTGAAGACATCCCCGCTTTCGCCCTATTTCTGCCAGCAGATCATAACTATGCTCGCCCCTATCAGCAACTCCATAGCGCTGCTGGAGTGCTTGGGTAGATTTTTCCCTGAGATAATCCAGCAGGCGGCAGGCCAGCAGTTCCCGGTCCACCACATCGGGGTTCACTGAACCACAGATGGCCAGCCGGTAACCCATTTCTTTATCGGTTATATCAGGCCAAAGCAGGCCCGGAGTATCAAGCAATTCAATGCTGTCACCAACCTTAATCCACTGCTGACCTCTGGTAACTCCAGGCCGGCTGCCGGTTTTAGCTCGACCACCTCCAGCCAGCAAATTAATTAGAGTGGATTTGCCGGAATTAGGAACGCCTGCTACCATGGCCCGCACAGACCGTTGATTTAAGCCTTTCTGCTTGCGCTTTTGATTGACGCTCTGGCGAACTCGATGAATTAATTTTATCAGCTTATCCTTGCCCCGGCCGCTAACTGCATTGATTCCCAGAGCAGCTCGACAGCTCTCCTCACTGGTTTCCTCAAGATAGGCAAGCCACTTTTTAGTTTCCTCGGGTAGGGCCAGGTCAATTTTGGTAAGCGCGATAATCCTCTCCTGCTCCTCCAGCAGTTTCAGGAGACTGGGATTGCTGCTGGAGCGGGGAATTCTAGCATCTCTAAGCTCAATTACCAGATCAACCAGTTTAAGATTTTCTTCAGCTTCTCTTAAAGCTTTTGCCATATGCCCGGGAAACCAGTTAATTTTTTCAGCCACAAAAATCGCCTCCATCTCCTGGAGTCATAACAAATACTCTCATACATATATTCATATATTTCTATGAATGTACCCCTATGAATGTGCTCTTATTAATTTATTTGTTTCTTTATTTCTATGAAAAATTTATCTGCAATTTTTCAAAGTAAACCGCCATGCCCCTCTGGAGCACAACAATACATGAAAATATCAGAGCGTATTTTCAAAGTAAACCCTCATGCCTCCTTGAGGCACAAAAATAGATGAAAATAATACGGCATATTATCAAAGGCAAAAAATAAAAAAAGAGGTGAAGGTTGCCCCCCCACCTCCTAAGGTGCAGTTTTACTTTTCTTCGCTTTCTGTTTCTTCAGCTCCGGAGCCAGCATCCGTATCTAAAAATTCAGCAGTCTCGAGATCTTCAATGGAATCAACATCTTCCATTTCCATTAGACGGGCCCGTCTTTTCTCCCGAACCCGGGCTGCCTTACCCCTGCGCTCCCGAAGGTAGTAGAGCTTGGAGCGACTAACATCACCTTCTTTGAGTACTTTAATCGAAGCCAGGCTGGGTGAATGCAGGGGAAAGGTTCTTTCAACTCCCACTCCGTGAGAATACTTTCTCACCGTGAAGGTTTCTCGGGCGCCGCTACCCTGTCTTTTGATAACAATACCTTCAAAGGGCTGAACTCTTTCCTTCTCGCCTTCCTTTACCTTTATTGCCAGGCTAACAGTATCACCGGGCTTAAAATCCGGAATATCATCTCGAAGCTGTTCCTGATCAATTTTATTAATAATGTCCATTGTTTTACCTCCTTTCGTCAGTTCAGTTGGATAAATTTTGTTGTCTATTAAATGAATTTGTTCTCTATTAAATGAATTTAATGTTAGTAAACTCTGCAGCTAATGTTAATAAACTGCAGGTTTTTAAAATATAATATCAACTTTAATATTATCGACACTATTTAAGTGCTATTCCTGATTCCACCAGGCCGTCGCCAGCAGCCGGTCCAGAATAATTGAAGCGGCACTGCGGACCGAGAGATGATTAAAATCTCCTCTACCCCTGACGGGTTCCAGCAGATAATCACAGTCAGCAATCAGAGACTCGCTCAAGCCCCAGCCGGTTCCAAATAGTATCAGGTAGGGCCGCTCCGATTGCTGTATTTCGGAGCGAAGCCTCTTAAAAGACACCGGAGTGGTATGAGAATAGCTTTTGGCCGAGGTTGTCACCATTGCTGGCAGTTGACCCTGTTCAGCTTCAATTTCTGCCGTGGCATCTTCCAGAAAATCTACAATCCTCAGGACTGAGAAGGCTTCATGGCGGTTTTGATTAAACTCTGCCCCTTTACCTCCAGTCCAGTATTTACGCATCCGGCGTACCAGAGCCTGCTGGGATTTCAGGTGGTTAACTACATAATAACCGGCAATTTTATAGGTTCTGCCAGCCCGGGAAATATCATGTAGATCCAGGTTGGTTATGGTGGTGGTTATCTCCTCGCCATTCTTGTTATAAACTGGATGGTGAACTAAAGCCAGATAAACTGCGGCTGTATCAGTATTGACATCAGCATCTTTTGCTCTTGTCCGATTTTTTTCCTCAGGTTGCCTGTTGGTCATCTTTACCCCTGTCTCCATCTGCCTGATTATTTTTATCTCGGGTAAGTTCATTATTTTCATACCCGGACAGCTCATTATTTTTCTCTTCTGCCAGCTCATTATCTTCCTCTTCGGTCAGCTCGGCCTGAATTTCGTGTAGGATTTCTATATCTTCGGGATCCAGATCGGCCTCTTCCAGGAGATCCGGACGGCGTAGCCAGGTGCGCTTAAAGGCCTGCTTCTTGCGCCAGCGCTCAATCCTGGCATGATGGCCGCTGAGCAAAACCCCGGGAACCTCCAGCCCCTGAAAGCTGCGGGGCCTGGTATACTGGGGATAATCCAGTATACCCTGATAAAACGAATCCTGGCGGGTTGACTCTTCATCACCTACAACTCCGGGAATCATGCGGGCTACGGCATCAATCACCACCATTGCCGGCATTTCACCTCCGGTCAGTACATAATCCCCAAGCGAAAGTTCCCGATCCACTATCAGCTCCCGCACCCGCTCATCCACGCCTTCATAATGACCGCAGATCAGGATTACTCCGGGCTTTTGACTCAGTTCCCGGGCCTGATCCTGGGAAAACTTCTTACCCTGAGGTGAAAGCAAAATCGTCTCCGGTCGATATTCCCGCTGCTGCATGACATCCTGATGGGCTCGGTAAAGCGGACCGGGCTGCATCACCATACCGGCCCCTCCCCCATAGGGATAATCATCAACATTTTTATGTTTATCGGTACTAAAATCCCGAATATCAACGGGATTTACAGTAATGAGCTTTTCCTCCAGGGCCCGACCTGTAATGCTGCAGGCCAGCGGTCCGGGGAAAATTTCGGGAAAGATTGTCAGGATATCAAAGTTCATATTAAAACTCCTGTCCAGTTTTCATTTCAAATTAATCAAAATTAAATCAGGTGCCGTGGAATTACAAATCAAGCAGACCGGATATTGGTTTGACAGTGATAATATTCTTTTCCTGATCAATGTTGAGGATGATTTCTTTTGCAGCCGGTATCTGGTAATCCTTATCGACACCCGAAACAATAAAAACGTCTGTCCCGGTATCGGTTCGAATATCGCGAACCTCCCCCAGTTCGCGGCCGGTGTCGGTTACCACCTTCATACCCTTCAACTGATAAATATAATAATTATCGGCTGGCAGTTCTGGCAGTTCATTCTCGGAAATGCTGAGAAAGTTTCCCCGAACATCCTCTGCCTCAGCCAGAGAATCAATTCCCTCCAGCTTGAGTACAATAAAACCCTTATGTTCGCGAACTTCCTCTACTTCCAGTAATCTGTTGCCCTCCCGGGTTTCCAGGATTACCTTATTCAGGTTAAAAAATCTCCGGGGATTATCGGTCAGAGGAACAACCCTGAGATGACCCTGATTGCCCTGATAGCGGACAATTCGTCCGATAACTATGAGATTGTCATTTTCAATATTGTTATTGTCCTTTTCAATTTTGTTATTGTTTATCCTGTTATTTCTAATACTGTTTTCATATTTTTCACTATTACCCACTGCCATCACCGGCCCTTTTATTCAATATCAAGAATTGCTTTTTTATCTGCTTTGGTAGCGGCAGCTTTGACCACAGTTCTAATTGCCCGGGCAATTCGCCCCTGGCGGCCAATAACCTTACCCATGTCTTCCTCAGCTACCGAAAGTTTAATCCGGACGCTTTTCTGCCCTCTTTCCTCGCTGACTTCAACCTGATCAGGATTATCAACTATGGAACAGGCAATTACTTCAACAATTTCCTTCATAGGGACAACCTCCTTTAATTGGCTTCTCCCTTATGTCTGGCCCAAACGCCAGAATCTTTGAGGAGACTGCGCACAGTATTGGAAGGACGGGCACCATTTTTCAGCCATTCCAGTGCTTTATCTTCATCTATTCTAACCTCGGAAGGCTGCTT
>Ga0207421_10004680_pt1 | contig 15643 bp, 33 predicted proteins | sample SodLakKL_010_SED_4_FD_187542 | JGI IMG/M metagenome (GOLD analysis project Ga0207421, IMG submission 187542) | Alkaline sediment microbial communities from Lake Tanatar, Kulunda Steppe, Russia - 8KL_010_SED (SPAdes) (version 2) | ecosystem: Environmental > Aquatic > Non-marine Saline and...
TATTGCTATGGAAGAACAAGAAAAAATTGAGCACAAACGTAGCATTGCATATAACGGTTACAGATATATGTAGTTTTTTCTTAAATTGAAACAATAAACTTAAAGATATGGATAAAGATAATAAGAACATAGAACTTGATAACACAGATAAAAAATTACATATATCTGATGTTATGCGTTTGTTGTCTAACGAAAATATGTATAACAAATCAGAGTTACATTCTTCGGAAATAGGTGATAATGGTGAATTACGTAGAGTTTCAACTAAAGAAACATCGTTTGAAATGGGGTTTATGTGTGCAAGAAAAATTATTTTAGATGCACTGAATAATAACGCATAACTCATTTATAACATCAATTGATGTTATAAATACCAAATGGGATGTATAACAACACCTAATTAAAAATATTAAATTAATGAAACATTTTTATTGTTTATGCGTATCATATAATGATAGATTTTTTATTTAACCATAAAAACCGATTATAATGAAAACCATTGAAACGAATGACGAAAGAGTTGTTGAAATTGAAGTTAAATATTCTTTGGGTGGAATGAATTATTTTACTGGTGTATTGGAAAGAAGAGGTTATTATCTTCATTGTACCCCAGTAAGATATGGAGATCGTGGAAAGTTTTATACCGCATTTACAGGTGTTAAAGAACTTATACTTGAGGTCAAACGTAAAAGTAAAAAGGCTGAACAAAAAGCCAAAGAAATGGGTGTTGAACGTGAACAGGTGTTGCTTGACCATGTTTGTAGAAAAAACAAAATAAACCTTCATTACAAACCATCAAATATTATTTAGAAATGAAAACAGCAAAAGAATTCTTTGAAGAAAGACACTACCAAGGATATCCCCAACATGAGCTTAACCACGATAGTTTTAGGCTTGACACTTTACATAAAACAATGGTTGAATTTGCCAAAGACCATGTAAAAGCAGCCCTGAAAGCAGCAGCAGAGAACGCAAAATGGACAGAAAAGTCTTATGAAACAAGGTTTGGCGATGACGCACATTCGAAATACGACTTTGTCGATACTGACTATGCGGGAGACCCATGTACAGGTTATATTGTCAGCGTAAACAAAGATTCAATCCTTAATTCTTATCCTGATAAAATTAAATAAAAATGAAAACACTAAAAGATTATTTCGATTTCGTTGAGAAATACAAACCAATCAAAAATAAAGTTGAACTGGATTCTGCTTTTGATGGTTGTATGTATGAAACATATGGTGATGAATTTAATGCTATATTAGATGCAAATGAAGAACACGTATGGACTTTAGTTGAAGAAGATGGTGTTCTTTTCATTACCCCCAAAAAGAGATTTGTGAATAGGATTGGTTATTTCATTACTGAAGAACCTTGGGAACACCCAAACATTAATATTGTTATTGAAGATAATTAACATTTATTAAGAAACAAAGACTGTATATTTACGTATTATATAATGTACAGTCTTTTTTATTAACATTAAAAAACACAAACCAATGGATGATGTAAGGTATTTATTTATCAGTATTCTTGTTTTTGATGGTGAAATGAGACACGATCATAGAGTTATTACCATGACAAGGGCAAAGAATATTGAATTTGCTGCACAGAATTATGTTGCACACTATTATGGTTATGGTGAAAGAGATCATAATGATTGGTCTTTTCATGGTGGAACAATTATAGCACGTTTGGTAAATTATGAAGAAATTACCAAAGAAGAATATTATCGACTTAATGAACTTTTTGTTTAATTTTAAAATTTAAAACAATGGGACTAACAAACGGAGCAATTTTAGATGATCTTAAAACCAATTTCAGAAAATGGGAATTTGATTCCGATAATCAAAAAGACACCAATAGATTGGCAACAATTCTAATGAGTAGACACGGTGTTTCATTTGATGAAGCATATAAATATGCTAAACACTGGACTGGTTATGATTATGAAGATAATCAAAAAGACACCAATAGATTGGCAACAATTCTAATGAGTAGACACGGTGTTTCATTTGATGAAGCATATGAATATGCTAAACACTGGACTGGTTATGATTATGAAGAGAATGAAAATGAATTCATTTTACTTGCTTGGCCTGATTCACAAACATATATGGAAGAGGATTGGTTTGAAGATGAAGCCGTTTATCATCCAAATGAATCGGGTGCATATTTCATTCCAAAAAATCGAATTTAACATTTTTTTTGAAACAAATAATGTACATTTGCGTATACAATAATAGAGTAAATGTACAAAATTATAAACATTAAAAACAAATTAAAATGGTACGTTATTTTAAAATTGGTGATGATCTAACAATTTCACTTCGTAGAACAAGTGACAATAAATTTGTAATGGACATTGAGGCTGATTATCGTTATTCAATGCGAAAATCACAAATTTACTTCAATAAAGAATTAATTGAAGAGATTAAAAATAGACTATTGAATTGTTGGAAAAAAACAAAAACAAAGAAATTGAAATCAATCAGATTTTACTTTGATGAAATTGATTGGTATGATAATCTTGTTGATGTTTATACCACTCCAATATTCTATATGGAAAGAGGAAAGAAAAAACCAAGGGTTGGTTATCAAGAACACGGCTCAATTCCAAAAGAATGGGCAGCAAAATTATCCTTTGTATTTGAAACCACAACAAAGATTACTCCCTTTATGGAAGTTGTTGATAAATTTTTTAATGCAAACTTCAATAAAGAGGAAAGAAAACGTCTTGAAAAAATGTTTAGAAATGTTTTAAAAAATGAACCACGTTTTGGTATTTTTGCAACACCATAAATTAAATAAATTGTAAAATATTAAATTAAATTGCTATGGGTTATAACACAGATTTTGTTGGTGAATTGTATTTTACTAAACCAATAACAGAGGAACAAGAAAAAAAATTGAAAACCTTTTTAGGTGCTAATTGTAGTGAATATCCTGAATGGGAAAGTAACGATTTTTATTTAGGTTATATTAATTTGGAATTTACTGATGATTTTGATGGTCTCCAATGGGATCATTCCGAAAAGAGTTATGATATGGTTAAAAAAATTAATCTAATTTTAAGAGAAATGAGAAAGGAATTTCCTAATTTTGGATTATATGGTGAATTGGAGGCTTATGGTGAAATTCCTGGTGATCTTTGGAAAATTGTAATTGAGAACGGTTGGGCTGTTGGTAAGGGAGTAACAATAACTGAATCAATTATTAAATGTCCACATTGTTACAAAGAAATAAATCTTTCAAATTAACATTTATTAAGAAACAAAGACTGTATATTTACGTATTATATAATGTACAGTCTTTTTTTATTAACATTAAAAACATATTATTATGGGCACAAGATCGAGTTATGCTGTAATTGAAGAGTATCGTGATGAAAATCACAAAAAAGTAACCAGTAAATATATGGCAATGTACGTACAATATGATGGTTATCCTGATGGACACCCATTAGACGTTGCCAAATGGCTTTCTGGTGGTAATGTTGTAAACGGCATCCCAATGAGAGAGGATAAAAAATTAATCTTTAACGGTGGTGGTTGTTTGGCGGCACAATTGGTTGCACGAATGAAGGTTGATGTTGGTAATGTTTATATGCAACCCTTTAAACATAGGGGGTTTTCTGGGGAAGAATATCTTTATGATATTATTGTTAATTTGGACAGAAAAGATATTAAGATTATTGCATATGAATTGTACAACAAAAAGGTGAAAATTTTTGAAGGAACACCACAAGAATTTTGTGAAAGGTTTGAACCTAAAGAAGATGATTAACAAATTTTAACATTTTATTTGAAACAAAGATCGTACATTTGCGTATAATATAATGTACGATCTTTTTATTAACTTTAATTTTCAACCATATGTTACAGTTTACAACAATTGCAGATGCCAAAAGAAAAACAGGATTATCTTATTTGGGTGCAACAAGTAGTTCTGCGAAGATTGAAAAGTCCGAAAAAAAGGATAACACACTAACCTATTGCTTGTATTTAGCACCCGCAGATACCAGTGGTTATAATGTATGCACAGCTTCAACACCTGAATGCAGGAAAGGATGTTTGGCTACAAGTGGTAGGGCTAAAATGGATATTGCAAGTGGTGCAAATGTTATTCAAAATGCAAGGATTAAAAAAAGTAGATTGTTTTTTGAAGAACAAGATTTTTTTATGAATTGGTTAGTTAAAGAAATTGAGGGAGCTAAACGAAGGGCTGAAAAAAATAAAATGAATTTCGCTGTTCGTTTAAATGGTACATCAGATATTGATTGGAAAAATGTATACCTGAATGATAAAAACATATTTCAGATTTTTAATGATGTTGATTTTTATGATTATACTAAAAATCCAAATTATATGAAACATGTGCCAGCAAATTATCATTTAACACTTTCATATACTGGTCGTAATTGGAATGGTTGTAAAACAGCACTGAATAATGGTCATAACGTTGCAATGGTTTTCAATATACCAAAAAACGAACCATTACCCAAAAAACACAGGGGTTATGATGTTATTAATGGTGATATTACCGATTTAAGGATAAAAGACAAGAAGGGTATTATTGTTGGTCTTTACTGGAAAAACATTGCAGACAAAAAAGCAAATGAAGAAGTAAAAAATAGTTGTTTTGTAATTCAAAAAAATGATCAAAACTTAGAATATTAATTTTAACATTTATTAAGAAACAATCTTATTTGTTTTGCGTATACTATAATAGAATCATTAAATTGTTTTTAGTATTTATGGAAAAAAGAAAACAATGGATTATAAAGGGATTATAAATGAAACCGTTAATGAGGTGATTAATCGTGATAATCACAAAAAAAGAATTTTGCGTGACAAAATGTTCATTAATCTTTTTAAAGATTCTTCAATCAATGAGGTTGTTGATAATGAGAAAAGAAATGATGTAATTGATAAATTAAAAAGAAATGATTTTGAAAAGGACAACCCACAATCATTTTATGATGCAATGATGAAATCAAAACACATGGAAATGTTGTCACCATATAGTTTAGGTGAATTACGTGAAATGAAATTATTTAAATTACATGGTTATGATATTGGTTTCGCATTAAAAAAAACTGACAGGGGTGAATACGATGAAATTGTATCCGTATTTAATAACGAAGATGATGTTACTGGAATTGGAAAGGAATTGGTTAATGCTGCTGTTAGAAATGGTGGATGTTATTTAGATCATTATGATGGATTTTTATCAAAACTATATTCAGCCACTGGTTTTATTGAATATGATCGTTATGAATTTGACCCACAATATGATCCCGATGGAAGTTTTAGGGAAAAATATGGTGAACTTGATGTTATTTTTAGAAAACACAAAGATTGTTAAACCCTAAAATAAAAACAATGATTAATTTTTATGACACAATAAAATTGTTTGGTGATGAAATTACTAAATCATATATTTTTCATATACCACATTCGTCTCTTTTAATACCAGAAGATAATAATTTCATTTTCAATAAGATTGATTCTGAAAATGAATTGTTTAGTGATCATGCAACTGATCAAATTTTCGATCTGCCAAACACAAGTAAATTAATTTTTCCTTATAGTAGAATATTTTGTGATGTTGAAAGATTGAACGATGAATTAGAGACAATGTACAAATTTGGAAGGGGGTTTTATTATACAAACACCGATTCAGGTGAACGGCTTCGATTTAATGATAATACTTATAAAAAATATATATATGATAATTTTTATATTCCACATCATCAAAAATTAATTCATTTGGTTAATGAAAAAATAAATGAAGTTGGGTTTGCAACAATTATTGATTGCCATAGTTTTCCCGACACGCCATTTGAAACTGATCTGGATAAAACAACTGAAAGACCAGATATTTGTCTTGGGGTTGACAATTTCCACACACCACAAGATTGGTTAATTGAAATTAAAGATATGTTTGAAAAAGCTGGTTTTTCGGTTAAGATTAATTCACCATATTCTGGCACAATTATTCCTTTAGAATTTTTAAAAAACGATAAGGTTATTTCTGTTATGATTGAAATCAATAGAAAATTGTATATGAAAGATGGGGTTGTTGTTAATCATTTGGTTAATAGATTAAATACACTAATCAAACATATCTTTCTTTTTTAAGGGTTTTAACTTTTATTAAGAAACAATCTTATTTGTTTTGCGTATTATATAATGAACAATTATTGTCAAACAAATTTAAATTAAAATTTAACATTATGAGCGCAGTAACACATGATCAATTAGTAAAAATGGACATTGACGAACTTCGTAAACTTAATGAAGATGTAATTGACGTTATTAAGTGGAAAAGAAGTTTAATTGCCAAAGAAATGGGAAATAAGATTTCAATTGGTGATAGGATTAAGATTGACAATAAAAACTATTTAGGAAGAGTGTTCATTGTCCAAAAGATTAACAAAAAGAACCTTGTTGGAAAGGAAGAGGGAACAAATACTGAATACAATATTCCAATGGATGTTGTTGAAAAGATTTAATTGTCAAACCATAAAAACAAATTGAATTATGTATTATTTTAGTTTAGTTGATTATGATCTCGAAAATATGGGCATTCTGGAAACCAATCTATCAAAAGAAATAATTGATATAGAGTGGTCACATTATTTCATTGCGGAAAATTCTGATCATTGTATTGAAGAATTTATCGAACTTTTACGGGAAGCCTATCCAGCAAATCATTTTAATAGGTTTTTTCTTGATTCAATCATTGACCCAACCATTGACCCAAGTTATTGGGTTAAAAGAAAAACAAATTTAAATTTAGAAAAACAATGAAAACTTATTTTGCACTTTCAGAACACAATAATGGTGAACATATTGGTGTTGTTGCCGTACCAACGGATGTAAATGCCGAAAGACTTGAAATTGTGGTAAAAAATGCTTTGGAATCACATTTTGACGCAGAAGTTTTACCACTTGAAACCCAAATAATGAAAGAAATTCTTTCTTCATATAAACCAAGTGTTTTTGGAATTAAACTTACTGATGATTCACTTAATCATCAGATTGAAATTGTTGAAACCTATATTTACGAATAATTATGGCCACAAAAAAACAGATAAGAGATTTTGCCCTTGTTAAAAACGGGTATAAGAAAATTGATTCTCGTGAAAAGAAACCAACACACGGTTCATTAAGTATTGATGGTATCATAAAGGAATGGAATTTACCATTCCCGTTGCTTCAATACAAAAGAAAAAAATTAATTGAATCTGGTATTGCACCAAGAAGAATTAAAATTTCATACATTTAATTTTTATTAATTATGACAACAATAAAATTTACAGTAACGCTTGATGTTGATTTTCATCAATATTGTATTAATCCCAACAAAAAAAAGGACATTAATTTTTTGAAAAAGAACATTTTATCACCTAAAGAATTGATTTTATATTCTGGTGAATATGGTGATGAATTTGGTAGAATTAAAAAGATTGATAACATTGAAATAACTTAACATTTTTTAAGAAACAATTTAATTAATTTTGACGTATAATATTGTACACAATGTACATTAAATAATTTGTATTATGAAAAAAGTAGAAATATTTGTTGAACCAAATCCAAAGAATCCACGTGAAGATGATCGCTTTGGTTATATTGCATATACCCGATCTGATGGTGAATTTTTTACTGAATACTCACTTAATTCACGTAAACCATTAGATCTTCAAATGTGGTTGAAGGATATGTTGGGACAAAAAAGAAAAACAGCAAAAATGCTGACTGAGCTTCAACGTACCTTTAATAAACAATATGTTGGTGTCCCAATATATCGAGTTGAGATACCATCACTTAATGGTCCTCTTTTATCAAGTGAACAACCAAATTTCCCAGATTTTGAAGGTGAATTTGCTGGATATATTTTTACGACAAAGGAAATTGTTAGACAAACATTTAAAACAAAGAAGGTTACACAAAAAATAATGAAGGAAACAAAAGCAATCTTAAAAAATGAATTAAGTTTGTTTAATTCATATATCAATAAATTTGTTTATGGTTATAGAATTATTGATGAAGAAGGTAACATTGTCCAAGAAAATACAAACTTCTTTGGAAATGATTGGGAAAGCAATGGTTTGATGGATGAGATACCAGAAGATTTTCATTATCAATTAGAAAATATAATTTTCAGTGAAAAATAAATTAATATGAAATCACTAAAGACACAAATTGTTTTAGGTTGGTGGAATAAACTAACATTAAAACAAAAGAAAAGATTAACACATAAACACGTGGATATGTTTAAACCATATGATTTGCTTACAACCCGTGAAATTAAATTTATTTTTGAAAAACAAAAATGATTTTTTTTGAAACATTTTTTGTATCTTTACATATAATAAAAGAAAACAATGAAAAAGGTATTGGTTGCATTTGAAGAATCACAGACAGTAACAATTGCATTTAGAAAATTGGGATTTGAAGCCTATTCTAATGATCTGCAAGAATGTTCTGGTGGACATCCCGAATGGCATTTAAAAATGGATGTGTTTGATGCGCTTGATTGGGCAAAATGGGACTTAATTATAATGCACCCCCCTTGTACTGCAATTGCCATTTCAGGTAATTCAACCTATGCAAAGGGAAAACCAAAAGAACAAGAAAGAATTAATGCTGTAAATTGGACACAAAGGGTATGGGATTATGCAACATCAATTTGTGATCACGTTGCGATGGAGAACCCAGTTGGTTGTTTAAACACACTGGGTAATTTTCCCAAACCACAATATATACAACCATATCATCACGGACATACGGACAGTAAGAAAACTGGTCTATGGTTACATAATCTTCCAAAACTGGAACCAACGAAAATAATGGAACCTATATGGCATACAAACCCAGATGGAACCATTTATAAAGATTCCGGTGGAAGTAAATACAGTAAAACACACTATTATGGTGGTAAAAATTTAAAAGCGAGGTGGTCAAATCAAACACCAAGTGGTCAAAATAAACTTGGCCCCTCACCAGAAAGAGGTAAATTAAGAAGCAAAACATACGAAGGAATTGGAAATGCCTTTGCAGTGCAATGGGGAAACTATATTTTAAACAATTAAAAATTTAATATTATGTTTTTACAATTAATGAATGAAGAGAATGAACGTGCTGGATTAATTTCAACAAATATTGGTGTTCCAAACATTAAAAAACACTGGACAGAATTTCTCAGTAATGAATTAATCAATGAGGATTTTGCTGATGATGTTGGAGAGTTTATTAAATACGTGAAGACACAATGTACAGACAATGAAGACTTTATTGTTGAAATTTCAATTGATGATAAAATTTATCCAGCATTAGGTGAATAATTTTAAATTTTTTTTGTAAAAAGTGAAACATTTTTTGTATATTTGCGTATAATATGATGAGATCTTGTAAATGTTTTTTCATTCATAGTTGTTAAGTTTTAAATGTTAAGAGGGGGGATTTGAGTTACACCCCCCCTCTTTTTAAAAGAAAAAAAATTATGTATTTTTTGATTTTATTACTTCCGCTTTTAGTTATCTTTTTCATCTTTAAAGTAATTCAAATAATTTATCTTTACTTTAAAATTGAAAAAATGAAAAAGGATTTTAGAGATAAATTTGGCCATACTGATTACTATGGCAATAACAACAATTATTAATTAACACTAAAAACATTTGTATTATGGAATTTATTTGTTATTCACACATCAATGAAACAGAAAACACCAATGATCCACAACCCAGAGTATGTGTTGTTGGAGAATTTAAGGGTCGCACACTTAAATTAGCAGTATCAATGTGCAGTCTAGAAGATAGGTTTGTACGGAAAGAAGGTCGTGAACTTGCCAGGAAGCGACTTAAAGAAGGAAAGCATATTATGGAATACAAAACAGATAAAGTAGATTCTGCAATATTCCATGACCTTGCAGATTTCCTCATCTACAATGTCCGAAAAACATCAATTGTCGAACCAACAACAATTAAAGGATAATGGGATTAATTGGTCAATATGTTTTATCCTTTGTTTTATCCTTTGCAATTGTTATTGTGGGTATTGGGATATGGGTTGGATTAGCCCATATGATTTCAGAAAATGAAGATGATTTCCCAGGATCAATTGTCATTGTTACAATAGGATTATTTGTTTTAGCGGTAATTACATACATTGTCCACGATATTTTATTTTAAAAAGAAAAGATTATGAAATCATTTGCAGGTTTTTTGGTTTTTATTATTATTGTGGTTCTATTTATAGTTTCAGCCAGAAGATGTACTGGTATAATCATAGAAGCTGATGAGGAATACAAAGAATACGTTGGAGAGAGAATTGTACTTGAAAATGATACATTAACCATTATCGATTATTCGATCTGGCGTGAAAACGTAACATTGTCCAATGGGACAATAGTTAACATTGATTTTGCAAAAAAGAATCTAATAGAAACTAATTAAAATTTTTCAATTATGGAGTTTAGAACAAAAAAAGAACTCAAACAAGAAAATATCACAAAAATCCATGAATTGCTTAAAGAATGTGTGACAAGAGGAATTAAGGTTCATTTCAGAAATAATGAACAAAACGATGTTTATAATGTTAACGTTGATTTAACAAAATCATATGACAACATTAAACATAGACTTATAGATGCAGTTGAGCGGCATGATAATCAACAAGACTTGATTGAAAAAGAAGAGGTCATTGTTGACTATTATAATTATTTGTTGATTAATTAATTTTTATTATCTTTGTAATTGTTCTTTGAAATACAGTTGGGTGACAAGTTCCAAACATACCACCTGGTCTGCCAAGGTACGAATCTGTATGAGGTCATCAGGTGTGAGGAATTTTCATGGGAATTGCCCAACTTTTTATGCCGAAGTGATGGAATTGGTAGACATGAGAGACTTAAAATCTCTTGGCTTTAATTAGCCGTGCGGGTTCAAATCCCGCCTTCGGTACTAAACATTTAAATTAAATTATTATGGAAGATAAACCTTTTGAAAAAATTAAATTTTTAAGTGAAGTTGTTCTTTATTATTTTGAGGTGGAAGATGATAATGATGAACCAACGATGAAACAATATAAATTAAAAAATAATGGAACCAAAGAATTTAATAAAACACTATATTTTTTAATGACATATGGTGCACAGTATTATCTTGAGGTTATTTTTATGAAAAAACTTGATTTTCACTCAATAGCATTTCTAATGAATGATAATAATGCAGAATATTTTTTTCATATTTAATTTTGTTATTTAAATAAATTTTTGTATATTTACACAATGTCCAATAAAAAGAAAGAATTAAGACCCATTGGATGGTGGTTAAACGAACAGCTACCGTCACCAACTAGGGAGAGAGCTATCAAGTATGCCGAGGCACATGGAACCACCAGTATACGGGTTAAGAGTCTTAGTGATGCAATTAAGAATGGTTTTGTTTGGGCACATACAAGAGAGGGAGAAGATAATCCTGGATACTGGTCCAGAATTAGTAAAAAATATTGTTCAACACAAAAAAATGAAAGAAATTAATGATAATCTTTAGTAGGAAAAAAAGAAAAGAAAAATTTCAACAACTAATAAATGGTATTAGTAATGATATGATAATCATTCAACAAAAATTAATGAAAGCCAAAAATAAAATTGAGGTGTTAGAAGTTACTAAATTAATTGATAAATTGGAGGAGAAGTATGATGGGTGGAGTAATAAAAATAAGAATAGATATAAATCATATTATAATACAATGAATAGTTTTATAATAGTAATGAAGACTAAAGCACTGGTTAAATTAGATTCAGTTAAACATTACTATAAAGACATAGACTACATAGATAAAAATAATAAATAGGGTGATTATGTCAGGTCCTTTAATTAGGATCTGACATTTTTAAAAAACAATTAAAAAATAATGAAAAATAATTTTTATGAATTATATAATAATGTGGTGTTTGATAAAGATTCAAAAATAATCTTATATCCACATAATGATTTTCCCAAGTTAGTTCATAGAGCACTAGGTATTGTTGAATCATTAAAACAAAAAGACATTAGAGATAAATATGATCTGTGGTCACCAGAGGCAGTTTTAATTGCTTTAACATTTAATATTGATATATTTAAATTAATTAATACTAATGAAGCAACCAATGTCCACACATTACCTAAAGATCCATATGAAGAATTAAATGAAAAATTTTTAAACGAAATAAAAAAAGAATACAATGAAAAAAATTGATTTAATTATACAACCAATAATTAGGTATCAAAATAATAAAAAGGGTAAATTAAAAATTAACCAAATAGATGGTACCATTAATTTTCAAACAACTGACAATGTACAAGATTCTGATGAGGCATTGTCCACAAATATTTTTTTAATTTCTCCTGAACCTGGTAGAAATATTAAAATTGGTGATATCTTTGTAACTGTTCCCGAATATGATGATTTTTTTGAATGTACATCAATTACCAAAGAAAAGGTTAGTGGAAAAAATGTAATAAACATTTCAAATGATAAATATGAAACAAATGAGAATGTACATGAATTTAAAATATATAATACCAGAAAAGTAATTGCTTCTGGAGATGAATGTCCATTTCATGTACCACAACTATCGGATGAATCAATTAATGAGATTGTCCAAAATTATAATGATAGTAATGAAGGAATTTATCATTTAACATTTAATGTTGATGATGATGATATAAATCCTGAAGTTAATGAGGAAAATAAAATAGATTTAATTAAAAAAACAGAAGAAGAAAAGGTAGTTGAAATTGAAGGTCTTAAATTTTGGGAACAACACATTAAACCCGAATTAGATAAAATAAATTGTTGTGGAAATATTAAAATATTAGCCGCATTTCTTCAAGAATATAAAAATCATTTAAACCTAATTAAAAAAGAATCTAATGATAAAAAAAATATTTAATAATTTTTTATGTTTTATTAAAGATGTTTTTACTGAACCATTATGTGTATTTGGTCCAATGATATTATCAGCAGTCTTTAATAGTTATTATTTTATATTACTTTATATTATTACAATACCAATTGCATTTAATATTCTTGAAAAAGAAATTAATAATAATTTATATTAAATAATTTAGATATGTATTTATTTTTTGATACCGAAACAAATGGATTAATTGAAAAAATTATATGTGAACACACAGGTAGAAGTATTCTGGAATATGATCCTAAACGTTATAACCATTTTCCCAGGATTGTCCAATTGGGATTTGCATTGTATGATAAAGATCGAAATTTAATTAAAGAATATGATGAAATTGTATATCCAGAAGATTTTACAATCCCTGATGGTGCCGCTAATGTACATGGTATTACAACTGAAATTGCAAAAGAAAAGGGTATACCCATTGTCCAAGTTTTAAATGATTTTATTGATGCATTGGAACAATCTAAATATCTAATTGCACATAATATATCTTATGATGCTCCAGTTGTCTATGCAGAAATGTATAGACAGAATGTCCAAAGAAAATTAAAAAATAAACCAATTAAAATTTGTACAAAAGAACTAACCACTGAGTTCTGTAAACTACCACCCAAATATAAAAGCCAAAAAGAATATAAATGGCCAACCCTTACTGAACTACATACTAAATTATTTAAAGTTGGTTTTGATGATGCCCATGATGCAATGGGAGATGTGAAAGCAATGGTTAATTGCTTCTGGAGATTAATGGATGGGGGTATTGTCCAAATTAATAATAATGAAATAAATGATTTTAAAGGTCAACCATATTACTATATATCAGATCTTGAAAAAAGAAAAAAAATAAATTCATAATTAATCAATGTACAACTATGGCAATAAATCAAAAAGAAAAATATGAATTTAAATTTTATATGATTACTCCAGAACACGATCGTAATCAAATTAAAGAAATTATTGATCATATTAATAATATTGAAAAACATAAAAAATATTGGAATATCTGGCTTTATGATTATTATAAACATGACTATGAAAATTATACATCAAACTGTTTTAATGTATTAATTAATTCAAAAGAAATGGAACTTATCTTTAAAGAAATTAATATTAATTGGTTTGTAATAGATATTGAAAATAGAGAAATAATTATAATTCCAGATAGACATACTAGTAGTGATGTTCGTTGGAAATCTGCCCATGAAGTCCCATTTCAAACTGCCGCACATATTATAAAAAATAAATATGACGAATTTCATCAAAAACAATTTAAAGAAAAAAATATTGTCAATGTATTAATTAATCATAATTTATTTGATACAATTGAAAATGTAAAAAATTTAATTAATATTTATTCCAATTCAAAAGATTGGCGTTTTATTATCAATTTTAACCCGCACAATCATTACTGGATGACAATTGATTTTAATAAAAAAATAGTTGAATTTAAAAATAGAATTCAAGAACATATCAATGTCCATGATATGAAACATCTTACAATATTATTTAAAATTTATCAACAAAAAAATATTCAAAACACAACAACATACTTTAATGATGAATTTAATAATGTCCAAGAAGATGATAATGTCCAAAATCATACTATAACATATCTTGAAAGCAAATCAATAATGAATTCTTATGATAAATTATTTTTATTAATTTATGAATTTGAAAACAACCCCGATGAATGGCTTGTAGAAATAACCGCAAGTGGTATGAATTTTTTATCTCCCTTCCATAACTTAATTGATTTAATTAATAAACCATATATCTCTGATGAAAATAAAATAACAAATTATTCGTTAATTCGTTTCCTACAATTTGAAAAAAAGTACTTTGCTCAACATCCTGGAGTGTTTGATGTTGATTTTAAAAATAAAAAAATCTTAATCGATGTTTATAAACCATCTCAACCAATTATAAATAAATTACACGGCATAACAGACTTTAATGAATTTAAAAATAAATTGATAAATAAATTAATTGATTGATTATGACATAGTTAACATATTAACACATTTATAAATTTTTATAATTTCAGATTTTGAGATTGGAGAGTACAGGAAAGTTTCACGTGTGGGACATACATTTAAGCAAAATTTACCACTTTTTCCCACATTTTTCCACCATGAACTTGGTTAATTAACACATTATTAATGAATTATAATTAATTGACAATCAATTAATTAAACCCCTTTCTTATAATTAACAATAAATCAATTAATTTATCATCAAAACCCCACCTAACAGCACATTTAAAGTACATATAATGTGGGGTTTTTAACTAATAATTAAGTTTTTATTCTAGAATATCTATAGTAATTTAATAACCATAGTGCTCTTCTCTTGCGGCATCTTCTAAGTCACTATCACGAGCACGATCAACTTCTTCATATGAATATAATTTATCTTTATGTTTTAAAATATAGTTAATTCCATCTGAAAAGGGTAATATTTTCTTTTGATCATAATGATATATTTCCATTGTTTCATTTTCATAATCAAAATATATCATAAGATCTGTATCATCATGTGTTCTAATAAAAAATTCTTTACCATCATAAGTTTCAAGAGCAATATCATTTCTTTCTAATTCTTTTTCAACATATTCTCTAACATCAAATGGTTTATCTTGACCATCATAATCATCATATTTATCTTC